>CEQE01017171.1_pt1 | contig 12215 bp, 13 predicted proteins | sample 356201 | NCBI WGS metagenome assembly CEQE01 (sample SAMEA2619970, study PRJEB7988) | marine metagenome | biome: marine biome (ENVO:00000447); feature: mesopelagic zone (ENVO:00000213) & marine oxygen minimum zone (ENVO:01000065); material: "saline water (ENVO:00002010), including plankton...
ACGCTGGTGTGCCGAACCCCGGCCGCTGGCGGCTGATGGAGCGCGAAGACGACAGCGGTGAGCTGTCCGACCACGAATACGAGGCGGTCTATGCCTACGGCCTGCCGCTCATCCGGACCATCGTGGAAGGTGTGATGGATGCGAACGACCTGGAGGCCCTCGTCTATCCGACGCAGCCACGCCGGCCGACGCGACTCGATTCGGACCCCGCGCCGACCGCGAGCGGCGGCGCGCGCCGGCCATCCCCGATCCGCTTCGCCAACCTGACCGGCTTCCCCGACCTGGTCGTGCCGGCCGGCTTCACGGGCAACCGGCTGCCGGTGGGACTCTCGTTCCTCGGGCGGGCGTTCAGCGAGCCGCAACTGCTCGCGCTGGGCTACGCCTTCGAGCAGGCCACCCAGGCCCGGCGGCTGCCGATCCACACGCCCGCCCTCGCCGCGGCCGACAGTCAGCCCAACTGAGTGCTTGCGCGGCGGGCGGCCTAGGACTCGAGGCCGAAGAAGTCTTCCAGTTTCGGGATATCGCGCGAAGCTTCCAGCCGTGCCGGCGGCACGCCCGGTCGTTGGCCTCGCATCACGTCGTAGAGTGCGATGTGCGCCTCGACGGTCCGCGTGATCGCTTCAGCGTTCGGCTCCATCGACCAGACGCCGCTCTCCCCGGTGCGTCCGAGCGCGATCCCGTCTCTCCGCGGCATCGTCCCGATCTGATGGAATCCACCGTCGGGAGTGCGCAGCAGCCCGTTGATGATGTAGTCGACCTCGGGCTGCGGCACGAGGAAGGTCAGCTGTCCCTTGACCGGGGTCATCGTGTCGTCGCCGAACAGTTCGCGTGATCCCAGCGCGGTGCAGTTGACGACGACCGGCTCCTCGAGCGTCATCAGATCACGCGGCGTCTCGAACTTGCGAATGACGATCGCCCCGCCGAACACGATCACATCCCGCATCAAGGCGTCGAGATAGATCGACGGCTCGATCCGCATCCTGAGCCCAAGGCTGGCATACGGCGACGGAAATGGATGCTGCCCTGGCTGGAGGATGCTGCGCCCGGTATCGAGATGCTGCGGCAGCAGCCCTTCCTCGGAACCACCCGCGGCGATGCGCCGCTGCGACCTGTCGGACTGCATCATGCCGTAGTCGTCTATCCACGAAACTCCGTGGCGTGGCCCGGCCAGCAGTTGCAGCTCGCGGTAGGCGATCTCGGCGGCCTGACGGAACTGCACCTCCCACGCGGGCGTCCGGCCGGTGGCGGCGACGAGTCCCGATGTCGGCGTGAAGCCGGCCCAGGCCATGTTCGACGTGGTGTAGGGGGGCGTCTTGTCGGTGTAGATGGTCACGTCGAAGCCGCGGCGCTGCAGCTGGCGCGCGGCCGTCAGTCCCACGGTGCCGCAGCCCAGAACGGCGGCACGCCGTGACGGATGTCGCACGGCCAGGTCCGCCGCCAGCGAGCCGGTGCCCCATCCCAGCGAGTGGCCGGCGCCGCCATGCCCGTAGTTGTGGACGATCGTCTTGTCGTCGAGCGGCTGCGTCTTGACGACGAAGCCTCCGGGCCGGTGGGGGCGGAGGCCGACCGTCGTCCGGATCACCCGATCCCACGAGGCCTTGACGGCCGGCAGCCTGACAGCCGAAGCCGCTGCGGGGGCCGCCGCGCGGGGTTCACGCGCCGCGCAGCCGCCGAATCCGAGGCCCAGCGCGGCCATGCTCGCCGTCTTCAACGCGGTTCGTCGGTCCATAGGATGTCGGGCATTCTGCGCCCATCCCGCCGGCGGGTCAAGGCGCGCCCGACCCCTACGGGAACCGCCGTCTTCAAGGACTCTTCGGCCTGGCAAACGCCGGCGGTGCCGGCGCCGTCCTTCCCAGCCGTGCGAAGAATCTCGGCCTTGCGAGCTAAGTTGTTGATTCTTCGCCGATTCCGGCGCATCCTAGGGCGCACTGCAACATTCTCTCGGGCAGTTCCCGCGGCTCGCGCCGTCTGTCTGTGTACGGGAGCCGTCTGTCTGTGTACTGGAGTGGAGGAAGACGTATGGAGATTGATCGCCGGAAATTCTTCAAGAGCGTCGGCGGCGCGACGGCAGTGGCGCTGATGACGTCCGAGCAGAAGGCTGACGCGCTCGAGCACTTCATGGACGACGAGCTCGAAGAGGCCATCATGGAGCAGCAGCCGCGGACGGGTGCGTACCCGACGGTCGCCTAACTCCAGGCGCAAAACGAGGACCTGAGCCGGCCGCGTCGCCGTGGCGGCGGCGGTCTGTTCGCCCCGGGCCGCGACGGCAAGCTGCGTGCCCTCCAGCCGATGCCCGAGAAACCGACGCTGCTCGACTTCTTCAAGTATCGCTTCGGCACCGGCACGCACGTCATGCAGAGCGCCGGCCGCGCCCTGTCGACCGGCATGGACGAGAAGGTCGTCCTCGCCTATCTGCTGCACGATGTGGTCAACACGCTGATGAGCGCCAACCACGGATGGTGGGGTGGCCAGCTCATCGAGCCCTACGTGCCCGAAGAGACCGCGTTCGCGGTTCGCTATCACTCGACGCTGCGCTTCTTCCCGGACTCGGACTATGGCTACGAGTATCCGGAGAGCTACCTGCACACGTTCGGTGTCGACTACGTGCCCGAGCCGTACCTGCAGCGGACCTACGAGAAGGTTCGCAACCATAAGTGGTACGGCTACTCGCGGCAGGTCACGGTGAACGACCTCTATGCGTTCGACCGGAGCAAGACGGTGTCGATCGAGCCGTTCATCGACATCATCGGCCGTCACTTCAGGCAGCCCGAGGAAGGCCTGGGCTACGACGACTCGCCGTCGTCGCACATGTGGCGGACGTTCATCGATCCGGACCGTCGCCTGTAGCCGAGAGGCTCGACGAGGCGGCGCGCGCAGCAGCGCGCGCCGCATTTATTCTAGTTGTCGTTTGATCGTTCCTGGGAGAATCAGACCGTGACAAAGCAAGACACTCGGCGGCGTTTCGTCGAAATCGGATGTATGATGCTCGTCGGACTCTTCGTGGCGGCCGCGCCAGGTGCAGCCCAGGACACGACCCACGACGGACTCGAGGTGACGGTCTCTCACCTGGAACGCGCCGACATCGTCCCCCTGGGTGACTGCCCGCCCGGCGAGAACATCGTCCGCGGCGTCATCCGTGCCGGCGACGAGGCGAACGAGTTCGTGACGGTGCACCTCGACTTCAAGGTGCTGCCTGGGTTTCAGGGCGTCGATTGGCCGCGGCCGTCGATACACGACGCGAACGGCCGACTCTATCGGACGGCGCAGGTGTTCGCCGACATGGACCGCTTGCCGGAGTACTCCTGCAACTTCTCGTTCCGCGTGCCGGACGGCATGAAGGTGCAGGACTTCATGCTCGACGAGGGTGTGGCGCTCGATCTGACGGCGCACGACCGGTAGCGTATCCCACCGCTCGTCGGCGGCGGCCGTGCGTCCTGCTGGAGGCTGAGCCGTGAAGAAATCGACCAAGACGTCCAAGAACCATTCGGTCGGTCGGCGTCATTTTCTGAAGGGCGCCGCCGCTGGCGCTGCCGGCGCGGCCATGCTGGCGGGCAAGACGGCTGGCGCGAGCGCAGAGCCGCTCGCCACGAGACGGCCGGCTGCCCTGCCGCCCACCGAGGCGGAACTCGCCAGAGAGACGCAGGCCGTCCAGCGCACACCGGCCGTCGAGTCCTACATCGTCGAGCGGCCCGCGTCCGACCAGATGGTGGACGTCTTCCGCGCGCTCGACCTCGAGTACTGCGCCTCCAACCCCGGCTCAAGCTTCGAAGGGCTCCAGGAATCGATCGTCAACTACGGTGACAACCGGATGCCGGAGTTCCTCACCTGTCTCCACGAGGAGTCGGCGGTCGCCATGGCGCACGGCTATGCCAAGATCGAGGGCAAGCCGATGATGGCGTTGCTGCACGGCACGGTCGGCCTGCAGCATGGCGCGATGGCGATCTACAACGCCTACGCCGACCGGGTGCCCGTCTACATCGTCGTCGGCCTCGACAACGATGGCCCGGTGGCGGCGCACAACGCCCTCGACATGGCCGCGATGGTCCGCGACTTCGTCAAGTGGGACCACCAGCCCGAATCGCTCGACCAGTTCGGCCAATCGGCCGTGCGGGCCTACACGCTCGCCACGACCCCGCCGATGGCGCCGGTCCTCCTCGTGCTGGACGCCCGGCTCCAGAAGGCGCCGCTCGACGGCGCGCCGACGGTCCCGACGCTCTCGGCGCCGCGCTTCCCCGCCGCGGACTCCGGGTCGGTCAAGGAGATCGCGCGATTGCTCGTCGCGGCCAACAACCCCCGGATCAATGCCGGCCAGGTTGCGCGGACGCAAGAAGGGATCGACCTCCTCGTGGAATTGGCCGAGCTACTTCAGGCGCCGGTCAATGGCGTCACGAACCGGCTGAACTTCCCGTCACGGCATCCGCTCGCGGGGGCCGGAACCGGGCAGGGCGACCTGGTGCTGAACCTCGAACCGACCGGCCGCGGCGCCGCCCCGGGCATGGCCGACGGCACGACGATCACGATCAGCGCGTCGGAACTTCTCGTGACGAGCAACTACAACGTCCGCGGCGCGGCCCGCGGCGGCGACATCATCGTGGCCGCCGATGCGCAGGCGACGCTGCCCGCGCTCATCGAGGAGGTGCGCCGGCAGGTCACCGACGATCGGAAGCGCCATTTCGAGGAGCGCGGCCAGCGCTACGCCTCGACTCACGCGCGGCGGCGCCAGCGCGAAGTCGCCGACGCGCGCCACGGCTGGGACGCGACGCCGGTCAGCCTGGCGCGGGTGGCGGCCGAGCTGTGGCCGCTCATCAAGGATCACGAAGACGATTGGTCGTTTGTCTCGCCGCAGCGGTTCCTCGGCAGCTGGCCGGGCAAGCTCTGGGACATGACCCGGCCCCACCACTTCATCGGGAACCACGGGGCCGGCGGCATGGGCTATGGTGCGCCCGCGGCCGTCGGCGCCGCGCTGGCCAACCGGAAGTACGGCCGGATCTCGATCAACATCCAGGGGGACGGTGACCTGAACTACGCGCCCGGCGTCCTCTGGACGGCGGCGCATCACCAGATTCCGCTGCTGACGATCGTGGCGAATAATCGTGCCTACCATCAGGAGCTGATGTTCATGCAGCAGCAGTGCGCCGCGCGGAACCGCGGCGTCGATCGGGCCCGTATCGGCACGACGATCGAGGATCCGAACATCGACTACACGCAGATGGCCAAGGCCTACGGCCTGTACGCTGAAGGGCCGATCGCGAACCCGAACGATCTTGGTCCGGCGCTGCGGCGCGCCGTCGATCGCGTGAAGGCCGGCGAGCCGGCGCTGCTCGACGTCGTCACGCAGCCGCGGGGATGAGGATGGGGATGCGCATGACCGGATGGCTGGCACTGGGACTGGGTGTATCCGGCGCCGTCCTGTTCACCGTCGTCGCCGCGGGCGCGACGACCGAAACGTCACAGGACGCGGCCGCGCTTCGGGGCGACGCCGACCGGGGCCGCGTCCTGTTCGAGGCCTACACCTGCTACGGCTGCCACGGCTACACCGGCGAGACCGGTTTCGGCCCCCGACTGAACCCGCCGCGACACGACCAGGCCGAGTTCGTCCAATATCTGAGGAACCCGCGGAACCCGCGGCGGATGCCGCCCTACCAGCAGGACGACGCCTCCGATCAGAAGCTGGCCGACATCTTCGCCTATCTCACTTCCCTGCCGTCGGCGTCGCCGGAAGCCGAGAGCATTCCCCTGCTCCAGGCGATCCTGACCGGGGACGAGAACGCGGACAACCCACCTCACTAGTCGCGCGCAGGGCTGCGACTCGCACCATATGACCGTATCGCCACGAGGAATGAGGTTTCGATGACCGGACGTATCGGCGTAGCTGCAATCGCAGCGGCGCTCTGGATGGGCGGCACCCTGGCGGCGCAGGAGCGCGCGATCCAGTTTCCGGACGTGCCCGGGTACTACACGCTCTCAGTGGACCTGCACACGCACTCGGTCTTCTCCGACGGCTTGGTCTGGCCCGACATCCGGATCGACGAGGCGCGCCGGGACGGCCTCGACCTGATCGCGGTCACGGAGCACCTGGAGTACCAGCCCCACGAGGATGACATCCCGCACCCCGACCGGAACCGGTCGTTCGAGCTGGCGACCGGGCACGTCGAGCGCCAGGAGAGCGACCTGCTCGTCGTCAACGGCGCGGAGATCACCCGCGACATGCCGCCGGGCCATGTCAACGCGGTCTTCCTCAGCGACGCGAACGCGCTGCTCGCGGACGACGCCATGGAAGCCTTCCGGGCAGCCGACCTCCAGGCGGCCTTCGTCTTCTGGAACCACCCCGCCTGGACGAGTCAGCGGCCGGACGGCGTCGCCCGCCTGACCGAGATGCATCGGGAACTGATCCGGGGCGGGCTGCTGCACGGCATCGAGGTCGCCAACGGCGCCGGCTACACGGCCGAGGCGCTGCAGATCGCCCTCGACCTCAATCTCACCATTCTGGGCGTCTCGGATATCCACGGCCTCATCGACTGGGATTACGACGTGCATGACGGCGGACATCGCACGGTGACGCTGGTGCTGGCGCGCGAGCGGACGGCCGACGCTGTGAGGGAGGCGCTGATGGCGCGCCGCACGATCGCCTGGTTCAACAACCTGCTGATCGGGCGGGAGGACGCGCTGCGGCCGCTGCTCGAGACGTCGCTCACCGTCTCGGGCGCCGTGCTGCGGGGCGAGAGCGAAGTGGTCGGCGTGACGCTCTCGAACCGGTCCGACGCCGCGTTCCAGCTTCGAAGCGTGAGCGCGCACCGGTTCGCGGAGCACTCGACCGTCGTCCGGGTGCCGCCCCACGGCCAGGTCGTCCTCGGCGTGACGGGCGAGACCCGGCCCGCGTTCGATCTGGAGTTCGACGTGCTGAACGCCGTCACGGCGCCCGACACCCACCCGTCGCTCCGGCTGCGCGTCGAGGTGGATGGCCGCTGAGCACCCCGAGGTCGATCAGGACCGCGTGGCGGCAGCCTCGCCGAGACAGCGCATCACTTCGCGATAGAACTCGGGATGGGACTGCCAGGTCTGGGCCGTCACGATCTTCCCATCGCGCACCGCCTGCTCGGTGCAGTAGGTGCCACCGGCCCACTCGACCTCGTTTCGCACATGCTCGTAGCAGGTGACGCGCCGGCCACCGACCAGTCCGGCGGCGATGAGGATCTGGATGCCGTGGCAGATCGCAAAGATCCAGCGGTCGTGCGTGGCAAACTCCCGCACGAGTTCGAGCAGCGCGGCATCGTGCCGCAGGTACTCCGGCGCCCGGCCGCCCAGCACCAACACGGCCGCATAGCCCTCGACCGACACCTCGGTGAACGTCACGTCCGACTCGAGGCCGTAGCCCTGGCGCTCGATGTAGGTGTCCCAACCCGGCTCGAAGTCGTGAATGACCAGATGCAGCCGGCGCCGGCTCGGCGCCGCGACCACAACGTCGACCCCCGCCTCCCGCAGCCGGTGGGTCGCGTAGAGCGCCTCGTAGCTCTCCCCCGCGTCGCCCGTCACGACGAGCACCTTCTCAGCCATCGATCGGTCTCCCTCGAGCGCTGTTGACGATCGGCGAGCGTATCACGCCGGCGGTATACTGCTACGAGCGCTCGACCGGCGCCCGTTCATGACGACCTCCTTCAAAACGGCGACCGTGCTGTGTGCCCTCGGCATGAGCTTGGCCGCGTCCGATTCTTCCGATCTGCCCGGTCGAGGCTCGACGCGTCACGAAACGGCGCACGAGCAGGCGGTGTCACTCGAGACCGTACTCGGCCGCGCCGCCGCCTACGTCGAGGACTACCGGCGCATCCTGGGCGGCGTCATCGCCAAGGAAGCCTACCTCCAGGAGTACAGCGACAGTTCGCGCCGCACCCTCTCGGATCTCCTGCTGTTCAGCTCACCCGAACTGTCGCAGCCGTGGCTGGCGTTCCTGGATGTCCTGAGCGTCGACGGGGTGCCGGTGGCCGATCGTGAGGCGCGGCTCAGGGATCTGCTGCGTGAGACGCCCGAGGTCAGCGCCGAGCGGTGGGAGCGGCTCGTCGCCGAAAGCGCCCGGTTCAACATCGGCCCGATCTTCCGCAACGTCAACGCTCCGACGATGGCACTTCAGTTCCTGACGTCGGGAGATCAGCCGCGTTCGTCGTTCGACGCCGCGGGCGAGGATCCGGTCGAGGGCACGACCGCCTGGATGGTCGACTTCCAGGAACGGACCGGGCCGGCCCTGATCCGCGGCCGCGAGGGGCGGGAGCTGTTCGCGCACGGCCGCGTCTGGATCGAGCCCGAGACGGGGCGGGTGATGCAGACCGACCTGCGAACCATCGATCAGACGCTCATCCCGCTCGGCGCGCAGGGTGCCGTGCCGGCCGAGCTGTCGACCCGCGTCGTCGTCGTCTACGCCGACGACCAGGGGCTGGGTATCTCGGTGCCGACGCGCATGACCGAGATCTACCGACTCGACGAGGTCCTGCCCTCACGCTCGGCAGGCCTCCACCGCAAGATCGAGATCCACGGTGAGGCGGTCTACTCGAACTACCGCCGGTTCGAGGTCGACGTGAGCTTCACGGTCGCCGAGACGCCGTGACGGTCATGCCTCCGCTCCGATTCGGGCTCACGATGGCCCTGCTGGCTACCCTGGGCCTGCTCGTGCATGCCCCAGCGGCGGCTCAGCCCGGATTCGTCGGCATGCCGTTCTCGGTCGATGGGGCGGACCGCACGGCCGCGCTCTGGATTCCGGCCGGCTACGATCGCACCCAGCGATGGCCGCTGATCGTCTACCTGCACGGCAACGGGATCCAGGGCGATAACCAGGGCCGACTCACGAACAAGTGGCTCGACAGCCTGTTCATCGCCCGCGTGCTGATCCGTGACCCCGACGCGATCCCCGCGCTCGTCCTGATCCCGCGGTGCCCGGAGGGCGCGACCTGGGCGCCACGAAGCGAGTGGCCGGACGCCTCGACAGGTCGCCGCCTGCCGCGAGCCGACGCGATCGCCCACATCGACGCAGCGGTGGACGAGGTCTTGAATCAGTTTCCCGTCGATCTCGATCGGATCATGCTGTCGGGCTTCTCGATGGGCGGCCACGGCAGCCTGCGCTACGGTGCGCTGCGGTCGAACCGCTTCGCCGGCCTCGCGGCGCTGGCCGGCGCCGTCGCTCCGGCTGAAGCGCGCACGCTCGCCGAGACCGGACTGCCGCTCTGGGTGTTCCAGGGCGCCGTCGACCCGGTCGTGCCGGTCGAGCGGGCGCGCGAAATGACGGACATTCTGCGGAGTGCCGGCGCCGACCCGCGCTACACGGAATACGCCGATCTCGGCCACCAGATCGTCGAGCGCGCCTACGCCGACCCGGCCTTCCTCGACTGGATACTGTCGCAGCGCCGGTCGGCCCGCTGAACGTTCCCCCGCGCTTCGGCGAAAGACACGGAAGGACACGACGGAGATGGGACTCGTCGGACGGATGCGGGTGAAGTGGGGCGTCGGCCTCTGGGGCACCCTTGCAATACTGCTGGCCTTCGCGCTCGCGGGAACGACGACGCTACGGCTGAAGGAGCCGATCCTGGGTCTCCTCCTGCCCGACGGCACGTCCGACACGGTGCGATGGGTGGTCTACCTCATCCTCGTGATGCCGCTCTACCAGGCCCTCCTGCTGGCCTACGGAACGCTGCTGGGCCAGGGCCGCTTCTTCTGGAGCAAGCTCAAGGCGATAGGACGGTACCTCGCCGGGCGCACCAACTAGCCGGCGCGCCGGCGGCGGCCTTGGCCCGTTCCCTCACGGACCCGAGCTGCGGCGGAAGCCCATCCGATTGCCGCTGGGAAACTCGATCATGATCCGGTCGCCGTCGACCTCGAGCCGGCACTCCTCGACGACCTGATCCGTCACGCCGGGGATGTCGAACCGCAGCGGAATCTCCGGCAGCGTGCCGATCGTCTCGCTCGCGATGACGAGGTAGTCGCGCAGCAGGACCAGTTGATCGCCGTCACGCGTGTAGGGGCCGCCCTCACCGGCACCCCGGCGTGGCTGGCCGGCTTCGTCCTTTACGAAGTACACCACCGCCCAGTCCGACTCGCTGAACAGCATCAGGCCGTCGACCTGGTGCCGGGCGCCGTCGACCAGGACGTAGGACTCGACCTGCCAGGCGCCCCGCAGGTCGGCATTCTGCGCCGCGAGCAGCGCCGGGAACAGGAGAACCGCACAGAGTACCGATAGCGTCAGACTCCCGAGTCGCATCGCTTCACCCTCCTCCATCTGCTGCAGGATATCGCACGAGAGCCCGCTGCCTCCTGCCGCTATAATCCGCACCATGTCCGTGCCCGCGATTCGCACCGAAACGGTCGGCTCCTATCCGACGCCGGCCTGGCTGACGGCGATGCCGTCGCGCCCGGCGCTGCGCGACGCGCTGCTCGTGGTGCTCAAGACCCAGGAGCTCGCGGGCCTCGACGTCGTCGGCGACGGCGAGCTGGCCCGTTTCGACGTCAACCATCCCGATACGAACGGGATGATCGAGTTCTTCATCCATCCGCTGGGAGGCGTCGCGGCCGATCTGACGCCCGACGAACGCGCGGCGTTCCGGCAACAACCCGGAATGGAGTTTCGCAGTCGGCCCGCCGGCGTCGTCCGCGACCGGCTCGACACCGGCACACTCGACCTGGCGGCATACTTCCATCTGCTGCCGTCGTTGACCGACCGCCCGATCAAGTTCACGGTCACCTCCCCCTACATGCTCGCCAAGACACTGCTCGACCGGCACTACGGCGACCTGCGCGCGCTGTGCGCCGACCTCGCCGCGATCCTGGCCGACCAGGTTCGCGGGATCGACGCGGCGGTGCTCCAGGTGGACGAGGCCAACCTGACCGGACACCCGGAGGACCGGGACTGGGCCCACGAACCGATCAACACCGTCCTCGACGCGGCCTCGGGCGGGAAGGCCGTCCACCTCTGCTTCGGCAACTACGGCGGATCGACGATCCAGCACGGCACGTGGCGCGATCTCCTGCCGTTCCTGAATGCCCTGCACGCCGACCACGTGCTCCTGGAGTTCGCGCGCCGGGGATACGACGAGCTGGAGGTGCTGCGCGATCTCAGACCGGAACTCGCCCTGGGCGTGGGCGTCATCGACATCAAGGACAACGAAGCCGAGACGCCGGAGATCGTGGCGGACCGGATCGAACGCGCCGCCCGGGTCCTCGGCCCAGACCGGATCCGCTGGGTCCACCCCGACTGTGGGTTCTGGATGCTGCCCCGCAGCGTCGCCGACCGGAAGATGACGAGCCTCGTGAAGGGGCGGGACCTCTTTCTCGGCTGCTAGCCGCTCCCGGCTCCGCCTGTCAGCCTGAACCCTCGGCCGCCTTTCGCTCGATGTAGTGCCCGTCGATCCACGGCTCGTCGTCCAGATGCGCCCGCATCAGCGCAATCCGCTTGGGCAGCAGAACGTCGAGGTTGCGTCCGTGAATGAGCGGCGTCTCCTGCAGGTCGGTCGTCGCCATGAACTCGACCCCGGACCCGACCAGATCGATCAGGTCCTCGCTGTTCGCGATCTCCCGGAGCATCATCTCCCGCAGCAGCGCTCGGCTGGCGCGCATCCCATCGCGGTCATGCGCGGCGCGGGCGGCCAGGAACCCGTGGACCCCGACGACCCAGGCGGCGACGCTGCGCTGGGTCCGCAGCCAGCACCGCAGGGCGCGGATCCGCACCCACTGGTCTTCGATCACGTTCATGGCACCCAGCGTCCGCCGCGCCCGTTCCCGCTCGACCTCGAGCCGCTCGACCGCCCGATCGATCGGCGCCCAGACATGGGCGTCGAACCGCTCCAGGTCTCGCCGACACGACGCCAGCGTCGTCAGCTGAAACAGGACGTCCCGGCTGAGGTCGACGTTGTTGGGATTGTGGGGCGTCGTGCACATGTAGGCCTGGTAGTACGCCCGCTCGGCGTCCGGAATCGCTTCGATGTTCGGCACGAAGGGACGCGTCCAGAGCCGGTACCAGACGAAGCCGTACATCGAGTACAGCGGGACGACGTTGGGGTACGCGAGGATCGCCTCCTCGGTGGCTGCCCACGCGTCGAGCAGCCCGGGCGCCAGCCGGGCGCCAGCCCACGCGACCGCCATCCGCTCGGCTTCGCGATCGACGTCGGCCTCGGGGTCGAACTGCACCGCCGCCGCCATCTGATGATTGGGATCGAACGGCACGACACCCGGCGGCGGCG
>CEQE01003281.1_pt1 | contig 12199 bp, 11 predicted proteins | sample 356201 | NCBI WGS metagenome assembly CEQE01 (sample SAMEA2619970, study PRJEB7988) | marine metagenome | biome: marine biome (ENVO:00000447); feature: mesopelagic zone (ENVO:00000213) & marine oxygen minimum zone (ENVO:01000065); material: "saline water (ENVO:00002010), including plankton...
AACAGCACCCCGCACCACAGATCGGCGTCATCATCAAGCCGCGTAAAGGCCTCGACCAGGCCGTCCATCATCTCAGGCGTGAAGCCGTTCATCTTGGCCGGCCTGTCGATCCCCATGAGCAGAATCCGGCCCCGCACCTCAGTTGTAATGCGGCCCTCTGCGGAGATGTTCACCCTGTTGGCCCGGGAGGAGGGATCAGGCGACAGCCCGGATCTCTTCACGCTCCAACAGGCGTTCCTTGATCGGCAGGCCAAAGGCGTATCCGCCGAAATCGCCGTCGGAGCGCTTTACCCGGTGACACGGGATCAGAACCGGAATCGGGTTGGCCCCGAGGGCCGTACCTACAGCACGCACTGCATTGGGACGGTGGATCGCCTTTGCCAGCATTCCGTAGGTGGTTGTCTCGCCGGGCGGAATCAGGAGGCATGCCTCCCAGACGGCCCGCTGGAACGGCGTGGAGCCACGAAGGTCAAAGGTCAACTCGTCGCGTCGGCCGGTGTTGAAGGACCGTTCGATGCGGTCGTAGAGGTCGTCGGGAAGTCCGTCGGCCAGTGCTGCGGGCCGGCCGGTTCTGTCGTGGAGTTCCTCGCGGAAACGGGCGAAGGTGACGAGGTTGGCGAATCCGCTACCGCAGATGCCGTACGAGTTGTGGGCAATCCACATCCCGCCAATCGGACCGGCCAACTTGACTATCTCGTCGACCGCCTCGCCTTCGGACTCTGGTATCCCGGCGTCGTTCATGCAACCCCCTGGTGCCGTTGTCGTGACCCTTCCACTCTCGCGCAAAAAACGACGGCGTGCACCAATTTGCCAGAGGAAATCGCGCAGAGAACCAGTCGGAGGCCGGCCCGGCTCAGCCGTCGCCCGGGAACTAGTCGTCTTCTGCGAGGCCCGTCCGCACAATCACAAGCGGACACGGGCTGTGGTGGGCAATGGACTGGCTGACCGAACCGAGACGCAGGCCGGCGAAGCCTCCGCGACCCCTGTTGCCGACAACGAGCATGTCGGCGCCCTCGGCGGCAGCCATGAGGGTGTCGGCGGCCCGACCCTTCTTCACGACCTCCCTTATCTCCACATCGGGGCAGTCGGCGCACCTGACAGCCGAGTCGATTACCTCGGTCTGCATCTTCTCGACCTCGGACAACAGGTCGAACGAATCGAGTGGCACGTAGCCCAGGTCGGGGGCAGCGGGGACATAGGTGGGGGAGTAGCAGGTGACGACCTCGACGACAGCGTCACGGTGATGTGCCTCTTCGATGGCCCAGATGAGGGCCGCCCGGGCATAACCGGAACCCTCAACTCCTACGACGATGCGTCGCTGCGTCATTGTCGGCTCACCTCCACTCAGGTGGGAAACCCGAGGGATAATCCCTCGCGGCCATTGTAAGCCACGACCGGGGCGGGTTTCACACCTCGCCCGGTGGTCAGGTCAGGGCGTCCTGGACCTTGGCCTCGGCCTTGTCCTCGGGTGTGTTGAGGGCGAAAGCCAACTCGGACACGAGCACCTTGAGGGCCTTCGTGTAGAGCGACTTCTCACCGGCCGAGAGGCCCTTGGCGGCGTCACGCAGCGCCAGGTTCCGGACGACCTCGGCCACCTGGTACACATCGCCGCTCTTCAGCTTCTCCTGATGGTTCTTGAAGCGGCGCGACCAGTTGGCCGGCTCGCGGATGTCGCGCTTCTGTAGAACCTCGAAGAGATCCTCGACGTCTTCTCTGCTGATCGGCCAGCGCATGCCGACCTTTTCGACCTTGTCGACCGGCACGGAGAGGGTCATGTCACCATCGGTCATCCGGAGCACGAGGTACTCGGTGTTCTCACCGAACGCCTTGCGCTTCTCCTTCTTTTCAACAATTGCTGCACCATGGTGCGGGTAGACGACCTTGTCGCCGGGCTTGAACGTCAACGGAGCCTCCGAGGGCTGAAAGGGAACGGTTGAGGATACCGCGGTGGGAAGCAGGCCTGAGCGTGAAACAAGAAAGCGGGTATCAGGCTCCGAGCCGCTCCCGTGCGGCCCGGCTCCGCTCAAGCAGGTGCTCGGGGATCCCGTGCGAGTTGGCGGCCCCGCCTGTGCTGTCTGAGTCGGCGTCGGCAGCTTCACTGTCTGAGACCTCGGGGGCCTCGGCCGCCAGGCGCTCAGCCTCGACCCGGTCAACCTGGTAGCGCTTCCAGTCGCCGGCGTGCACGAGGTTGTCGTGGCTGATCCGGCCGAGGTCGACGCCGTTGTCAAAGCTGACCCAGTAGCGGTACCAGGAGAACCCGTTGGCAACCTTCACCCTTCCCCTGGTTCCCTCGGGAACCCCGGGAAGGTCGACCGTGGCAACGACCGACTTGTGGCGCTTGATTGGGAGGCTTCGATCAATCGTCCTGGTCATGGTTTCCGCTCTTGGTTGTCGTGGACCGGTGGTGAACGCTACAGGCTCAGAGACGGGCCGAGCGGCCCTCGTGGACCAGCTCGACCACCCGTGTGACGAGGTCGTCGACAGGCAGGTCCTCCTGCTCGCCGGTGGCCCTGACCGTCAACTCCAGCAGTCCGTTGTCGATGCCGCGTGGGCCGATTGTGATCCGCAGCGGGATGCCGATCAGCTCTGAATCGGCGAACTTGACGCCGGGTCTGCCGTCACGGTCGTCGAGCAGTACATCGATGCCGGCAGCCAGCAGTTCGTCGTGGGCTGCCTCTGCGACCGCCATGGAACCCTCGTGGTCAACCTTCACGACTGTCAGGACAACCTCGAACGGAGCGACGCACATGGGCCAGATCATGCCGGCGTCGTCGTGGTGGGTCTCGACAATGGCGGCCATTGCCCGGCCCACCCCGATGCCGTAGGAGCCCATGGTCGGGACCCTGTTCTCACCATCGGCGTCCAGCACGGAGACCCCCATGGCCTCGCTGTACCTGCGTCCCAACTTGAAGATGTGACCGGCCTCGATACAGCGGGTAATCGTGAGCGCCTCGCCGCAGGCCGCACAGGGCTCACCTGCCTCGACGCCCCTCATGTCGATCCACCGGTCAACTGCAATGTCGCGTGCGATGTCCACGCCGGTCAGGTGCATATCGTCCTCGTTTGCGCCGGTTGTCATGCCGCTCCTGTCCCTGAGGGCAGGGTCGGCGTAGATGGTCAGGTCAGTCACTCCAGCTGCGCCGAGGCTTCCCGGTGAGGCACCCAGTGCCGCCCTGATCTCGTCGGTCTCGGCCGGGACGAGGTCGACCGCTCCGGTTGCATCAACAAGCTTCTGTTCAAGGAACGCATGGTCACCACGCAGCAGGATGAGTGCCAGCGACCCGTCAACCCTGTAGACGAGGGTCTTGATCTGGTGCTCGGGCGGGTGGCCGGCTTCGGCCAGTGCCCTGATGGTGCGGATGCCCGGAGTCGGAATTGGTTCGGGGGAATCGGAGCCGACGCGGTTCTCAACGGGCTCAAGTGCGGCGGTTGCACGCTCCACGTTGGCCGCGTAGTCGCACCCCCCGCACTGCACGACGTCGTCCTCACCGGCAGGTGAGGCCACCATGAACTCAACTGAGGCGCTGCCGCCCATCGCCCCGGACGAGGCCTGGACAGGGACTGCATCGAGGTCGAGGCGGGAAAAAATGGCCTGGTAGGCACCGTGGTGCAGGTCGAACGAGGTGTCGAGGCCCTCATCGTCGATGTCGAACGAGTACGAGTCCTTCATAGCGAACTCGCGCACCCGCAACAGACCGGCCTTGGGCCTCGGCTCGTCCCTGAACTTCCACTGGATCTGGTACCAGATCTGGGGAAGGTCGCGGTACGAAGCGAGTTCCAGCGACAAGGTGGCAAAGACCTCCTCGTGCGTCATGCCGAGCGCGAGGTCGGCACCCTTGCGGTCGGTGAGGCGGAACATCTCTTCGCCCATCGATTCCCAGCGACCGGACTTCTGCCAGAGCGAGGCCTGGTGCATGGCCGGAAGCAGGAACTCCTGGCCTCCGATGGCATCCATTTCCTGGCGGATCACCTCGCCGACCTTCTGGTGGACACGCCAGCCCAGGGGCAGCATCGAGTAGTGGCCCGACTGCAACTGGCGGATGAAGCCACCACGCACGAGAAGCTGGTGGTTCACGGCATCAGCCTCGGCAGGGGCTTCGCGGAGTGTCGGTATGAACAGGTTCGACCAGCGCACCGGTCGGTCCTCCTCGGTGGCGGTCGGGGCGCCGACACCCTAGCGAGACGCACCCCTCAAGTGCAGCAGGTTCGCGTTGGAGGGGATTGTCGCCCGGCGTGTCCCGGCGGTCGTACACGTGGAACAATCAGACCCATGAGCACCACAACCGCTGAAGCACCGACCGTCGAGGGCGTTCAAGCCGAACTGGAAAGTTGGCTTGAACAGAACTGGGACCCCGACATGACCCTCGCCGAGTGGTGGGCGCGTCTGGCCGCCGACCGCTGGGCGCACCCGGCAATGCCTGAAGAGGCCGGTGGCAGAGGTTACGGAAGATCGCTGTGCGCGGCCATTTCGGCAGGCCTGGCCGATGCCGGCGTGGTCGGCCCACCCATCGGCCTCGGCCCGATGCTGGCAGCACCCACAATTGCAGCGCACGGAACCCCCGAGCAGATCCAAGAGTTCGTACCCGAGATCCTCGACGGCTCGACGGCATGGTGCCAGCTGTTCTCCGAACCCAACGCAGGCTCCGACCTGGCAGGCATTCAGACCAGGGCGGTCCGCGACGGCGACGAGTGGACGGTCACCGGCCAAAAGGTCTGGACCTCGGGTGGCCACCTCGCCAAGTGGGGAATGCTTATCGCCCGGACCGACCCTGACGCCCCCAAGCACCAGGGCATCACCTACTTCGCCTTTGACATGGAACAGGACGGTGTAGAGATCCGGCCGCTACGTGAGATGACAGGGGACGCCCTGTTCAACGAGGTCTTCATCGACCAGGCAAAGGTGCTCGACGCCAACGTCATCGGTGGGCTCGGCAATGGCTGGAGGGTCGCCAACACCACCCTCATGATCGAGAGGGCCAGCCTGGGGGGAGGTGGCAAGCAGCCAGTTTCGCTCTCGGGAGGACCACTGACCGGCCGCCTGGGTGACACCGTCGGCAAGTTGGCCAGACGAACCGTGGGTGGGCCCGACGGCGAGGCTGGACGTGGCATGAGCATCAGCAGGCTGATCGAACTAGCCCACGATGCGGGCAGGTCCGGTGACCCGGTGGTCAGGCAGGAGATCATGAAGCTGCACATCCTGAGCGAGGTCAACCGGTGGAACCTCCTGAGGGCCAAGGCCGGTGGCAGCCGCACCGGAGCCGAGGGCAACCTGGCAAAGCTGGCCATGAGCGAACTGGTCCGACGTAGCCGCGACGTGGGGAACCTGATCATCGGTGCAGACGGCATGTTGGCCGGTTCATCCAGCGGCACAGGCGGAGGCGTCCAGGAGGTCACCCTGTTCAGCCCGGCGCCAGCCATCTACGGCGGAACCGACCAGGTGCAGCGCAACATCGTCGGCGAGAGGGTGCTCGGCCTCCCCAAGGAGCCGGGTCCTGCAAAGGAGACCCCCTTCAAGGACCTTCCGCAGAACTGAACGCCGGTCCGGCGGCGGTTACTAAGAGGCGGCGGTCCCCAGATGGTCGATGAGTGCCTGTCGCACGGCGCCTGGTTCCTCAAGCATCATCATGTGTCCGGCACCTGGCAACTCGACGACCGAGGCGCCTCCTGGGAAGGCCTCGCGGAGCGGTTCAGCCGCCCTGCGCGGCGTCATCTTGTCGCCGCTTCCCAGGACCAGCGTGACAGGGCATGAGACAAGTGCTGCCGCCTCAACTCCGCTCCCATAGGCGGAACAGGCGGCCAGGTCGCGGCTGAGCACCCCCGGGGAGCAACGTTCCAGCAGAGCCTGGGTTCCGCCCAGCATCCAGAGCCCCGGGGTCGGGTTCTCTCCAACGTGTTGACGGCTTCCGTGGGCCCATGAGGTGATCAGGCGGGCCGCCTGAACATCGTCGGCGTCGGCTGCAGCCTGAAGGTCGGGGTGGACAGGCATGGTTTCAGCAACGCCGAGCAGCACGATGGAGGCCACCGACGCCGGCTGGTGTGCCGCGGCCTCAAGGGCTGTCAGAGACCCCATGGAGTGGCCGACAAGGTGGAGTGGGCCACCCAGTTCACCGGCCAGATCTGCCACCCATGCGGCCAGATCCGGAATCGACCCGAGCGCAGGCCCGTCGGACTCTCCGTGGCCGGGCAGGTCCACCGCGAGGGCCCGGTAGCCGTGGTGGGCCAGAAAGCGGGTCTGCTGTGACCATACCGACCTGTCCATGCCGGCCCCATGGAGAAGCACCACCAGCGGATCTGTGGAGTCATGCTGAACCGGCACGGCGCCGGTGGCGGCGTTGACAATTCGGCCGTCGACTACGAGGCGCACGCATCTACCTCAGCGCTGTGAGGCCCGGAGGGCCTGTGACAGGTCGGCACAGATGTCGTCGGCATCCTCAAGGCCGACCGACAGCCTGATGAGGTTCTCAGATATTCCGGCTGCCTCCAGGTCCTCGGCGCTCATCTGCTGGTGGGTTGTGGAACCGGGGTGAATCACGAGCGTCTTGGCATCGCCCACGTTTGCAAGGTGCGACGCGAGCCGCACGGCTTCTATGAACTTCCGGCCGGCGTCGCGACCCCCGCTGACGCCGAAGCTCAACATGGCGCCAGCGCCGTTCGGGTAGAGACGGGCCGCCAGCTCGTGGTCGGGGTGGCTCGGGTGTTCAGGGTGCCTGACCCATTCGACAGCCTCGTTCGCGTCGAGCATGTCGATGACCTTGCGGGTGTTCTCAACGTGGCGCGCCATCCGCAGAGGCAGGGTCTCGACACCTTGGAGGAGGTAGAAGGCGTTCGCCGGGCTCATGCAGGCACCGAAGTCGCGCAGGCCCTCGGCCCGTGCACGCATGGACATTGCCTGTGGGCCGAACTCCTCGGTGAAGGTGATGCCGTGGTAGCCGGCGTATGGCTCCGACAGGGTTGGGAACAGCCCCGATGTCGTCCAGTCGAAGCGACCGCCATCGACCACGACGCCACCGATGGCGATGCCGTGACCGCCGAGGAACTTGGTGGCCGAGTGGATCACGATGTCGGCGCCGTGTTCGATGGGGCGCATCAGGTACGGGGTGGCGAAGGTCGAGTCGACCGCCAACGGCAGGCCATGGTCGTGGGCAACATCGGCGACGGCAGCCACGTCTAGAACCTCGATACCCGGGTTGCCCAGGGTCTCTGCGAAGAGCACCCGTGTCTCGGGCCTGATCGCATTGGCGAACGCCTCGGGGTCACGGGGATCGACGAACGTGGTGTCGATGCCGAACCGGGGCATGGTCAGGTTCAACATGTTGTGGCTGCCGCCGTAGATGTTTCGGCTCGCAACGACGTGGTGGCCGGATTCGAGAATGGTCACCAGCGCCAGGTGGAGGGCTGCCTGGCCGCTTGCGGTGCATACCGCTCCGACGCCTCCCTCGAGGGCCGCTACGCGCTCTTCGAGGACGGCAACCGTCGGGTTGGAGATACGTGAGTAGATGTGGCCGCTGACCTCCAGGTTGAACAGGCTGGCGGCGTGGTCCACCGAGTTGAACACATACGAGGTGGTCTGGTGTATCGGCACGGCACGTGACCCTGTGGTGGGGTCGGGCTGCTGACCTGCGTGCAGGGCCCGTGTGTCAAAACGGGTGAAGTCCGGTTCAACCATGGTGTGAGGCTACGGGATCGGCGGGGTGGCTGGCCCGGTCAGCACCCGACGAGCCTGGCCAGCCTTTCAAGGCTCTCGTCTGAGCCGATGGCCACGATCACGTCCCCGACGGCGAAGGGACGCTGGGCCACGTCATCGGTGTGGAAGCGGTCCAGTTCGTCTCGGACGGTGAGCACCACGGCTCCGGTGGAGCTCCGGACGGAGAGCTCGTCGATGGTCTTTCTCTCGAAGTTGCATCCTGGCGGGATCTTGAACTCGCGCAGCGTGGCCTCGAAGGTTCCGTCGTGGACGACTACATCTACGAAGTCTGCGACGTTGGGCTGGGTGGCGAGGCTCGCCATGCGGTAGCCGCCGATCTCGTAGGGGTTGACGACCCTGTCGGCGCCAACCTGGTGCAGCTTGGTGATGCTCTCCGCCTCGTCGGCACGCGACACGATGAACAGGCCGGGGTTCATTTCGCGGGCGCTGAGGGTCACGTACAGGTTCTCTACGCTCGAGCCGAGAGCGGTGACGAGGGTGCCCGCCCGCTCGATGCCCGCCTGGCGGAGGACTTCGTCGCTGGTGGCATCGCCAAGGACGTACATGCCGCCATTGGCGATGAGCCGCACCTCTTCGGTGTCGACTGTGACAACGGTCTGTCCGATCGACTGCACGAACGAGGTGATCGAGCGGCCGACCCTTCCCATTCCACACACGATCAGGTGTCCACTCAGGTCGTCGATCTGGCGTTGCATGCGGAACCTCCGGTACTGGCCGGTGATCCGGCCCTCGACAATGCTCTCGATGACGATGCTCGCCCCGTAGAGCATCGAGCCGGTGCCCACGAGAATGAGCACAGATGTGAATGTCTTCCAGGCGGTGCCTGGCACACCGTTGGCGATTTCCCTGAAGCCGACGGTGCTGACCGTGACAATGGTCTGGTAGACGGCGTCAACCGGGCTCAGGCCCAGGAGGATGTAGCCGGTCGATCCTGCCCCAATGACCGCCAGGAGCAGGCCGGCTGCATTGGCCAGACGGCTACGTGCCGGCCTGATGGTTCGACGGAACATGTACGAAGGCTACCTACGTGGCCCTCGGCCCCCGTCGGCGGGGAGTAGCGTCCGCTTCGCTCGAGTTGATCCTGTGGCATTGTGATCGGAGACAGCCATGCGCATCGGATTCATAGGTCTCGGCAACGTCGGTGGCAAGTTGGCTGGCAGCCTTGCCCGCAACGGGTTCGACCTGGTGGTGAGAGACCTTGATGCCGGGGCTGTGCAGCCCCTGCTTGATGCCGGGGCAACGTGGGCTGACTCGGCCGGGGATCTGGCGGCCTCGTGTGATGTCGTGGTTACCTGCCTGCCGTCTCCCGCCGCGTCTGCACAGGTTCTGGAGGGCGCTGACGGGGTGATCGCCGGCTTTGGTGCAGCAGGTGGCAGAGGAAGGGCCTGGCTGGAGATGAGCACCACCGATGAGGCTGAGGTCCGTCGACTGGGAGCCCTGGTGGAGGCAACCGGAGCGACTGCCCTCGACTGCCCCGTGTCAGGAGGTTGCCACCGGGCGGCAACAGGAAACATCGCAATACTGGCCGGCGGAGACAGGGAGGCGTTTGAGCAGGTGCTTCCAGTGTTGACGGCGATGGGCCGCCAGATCCTCCACACGGGACCGCTGGGCTCGGCATCGGTCCTGAAGGTGGTCACCAACTATCTGGCGTCGGCGAACCTGGTGTCACTGTGCGAGGCGCTCACGACCTCAGCGGTCGCCGGAATGGACCTGAGCACCACCTACGAGGCGATTCGTATCTCGTCGGGCAACTCGTTCGTCCATGAGACCGAGAGCCAGGTCATCTTGAACGGAAGCCGCGACATCAACTTCACAATGGACCTGGTGGTCAAGGACGTGGGTCTCTTTGACGACCTTGCCGACCGGCTGGGAGTTCCGCTCGAGGTATCGCCCCTCCTGCGGCACATCTTTGAGGACGGCCGTGACCGCTACGGGTCAAGGGAGTGGTCCCCCAACATCATCCGCCGACTCGAGGATGCCACCGGTGTCGAGGTGCGGGCCCCGGGGTTCCCACCGGAGATGGTCGACGACGAACCTGAGGAGCCCGGCAGCGAGGTGGCTGCCCGCCGCTGACCCCCTACGTCCTGCGGACCGGGGGCTCGTCGGTGTGGAGGGGTGCGTAGAACTCCAGGTTCGACTCGAGCAGGTCCCAGATTGTGGCGTCAGTAGGAGGCAGCTCGCCTTCGTGGACTCCGACGGATTCGACCCTGTCGCCCCACTTCATGACCACCGACCCCCAGGTGATGCCGCCACCGAATGCGGTGAGTACGACAACGTCGCCAGGCTTGAGGCGGCCTGCCTCGGCGGCATCTGCAATAGCCATCGGGATCGATGCGGCTGCCGTGTTGCCAAGGTTCTCGATGTTCACGAAGACCCGCTCCGGTTCGATGTCCAGCCTGCGGGCGGCGGCATCGATTATGCGTGCGTTGGCCTGGTGTGGGATGACCAGATCCACGTCATCTGCCGTGAGGCCGGCACGTTCCAGTGCCCTGGCGGCCGAGGCGGCAATGCCCTGTACGGCGATCTTGAACACCGCCTGGCCCTCAAAGTAGAGGCGGGTCTTCTCGGGGGACTTGCCCCAGTAGGGGTCGCCCCTGGTTCCCATTGCCTGCACCACCATGGTGTGGCCCTTGGAGCCATCGGCACCTATGTCCACCGAGAGCACTCCGACCTCAGAGTCAGTCGCCTCGTAGACGGTGGCACCGGCCCCGTCTCCGAACAGGATGCACGTTGAGCGGTCCCGGTAGTCCATTGCCATGTGCAGCTTTTCCACCCCGATCACGAGGACCCGCTCGGCGAAGCCTGACTCGATCATCCCGGTCACGTTGGCGGTTGAGTAGACGAAACCCGAACAGGCAGCGTTCAGGTCGAAGGCGGCGGCGTTCACCGCCCCCAGCCTGTCCTGGATCATGGACGCCACGCTCGGGCAGAGGAGTTCCGGGGTGCAGGTGGCCACGAGTATCAGGTCAAGCTCCTCGGGTTCGAGGCCCGCGCTGGCGAGCGCCCGGCGGCCGGCCAACTCGGCAAGGTCGGTGCCCTCCACGTGCGATATGCGACGGCTGTGGATTCCGGTTCGCTCGACGATCCAGTCGTTGTCGGTTTCGCAGAGGCGCTCGAGGTCGGCGTTGGTGAGGGCCACCGGTGGAACGCACTTTCCCCAGCCGGTCACAACGGCTCGCTTCGCCACTATTCCTCCCTCGGGATCGTCGCGTATCAGTGTTGCACGCTTGCTGGTACGACGTCGTCCGTCACCGGTGAGGGGCCTTGACCCCCCTATGCCCCGTAACCGCCGCCACCCGGTGTGGAGATCTGGACCACGTCGCCGGGATGGATCTCGCAACTGGCCGTTCCCGGCAGTCTCTCCTCGCTTCCGTCGGAACGGAAGACCGTGTTGATGCCGGTCGCTCCCGGTTCACCGCCGGCCATCCCGTAGGGGGCGACCTCCCGGTGTGAGGTGAGGAGGCTGACGGTGACGGCGTCGTTGAAGCGAATGCGCCGCACTGTGCCATCGCCGCCCCTGTGCGCTCCCGCTCCACCGGAACCTCGACGTATCGCGAAGTCCTCCAGTACGACCGGGTAGCGCCACTCCAGTACCTCAGGGTCGGTGAGGCGGGAGTTGGTCATGTGGGTGTGGACGGCGTTGCAGCCGTCCCGTCGGGCGGTGGCTCCCGCCCCGCCGCAGATCGTCTCGTAGTACTGGTAGCGGTCGTTTCCCCAGATGAAGTTGTTCATTGTTCCCTGCGGTGCCGCCATCACACCGAGGGCGCCGAACAGCGTGTCAACGATCAACTGTGAGGTCTCGACGTTGCCGGCGATGACCGCAGCCGGGTACTCGGGGCTGATCATCGACGGCTCGGGAAGGATCAACTCGAGAGGTTCCATGCATCCGGCGTTGAGTGGGATGTCGTCGTCGACCATGCAGCGGAACACGTACAGGACCGCTGCCTGGCAGACGGCACGTGGAGCGTTGTAGTTGCCCGGGTGGGTGCCGCTCGTGCCTGTGAAGTCGAGCGTGGCCGATCCGGCCTCGCGGTTGACGGTTATCGCCACGGACACCTGGTGGCCGTCGTCTGTGCCGTAGGTGAACGAACAGTCGCTGAGTGTTCCGATCAGACGCCGGACGGAGTCCTCGGCGTTTCGCTTCACGTGCGCCATGTAGGCATGCACCACGGCGAGGCTGTAGTGGTCCACGACCCCGAGCAGTTCGATGGTGCCCTTTTCGCATGCAGCCACCTGGGCCTTGAGGTCCGCCACGTTCTGATCGGGGCTGCGGGCCGGGTAGGGCCCCGTTGCCAGGAGCTCCCTCAGGTCCTCTTCGAGGAACACGCCGTCCTCGACCAGCTTCTCGCCGTTCAACAACACCCCCTCCTGTTCGACCGAGGTGGAGTTGGCTGGTGCAGAGCCCGGTGTCATTCCACCCACGTCGGCGTGGTGGCCTCTGGATGCCACGTAGAAGATGATGTCATCGCCCTCGAATACAGGCTTGACCACGGT
>CEQE01042362.1_pt1 | contig 12197 bp, 14 predicted proteins | sample 356201 | NCBI WGS metagenome assembly CEQE01 (sample SAMEA2619970, study PRJEB7988) | marine metagenome | biome: marine biome (ENVO:00000447); feature: mesopelagic zone (ENVO:00000213) & marine oxygen minimum zone (ENVO:01000065); material: "saline water (ENVO:00002010), including plankton...
AACAGTTCATTCTTTTAGTCTATGCACGGTCATCATTTTTTTCTTTTATTTTAAATTTTAATCTTAACTAGCTGTAAGAATACAAAAATATTTTAAACTAGTAATCACTTCAAAATTAATTATCGCTCCCGTGGTGTAGTCCGGCCAATCATTCGGCCTTTTCGACTCTGGAGATATTTTCCAAGGAAAACAGGCCGAGACCTGGGTTCGAATCCCGGCGGGAGCATGATTTTTTCAAAAAGAGAAATAAAAACCAACATTTATACAATATCCTTATCTATTTCATCTTTATGTTCTATTATTTGTTCAATATCTCCTTTTTCAAAAATTAAAAATTTATCACAATATAATCCCAGTAACTTGCAGGCATCTAAATACAATATGAAAAATTCGGCAGGTCTCAGATTCCTAATTATTTCATAGGTATAATTAAAAATTTTTAATGGCACCTTATCAATATAAAGTTCAGTTCTGTTTAGATAAAATCTAATTTCTCTTACATCAATTTTTTCCTGAAAATTTTTGTCTAAGTAAATTAAAATATATTTTTCCTGTCTGTATTTTATCATATGCATGAATAAAATCAGGTAACACATCATGCTCCCCAAAAAGTAGAATCTTGTATATTGGCCAAATATCCATCTGGATTCTTTAATTTCTCCCATTACCCACTTGAATATATCATCCCCAGGAGTTTGGCTTTTTATTAGTTTTTTCTTGAATCTCAAAATTTTGACTTTAAGCTTTCTAACTGCACTTACATAACCAAATCTGATTCGCGATCCCTGATTAAGTGTAATTTTATGCGGATTTTTATCGAATAATTTCTGTTGACTAGTCTTAGCATAAAACATTTTAAAATTTGCAAGTCCTTCTGTCCTTAAACCGTGGAGAATCATGCTAAGAAGATTTATCTCTTGTTGTTCGGATACCATATGGGTTTTATCAAATCTTATTCTCATAACCTTATCATGCCAATGTGTCAATTCATGAACCAATGAGATATACGCACGATTAGGAAACCTAAGAAAATAATCGACATTCATTTGCAGAAAACACTTTTTAAGTTTTAAATCCTTGCCAAGTCTAAAGGCTGCCCCTCCCTGAAAAATTTCTTTTGGAAAAAGCCTAATTCCAACAACCATACCATCTTCTATAAATTCTTTATGACTTCTGAAAATTTGCGCCAGTATTCTTTCTAAAATCCCAATATTGTTCAAACCGAATCTTTCAAGTAATTTTTTGTTAATGACAATAAATAAATTAAATCCTAGACCACCAAAGTTACGATGACGAAAAATTTTATCATTTAATAGCATATTATATCCCTTATGTACCTAATTTAAATATTTACCCTTTAATCTCTAGAGGTATAAGCCTTCAATTCTATCATCTGTAACTTTATACAAAACTTTAAATACCCTCATCTAATCCTAATTGAAAATAAATATTAACTAATGGAGGTCAGATAACAACATTTGTTGTGAAGATTATAACATGAAAAGAAGTTCTAGGAGATGGAAGAAAAAGAAGCAGATGAGATGGAAGTGGCAGCGTAAGAGGATGAAAAAAGAGAAGAGAAGGAGGAAGCAGCAAAGATAAGCAATATTTTTAGAAATCTTTATATAACTGAATAAAACTCATGGTGATAAAATGACAATCGTTGGATTTAACTTTACAAGGATAGAAGCGGAAAAGAAAGAGCTTGCAAAAGGAAAGATAAACATTAACAACAATGTTTCCATTAAAAATGCAGAAGAAAAAAAGCTTTCCCTTTCAAGCGACAAGCAGAAGGTTATGGGCTTTGGCTTCGAGTTTTTGGCAAAATATGACCCTAATGTAGGATCCATAAAAATTAATGGCGATGTTCTGTATATGGAAACCGCAGGTAAAGTAAAAGAAATTTTGGATGGCTGGAAAAAGGACAAGAAACTGCCAAAGGAAATCATGCCAGTTATTCTTAACACGGTGCTGAATAAATGCAATATACAGGCCTTGATTTTGAGCGAGCAGATAAATCTGCCTCCGCCAATACCTATGCCCAAGCTGCAGTCAGTGCAAAAACAATAATTCTTTATTGAACTTGAACTTTTGCTTTAATTCTCTTCAGCCTAAAAATATTTTCTCTTTCTATTTCTTCTAACCTTAGCCCAATAAAGCTCTGTATTTCTTCTGAACGAGGCATAACGACAAACTCCAAGGCATTAACCCTTCTCTTTGTTTTCTCTATTTCATTGAGCAATTTCCTCATTGAAGTCTCAACCTCTGCTGCCAACAATATTTTTTCAACGACCTTCTCATAAGCAGCAGCAGCCTCATCAATAGCAGATGAATTAAAAACACCATAACCCCTTTCCATAAATGCTTTTTTTATTTCAGAACTTTCAATCTTGGGAACTTTTACCCCCATAATGTTCTTTGTTGTTAATTTGATGTCTGGAATCTCCTTGATAGCCATTGCTATTGATTTTACTTTTAAATCCCCTTCAATGGTTCTTGCAACATTTATTTTCTCTAAAGCGATTTTATATTCATCAACTAATTCCTGCCTCAAAGTCTTAGCCTTCTTCAATATTTCAAAAAACTCAAGAATCAAGCCATCCCTTTTTTTCTTCAGCAAAGAATGCCCGGATTTAGCTAACTTAATCTGTTTCTTAACCTTTAATAATTCGCTTCTTGTAGGTTTTATTTCTTGCGGCATTTTCAACAATTTTTCTTCTTTATTATTGTTTTTCTTCTTCTATTGCCTTGTAATACTTCTTCCTCAACTCAGGATCAATCCTTGTCAGTTCATTTTCCGGAATAATTCCTAATAATTCCCATCCTAGATCAAGAGTTTGATTAATGCTCCTGTCTTCATCCCTTCTTTGAGTTATAAATCTTTTTTCATATTTATCAGCAAACTTAAGGAATTTTTTATCCCTATCGCTTAAAGCCTCTTCTCCAACTATAGCAACCAATCCTCTCAAATCTCGGCCTTCTGCATAAGCTGCATACAACTGGTCAGAAACTTGCTTGTGGTCCTCTCTTGTTTTATCTGAGCCAATCCCTAAATTCATCAATCTGCTTAATGAGGGTAGAACATCATTAGGGGGATAAATGCCTTTTCTATGAAGTTCTCTAGCTACAACTATCTGCCCTTCTGTTATATAGCCTGTAAGGTCAGGTATAGGGTGTGTTATGTCATCACCCACCATTGTCAAGATCGGAATTTGAGTTACACTCCCCTTTCTTCCCTTAATTACACCAGCTCTTTCATAAATTGTAGCTAAGTCCGTGTACATATAACCAGGGTAACCCCTTCTTCCAGGGATTTCTTCTCTGGCAGCTCCAATTTCTCTTAAGCTCTCGCAGTAGTTTGTCATATCTGTCAGTATAACAAGGACGTGGGCATCATGCTCATATGCAAAATACTCAGCAGCAGTTAAAGCCATTCTTGGAGTGACTAATCGCTCAACAGCAGGATCATTTGCTAGGTTAAGGAAAACAACGCTTCTTTCTAAGGCCCCTGTTTGCTTAAAATCATTAATAAAATACTGCGCTTCTTCATTTGTTATGCCCATTGCTGCAAAAATTACTACAAAATTCTCCTTTTTACCAATGACCTTTGCTTGCCTAGCAATCTGCAAAGCCACCTCATTGTGCGGCAATCCAGAGCCAGAGAACAACGGCAATTTTTGCCCTCTAACCAATGTATTCATTGCATCTATCGCAGAAATTCCAGTTTGAATGAAATCATGCGGGCTTGCTCTAGAGAAAGGATTAATAGCAGCTCCGCCTATGTCAAGTCTTTTCTCAGGTATTATTTCAGGACCATTATCAATTGGTTTTCCGCTTCCACTCAAAACCCTGCCCAGCATATCTTTTGCAACGCTTAGCTTCAGGGTGTCTCCCAAGAACCTTACCCTTGTATCAACATCTATTCCAGAGGTTCCCTCAAATATCTGCACAACAACAATATCATCGCTTGTATCCAAAACCTGGCCATTCTTTGTTGTTCCGTCTGGTAAAGCAATCTTTACAATATCGGCATACCCTATTGGTTCTGTCTTTTCTACAAAGATTAATGGCCCTGCAACACGATTGATAGTTTTATACTCCTTCATCTTACATTCAACTCCTGTTCAATCTTACCCATTATCTCATTAAGCAAATTATCATAACTCTTAACAAATTTTATCTCTGATAATCTGTCTTTTGATTTTATTGCCAATATCTGTTCAGCCCTCATGCCACTATCCAATGCATTATTCATCAATTTTGAAATTTTTAATATTGAGGTCATGATATCATGTGTTTTTTTCATATCGCAAAACGTATCAACGTCATGGAACGCATTTTGTTGCAATAAAACTTCTCTAATTAATCTTGCAACTACTAGGGTAACTTGCTGTCTTTCTGGCAAAGCATCAGAGCCTACAAGTTGCACAATTTCCAATAATTTTTCTTCTTCCTGGAGGATGCTCATCATCCCCCCAACAGTTTTTCTCCAATCACCGGCAACATTCTTAACATACCATTCATCCAACGCATCAGGATACAAGGAGTAAGAAGTTAGCCAATTTATAGATGGAAAGTGCCTTCTCTGGGCTAATTTAGCATCTAAAGCCCAAAATACTTTTGTAACTCTCATCGTGCTTTGTGTTACCGGTTCTGAAAAATCTCCTCCTGCCGGACTAACAGCCCCAATTACTGAAACAGATCCTTCCTGCTTTGTTCCTAATGGAATTATTCTTCCAGCCCTTTCATAAAACTGCGCTAATCTTGTTGATAGATAAGCGGGATAGCCTTCTTCTCCTGGCATCTCTTCCAACCTAGATGATATTTCCCTCATTGCCTCTGCCCACCTGCTTGTCGAGTCTGCCATCAAGGCAACTGAATAGCCCATATCCCTGTAATATTCTGCTATAGTAATACCGGTATATATGCTAGCTTCCCTTGCAGCTACTGGCATATTGGAAGTATTAGCAATCAAAATAGTCCTGTTCATCAATGGCTTTCCAGTTTTTGGGTCTGTAAGTTCAGGAAACTCCGAAAGAACTTCTGTCATTTCATTACCACGCTCCCCACAACCAACATAGACAATAATATCGGCGTCTGACCATTTAGCAAGCTGTTGCTGGGAGACCGTTTTACCAGAACCAAATGGTCCTGGTATTGCAGCTACACCTCCTTTTGCGATTGGAAATAAAGCATCTATTATACGCTGTCCAGTAACTAGGGGCATCTCAGGCTTAAGCTTGGATGAAACAGGTCTTTCAACTCTCACAGGCCAATTATGCTTAAGTCTTAATTCAAAGCCATTATCCAATTTTCCAAGAATATCCTCAACAGTAAATTTCCCCGAATTTATTTCTACAATTTTCCCTTTTTGGTTTGGCGGCACCATAATCTTATGTGCATTTCCAGGAGTTTCTTCAACTTCTCCAATAATGCTTCCACCCCTAACATCATCCCCTTTCTTTACAATAGCCTTAAATTCCCATTTCTTAGCCCTATCAAGCCCAGGAGCATCTACTCCCCTTTTTATGAAGTCTCCCATTTGCTTGATTAGAACAGGTAATGGTCTCTGAATACCGTCATAGATGCTAGTAAGCAATCCAGGCCCTAACTCGACCTTTAATGGTTCTCCGGTATTAGTTACCGGTTCTCCTGGTTTGATTCCAGAAGTGTCTTCATAAACCTGAATAATTATCTTATCTCCGGCAATCTGGATTACCTCTCCCATAAGCTTTTCATTGCCAATCCTGCAGACATCATACATCCTAGGCTTAATCCCTTTTGCCACAACAACAGGGCCTGCTATCCTGTAAATAACTCCTTGTTCCATGTCACATCACTTCCATAAGTCTATCCCAATAGACTTCTTAATTAATCTTTTCAAGCTTTCCTGCTCAGCCTCAGTAGATACTGGAATAAAAACAGGATCAACTGAATCTTCAACATCAATTCTATCATGCTTATCTAACCCTTCCAGTATTTTTTCCTCAATAACCACAACACCATTCTCCTTTTTTTCTTTAATTTTGTTAATATCATCAATCAGGACATCGCTTGCTTCAATTGTAGTCTTGATTCCAGCTAATTGAAATCCTACAATAAATTCATTGCTTCCCAAAACTGCCGTATTCACCATTTTTAATAAACCAATTGCCTCCCAATGAAATCTTCTTCTAAACCTAATTGCTTGCCTTTAATTAATATCCTCAAATTCCTTATTTCAACATCCTTTGCAAGCATAAAACCCAATATCACATCAATAGTTAATGGATGCTGGTGCAGTAATAAAGCTGATTGCCTCAACAGATCCTTATGCAACTCTGTTTCCAAGGTTATTAAAGATTGGGTATTTCTAAAATCTTCAATGCCCTTGTTTATTGCATCCTTGTAGCATGTATCTTCCAGTGCTTTTATTAATGTATCCAAGTCATCAATCCCTGCCATCCTTATTATTTTTGGATTAATCAAGCCCCTAGCCGTAATTATAAAACTTCTTGCATCCCCTACCTTGGATTTTTTTAATCTCAATAATGTTAACATGTCCAGTATCTCAACCTCTTTGACCAAAAAGTTCCTGAACAAATTGCTTTCTTTAGGCAATGTTTTTGAAAATTCAATCAGGTGGTTGTAATAATATCTGTCCAATGCATTTTCAACCATTGCCAAGCTATTTTTTTCTTTCAAATAATTCAAGCCATTATCCAATAAAGAGTAATCTACAATTTTATTATTTTTTAGCACTGCCTCAATGGACTCGCTGCCAATCAACTGCTTCAAATGCTCCAGGCTTAATGTTCCTGCTGCCGTTATTGAATTAAGGATTGATTTCTCGTCAGCATCTGTAAATTTTCCCCTTATAATGGTCTTAATGTCCTCAATATCTTTTCTTTTTGCATACTCCCTAATGAGAATTCCAAGCTCTTTTGAGGATATTCTAATCAATTTCTTGAATGAAGCAGAAAGATTTTTGTTCAATGCAAGCTCCAACAAATCAGAGCCAGAATAATCCTTAGCCAGTTCGCTTATCTCATTTTTGTAATTAGAATCCTGCAAGAATTTTGCAATTTCATTAAAGCCCATCTTAAGCATCTTTTCATAATCCTGCTTCTTGAAAAGCAAAGACTTCATAACTGCGGTCCTTGCATAAGTGTAAGGATACTTCCCAAATTCCATTTTCTTTGATTTAAATTTCAATTCCATCATTTTTAACCAAACAAAATCTTGTTTATGCCCTGCAATTCATTCTCTTTTATATTTTGTATCATGGTGTCAAAGCTGTAATCGATTCTTATTGTTTTTTCCTTATTTTCTGCTATTAACCCCCCAATTAGGCCAGCACCTTTAACATTAAAATCTTTTAGAATCTTGATGTCTTTTTCATTGCAATAAATGTTTTCCACCCCGATATCACTTTTTGCCTTTTCAAGCAATTTATTGATGTAATCCTCTCTCTTTTTATCATCTAATCCCTCCACCTTTTTTGTTGCTTCGCTAAAAACTCTGTCTATTATCTGCTTCTTAGCCTCAAGCAATACCTTTTTGTTGTTAAGCTCGGCAGACGCAAGCTCTTGCTTTTTTATCATATCAATTATTCTTTTTGTCTCTGTGTCGCTCTTTTCTCTTATTTCTTGGATTTTTAACTCTGCTTTCCCGGTTATTTCACTAGCCTGCTTCCTAGCTTCCGCTATCAAGTCCTGCTCTTGATGCTTTGCGGAACTAATTATCTCGTCCTTTACCGTCTCTAATCCCATTTTCTTAGGTTTAATGAGCCAATTGCAATATCAATATCGCTACTACCAGGCCAAAGATTACCAGTGTCTCTGGAATAACAGTAAGGATAAGTCCTTTACCGAAGAGCTCTTCCTTTTCTGCCATTGCGCCAATAGCTGCCGCTCCTATCTCTTTTTCAGCAATACCTGCCGCAATAGCGCTTAACCCCACTGCTAGTCCAGCACCCATCGCAATCAAACCTGTTGCTTCTAATGCCATTTTTGTACCTCCATCAATTTTTCATTTAATATTTTTTATTATTTTTGATTATTTTATTATTGTATCTTTTAATTATTGTTTAGTTTTTATTGAAATTCTTATTGGTTTTTAATCATTGTTTTTTATTGTTCCTTTAACCCAAACGGTTTGTATTTTTCAGCGCCGCCATGAAAAAATTTTCCAAAAAATTCAACATAATGCAGCCTTAATGAATGCAAAAAGCTTCCAAACAATCCCAACACAATATTTATTGTATGGCCTACAATTAAAATTAATATCCCTGACAAAACAGCAAATCCTCCCTTGTCAAAAAATCCAGTTGCCATATCATTTATAACTCCTGCTAGAGATACTGACGATAATCCTATAGCCATTAATCGAGCATAAGACATTATATTTGTGAAGATGCTTGGCAGCTCTATAATGCCTCTTATTCCCTCTCCCTTAAGCAGCATTGCTATTGATAACAATAAAAAGGTAATTCCGGCAAATAAGGGCAATGTAATAATATCAAAATATGATAGCGTAAGCAAAGCAACACCTATTTGCAGAACAAGCCAGCTTCCTTTCTCAAATATTGCCTTTGCCAATCCGTGCTCTTTAAGATCATTGATAAACCCCAATATCAAGCCAAGATTTACATGAAAGATGCCTATTCCTGCTGCTATGTAAAGCAAGGCATAAATCTCATGGGTTCTGCTCAATATATGTGGTAGCTCAAAATGCCCTATTTGCTCTAAACCAAAAATTTCTCCATATAATAAGCCAAAAAATGCCGAACTCACAGACGCAACAAGCAGAATATTGAAAAGATCCTTTCCCACAGGAAATTTATTTCTCAAATACCTGAACAAGGCAAATGCAACAATTCCATAGCCAATGTCTCCTAACATAAAGCCAAAGAAAATAGGGAATGTCAGAAGCATAATAAAGGTAGGATCAAATTCTTTATATGCGGGAGTTGAGTAAAGGTTGATAAAAAACTCAAAAGGTTTTGCATATTTTGGGTTATCGAGCTTTACAGGAACCTTATCATTGGTTTTTGCGCTATCGTTATGGATGAATATCCTGTCTTTGCTAGCCTTGTTTAGCTTGTTGATTGTATGGTCCATATCCCTTGTTGGAATCCATCCCTTTATCAAGAATGCATCTTTTGTCGTTGCAAACCTTAACGGGGCTTCTGCCCTCTCAAGCTCTTGGGTTAAGAACTCATCTGCAGCCAATAAGAATTCCTTATGCTCGTAAGCAAGGTTTTCTATATGCTTATTAATCCTGCCTTTTAGGGAGTCAAGCTTTTCATTCTGCCTTTCCAGCCTCTCCAGGCTGCTTTTTACATCCCCTTTAAGGCCAATTACATTTGATATGCTTGCAGGTATAAAGTCAATTTTTTGCAACATGTCTAACGCATCTTCCTTGTTTTTTACATCAACAAACAAAACTATGGTTATTTGTTTTTTAAGTTTATTATCCAACAGCATAAATTTTTTTGTCATTCCAGACAGTTTGTCTTTAAGATAATTAAGATCGTACTCGTCTTTTACATAACCTATGAAATATGCCAATGATTTATAATCCGCAAAGCTCTGTAAAGGAACGCCCAGATTTTCTAAAATTGCCAGTTCCTGGATCAGGGCCTTATTTTTTGACATCTGCTCCTCAACCTTCCTTAATTTTTCCAAAAGCGAATTTACATCCTCATTAAGCTTTTTTGTTGTTTGATTTATTTCCAGTAATCCCCTTTTAAGCCTAAGCTTATATTCTCCTTTCTTAATATTCAAAGATGTAATCAATGACCTTACCTTGACAAGAATTCCTGAAAGCTTGTTTGCTGATTCTAATGGCTCTCCAATATCTGCAAGTTCATTCTTTGAATGCTCGACTATATGGAGTATTTTCAGTTTATGAAGATCTTTAATAATGCTTTCTTGTAAATCCTTTGGCCCCGTTATTATCACACTATCCATATCATACGGCCTTAGCATTTTATATCATCTCTTCAAATTTCTCCATGACAAAATCTACGGCCTTATTGATATTCTTTTCTACTTTCTTTCTTAGTTGATCGGCTGTTTTTTTGCCTTGCTTCAATTTTTCTTCTTTAATAGATTTGGCCTTGTCTCTTGCATTTATTGTTCTCTGTTCCTGTAATTTTCTAATTTCCTCTTTTGTTTTATTCAATAACTCTGAAGAATTCATTATTGCGTCATCCAATATCGCCTTTTTTTCACCATTGGCCTTCTCTATTATTTGTTCAGCCCTTTTTTCAGAACCCCTGATCTCAGTCAGAATTTCTGTTTCTTTTGCATCCATTGTAATACCAAATCATTAAATTTATTATAATTTTTAAAAAGTTTGTAAAAATAATTAATAAAGTGATGTAAATGTTCTATAGGATATATTTAGTTTTCGATTTTTAATGTAATCATCCAGTCCATTATTACCTCGCTTACACAGTCAAAGTTAAGTTTTATGCGCAATATATTGTTGTTTTTATCATCTTTTACTCCTGTTTTCTTCAATTTTGAGACCGACCTTGCAAATTCCATGGCCTGTTTTTGGTCCAGTTTTGAGGTGTCTTGAAAAATATTTTGCAACAGCTCTGTAGTATTTCCAAAGGCATCAAGAAAATTTTTATTGCCATCTTCCAAGCATATTAATCTATCTACTATCCTTTCCAGCTCTTTTGATATCAGGGAGATATAATACAGTTCAATATTCTTTAATTTTATGGTTTTACCAAATGTTAAAGAGCCTATAATTGCCTTGTCTATGAGCATCTTGCTCCTGTCAATCTCATCCTCATACCTTTCTATCAAGCCTTTATCATAATTTTTGCTCATGACAATTACCATATTCTTTATTTTCCTCACCATGGTTTTTAGCAATGATCCTGGATCAGAAACAGTGACAACCCCTTCAGAAGTAATCTGTTTTTTATCTATTTCAACAGATTCCATGCTTATTAATTTTTTCTGGTTTATTAATCTTGTAAAATCCACCTCATTGTCCATATTTATTTGAAATGAGGCTACCGGATTGATATAAGAAGATACAATTAGTTTATGCAGCACTTCAGGATCATCTTCTGTAACATGCAATTTAAGGTGCTTTGGCTTTTTTTCTGTCAGTTCTGGAGAGATGATTATAGAGCCGTCGCTGTTTTGATTTATTCCTACCTTAGATTTAGAGCTGATATGGTATTCCCTGCACCACGCAGTTGGCAGGTAAACATAATGCATATCACCTGTTTTCTGTATGTTCCTTATTTCCATCTATTTAGCAGGTATATAGGTACTATTTATAAACATTTTGTTTGTACTTATCTTTATTCTTAAATTATATATAGATTCTATATTATATATATTTTATAAGAATAAGTATTTTATAACTCCGGATTTTAATACCCTCATATGAAAGTAAAGGGTATTATGCAAAACGTGATTAAAATCTCTTCCAACAGCACAATTTCAGAAGCCGCAAGGGTATTGGATAAGAAAGATATTGGCTCTGTGCTGGTTGAGGAAGGCAGCAAGATTATAGGGGTAGTAACACAAAAGGACATCCTGCAGAAGGTTATTGTAAAAGGAAAACACCCTAACAGCATGAAAACAAAAGACATAGTGAGCAAAACTATAGTAAAAATAGACTCAAATGAAGATTTATTGGAAGCAAGCAGGCTGCTTAATAAGCACAGAATAGGAAAATTAATGGTCACTAAAGAAGGAAAAATAATAGGGGAAGTAACAGAAGATAATGTTAACAGGAACATCAAATACAAACTTCTTAAAGGCTCTCCTGATTATACGAGGCAATGGCATTAGATATTTGTTCTATGAAAACTGCTTGTTATAAATATTCTATAGAAAAAGTGCATAAATATTTTATATTTAACATATGGCTCGAGTTTATTTAACATCATTTATTACTTGGTTCTGTGATGTTATTTTGAATGAATTATTGTATGTGAAGTATTTTTTATTTTTTCTTTTGGGATTTTTTGTAGGCAGAATCACATTGGCAGTACAGTATGCTTTTTTTAAGGATATGGCATCATCTAAGGGTAATGACTTGGTAAACAAACTTGGAGGGAAAATAGAGAGCATATCTTTTAGAAAATAAAAAGATTTATTATATATTCAATTGTTTCTTTCTGTTATATTGTGCGCCAGTAGCTCAGCTTGGACAGAGCGACAGGTTCCTAACCTGTA
>CEQE01000370.1_pt1 | contig 12190 bp, 11 predicted proteins | sample 356201 | NCBI WGS metagenome assembly CEQE01 (sample SAMEA2619970, study PRJEB7988) | marine metagenome | biome: marine biome (ENVO:00000447); feature: mesopelagic zone (ENVO:00000213) & marine oxygen minimum zone (ENVO:01000065); material: "saline water (ENVO:00002010), including plankton...
ACAAGCGAGCAGTAGACGGAACCCCTGGAGGCGGATCGTTCGACCACCCCCACATAGGCGAAGAGCCCGGCATGGCGGACGGCATCCACTACGACCTCGAACTCGGGCCCGTACACGTCAACTGATTGATCCAGGTACGTCGCAAAGGCCGCCTGCTGGTCAGGATCCTCCCATGCGGACGAGTGGGTTCGATCCAGCCAGACCGGGTAGCCGGGAACGAACACCTCAGGGAATACAACCAGATCAGCTCCTCCAGCTGCAGCCTCGACTATCCGGTCCACGACGATGGCGATGGTTCCCTCTCGCTCAAGGAAGGCCGGGGTGGCCTGGACGGCGGCGACACGCATGCCGTTCAGTCTGGCTGGCATCTGGTGACAATGGAAACCCAAGGGCTTCAGGCGGGAAATATGAGGGACCTAGTACCCGGGTCTGCCAAGGGCCGTCGCTGTAGGATCCGCCCATGTCGTCCCACTTTCCTCTGCTGATACAGGGGGGAATGGGAATAGCCGTCTCAGACTGGAAGTTGGCCCGATCTGTCTCGGTGGCCGGGCACCTCGGCGTTGTATCCGGAACGGCGCTCGACAGCGTCATGGTGCGGCGCCTGCAACTTGGCGATCCCGGTGGGCACACCCGCCGGGCCCTTGCTCACTACCCCGTTCCAACGGTTGCCGATTCGATCTTGGACCGGTATTTCATTGAAGGTGGCAAACCTGCCAACCAGAGGTTCATCCAGACGCCTATGGGTTGCATAGCACCCTCAGGAAACCTCCTTAATCTCCTTGTTGCCTCCAATTTCGTAGAGGTGCACCTTGCCCGGGAGGGGCACTCCGGGCCGGTTGGGGTCAACTACATGGAGAAGATCCAGGCACCCCTCCTGGCGTCGATCTACGGCTCGATGCTTGCCGGCGTTGACTACGTGCTCGTGGGGGCCGGGATACCCAGAGCCCTGCCGGGACTTCTCGACCGGTTGGCTGATGGACTGCCAGTGGATATGCGCCTCGACGTCAAGGGGGCGTCAGGTGACGACCACCATGAATGCCGCTTTGATCCGGAAGAAGCAATGCACGGTGCTGCTCCAACTCTGGAGCGACCCATGTTTCTTGCGATCGTCTCTTCCCACATCCTGGCCACGATGCTGGCAACCAAGATTGACGTTCCCGCCGACGGCTTCATAATCGAGGCACCTGTGGCCGGTGGCCACAACGCCCCACCCCGGGGAAGGCTGCAACTCAGCGAAGCGGGCGAACCGGTCTATGGGGAGCGGGACGTTCCTGACATGGCTGCCATAAGGGACCTGGGTCTGCCCTTCTGGTTGGCGGGAGGCTACGACGACGCCGATCAGGTCCGTGAGGCACTGGAGTTGGGAGCCACCGGTGTCCAGGTGGGAACTCCCTTCGCCTTCTGTGAAGAGTCAGGGTTTGACTCCGATGTGAAGCGCAGGGTCCTGGAACTGAGCAGCAACGGCACCGCGACCGTGTACACCGATCCGGTCGCCTCGCCCTCAGGCTATCCATTCAAGGTGACCGACCTAGAGGGGACCCTGTCTGACCCGGGCGTCTACGCCGAGAGGCAGCGGGAACGGTGTGAACTCGGATACCTGCGTACCGCCTACCAGAAGGATGACGGACGGCTGGGCTGGAGGTGTCCGGCCGAGCCTGTGGAGGACTATGTCCGAAAGGGAGGAAATGACGACGATGCAATCGGCCGGAAATGCCTCTGCAATGCCCTCCTGGCCAACGTGGGGCTCGGACAGGTGCAGCGCGGAGGGGCCACCGAGAAGGCGCTTTTTACGTCTGGTGACATGGTGGCGAGGGTGGAGCGGTTCCTGCAACCGGGCGAGACTTCCTATACGGCAGCGGAGGTCATTGAACGGCTGGTTCCGAGTAGTTGACCAACGAGGACTCGCAGAACACCTCATTGGGAGCGGGCTACAGGGCTGGTAAGGAGCATCCATGATGCGCAAGCAGACCAGACGAGAGATGGCGACTGAGGCAATTCAAGCCGGAGAGGCCCATGATATCTCCGGTGCCCACATTGCGCCCATCTACCAGACATCCACCTTCACATTCCCCGACATGGCCGCCGTCGAAGCCCGGGCCGCGGGGGAGTCCGATTCGTATATGTACTCACGTGGAGGAAATCCGGGAAGGACGGCCCTGGCTGCAAAGTTGGCCGCCCTCGAGGGCGGGGGAACCGAGGGGATCTCGGCCGAGATTTTCGCCTCTGGAATGGCGGCTATCACCGCGGCGCTAATGGGAACCGCCAAGACAGGCGACCACATCATCACCCAGCAGGTTCTGTACGGCTCAGCCGACCATCTCATCTCAGACGTGTTGACAGGGTTCGGGGTGAGCAACTCCCGGGTTGCGGGCCTTGAGCCGGAGGTGCTCCGAAATGAATTGAAACAGCACCCCGAGACCACGGCCGTCTACCTGGAGACACCAGCCAACCCGACGATGTCGGTCATCGACATTGCTGCGACGGCTGAGATTGCCCACCGGGCAGGAGCAAAGGTGATCGTGGACAACACGTTCGCAACACCCGTCCTGCAACGACCCCTCGGCATGGGCGCTGACGTGGTGGTTCACAGCACCACAAAGTTCGTCAACGGGCACGGAACCGTGATCGGCGGAGCCGTAGTCAGCTCCGACGAGGTCCTGATGGCCGACGAGATTGCCTCGCTTATCCGCTTCACTGGCGGAGTTCCCAGCCCGTTCGATTGCTGGTTGACCAACGTGGGCCTCAAGACACTTCCTCTGCGTATGCGCCAGCACTGTGCTAACGGTATGGATGTCGCAGGGTTCCTGGAGGAGCACCCGGCGGTTGCTGCGACCGCCTATCCGGGCCTGAAGAGCCATCCCCAACATGAGTTGGCGGGCCGGCAGATGGACGGCTTCGGTGCGCTGATCGCATTCGACCTGGGCTCATACGAGGCTGCCGCCAGGTTTCTCGAGCGGCTGGAGCTGTGCTCGCTGGCGGTCAGCCTCGGGAACGTCGACACCCTGATCGAACACCCTGCGTCCATGACCCATGCTGTCGTTCCTCCCGAGGAGCGTGCTGCCTCCGGCATCACCGATGGCCTCATTCGGATCTCCGTCGGACTGGAGGACGCCGCCGACATCATCTCCGACCTGGATCAGGCCCTTGGGACGTAAGTGGCGGCTGCTCTTGTCTGCGGAAGCGGGGGACAGGTAGCCTGCCGCCGCTGTTGACACGATCGAAGTGTCACTGAGGGGGGTGCTCCGTGGAGGTTCTGAACAGAGAGGAAATTGACGCCTTCTGGATAGACGGCTACCTGTTCCTGGAAGACGCTGTACCGGCAGAGAAGCTGGCGGCCCTGTCATCACAGTTCAACACCTGGCTTGACGAGAGCCGTTCCCATGCGGAGCCGTTCGGCAGCACTCTGGACGGCAGGCCCCGCTTCGATGTGGAGCCGGGTCACAGCGCCGAGGCACCAGCCCTCAGGCGGATTGCCTCGCCGACAGAACTGTCCGAGGCCTACCTGGACGTCATGCGATCCAGCATTGCCGTTGACGCAGCGGCGCAACTCATAGGCCCGAACGTCGCCTTGAACCACACCAAGGTCAACTCCAAGCTTCCTGGCGCCGGCACCGAGGTGAAGTTCCACCAGGACTTCCTCTTTGAGCCCCACAGCAACGACGACATGATCACCGTGCTCTACTTCATCGACGAGGTGACAATGCAGAACGGCCCTCTCGAGGTGCTACCCGGGAGTCACCTGGGGCCCCTCTACGAGCACTGGCATGAAGGCCTCTTCACAGGCGCAGTCTCGGAGTCAGTTGTCGGGAAGGCAAAGGATCATCTGGTGTCATGCCTGGGGCCCGCCGGCTCAGCCTGCCTGATGCACGGCCGAACGTTGCACGGCTCGGCACCGAACCTCTCCGACAGGCCCCGGACGCTCTTCATCTGTGCATACAGGGCCGAGGACTGCCGACCGCTGCAGGTCAGCCACGTGCCATCTGTCCACGAGGGCGAGGTTCTGAGGGGAGAGGCGACCAACCGCGTTCGCTGCAGCGAGTCCAACATGGAGTACCCGGAGGTCCCGACGGGAGCCTCCTTCTTCAACCAACAGGAGCGGCATACGGTGGACATGTGAGCCACGTCGACCTTCTCCAACTCGAGTTCACCACTGACAGCGGCATCGGCAGACGCGCCCGACTCGGCCTGGTCGTGCTGGAGTCCGATCACACGCTCGAGGCCGAGTTTCGGATGCTCGACGTTGAAGGGGTCGTTCACTACGTGTCGCGCATAGCCAACGACGCCACCATCACGCCGGACTCGCTTACGGCGATGGAGGAGAGGCTGCCCGTGGCTGCAGCCCTACTACCTGTTGAGCTTCAACTGGATGCAATCGGGTACGGCTGCACGTCAGCCGCCACGCTGATTGGAGAGCACGGCGTCAGGGAAGCCCTCACCTCTGCCCATCCAGGTGTTCCGTGCAGCAACCCCATCTCGGCCGCAGCCGCAGCGTTTGAGGCTCTCGGTGTCAGGCGCATTAGCGTGCTGACGCCCTACACGGCCGACGTAACGAATCGAATAGTCGAGCACTTCGAATCGCTAGGTCTCGAGGTGGTGGCTGTCGGCTCCTTTCTCGAGCCCGACGACCATGTAGTCGCAAGGATCACCGAGGAGGTCGTAGCGGCCGGCGCTGCTTCAGTGGGAGAGGTCGCCGGATGCGAGGCGGTGTTCGTCTCCTGTACAAGCCTCAGAACATTCGGGGTCGTATCCACTATCGAGAACCGTCTGGACAAGCCGGTGGTGTCCAGCAACCTGGCACTCGCATGGCACCTGTTGAGGCTTGCAGGGATTGACGACAAGCTTCCGGGCATGGGGCGCCTCTTCACCCTCGGGATCGATCGGGGCGGCGGTTGACCGGGCAGCCACCACCACGTGGCTTTCCCGAATCCGAGTACAGGCGCCGCACCGAGACAGCGCAGGCAATGATGGCCGACAGGGCCATTGCCTGCCTGATGGTCTGCACCGAGCCGGAGGTCAGGTACTTCACGGGCTTCTTCACGCCCTTCTGGCAGAGCCCCACCCGCCCCTGGTTCGTGCTGGTACCCCAGACGGGGAAGCCGATTGCGGTCATTCCCGGCATCGGTGAAGCCACCATGTCTGGAACCTGGGTCGACGACATCCGTACCTGGCCGGCCCCACAGCCCGACGATGACGGCCTGTCACTGCTCTCACAGAGCCTCAGGGATCTGGTTGGCCCGGATGGCACGATCGGCCTCCCGATGGGCCATGAAACACACCTGAGGATGCCCCTGAACGACTTCACCGCCCTGAAGGCGAGCCTTGGAGACATTGGCTTCGTGGATGCCACCGACATCGTGCGTTCGCTGCGCATGGTCAAGTCCGAGGCGGAGATCGCCAAGGTCGCCCACATCTGCAGGATCGTCTCCGACGCCTTCGATGCGCTTCCCAACCTCGTACACGTTGGAATGAACGAGAGAGAGGCGTTCACGGCTTTCAGGGTCGACCTCCTGCAACGTGGGGCAGATGCCGTGCCCTATCTGGTGGGAGCCACCGGACCCGGGTTCTCAGATGTGATCAAGCAACCTGACGACCGGGTGATCGAACACGGTGACCTGCTCATGTTCGACACCGGTTCCATGTTCGACGGCTACTCAAGCGACTTCGACCGCTACTACGCATTCGGAGAGGTTGCCCCTGCTGCTGCTCGGGCCTACCGGACCGTCTGGGAGGCCACCGAGGCGGGCCTCGGGGTCATGCGCCCCGGGGCGACCACCAGTGACATCTGGGCGGCCATGGCCGATGTCCTCACAGAGGGAGGTTCGTTGGGCAACTCCGTTGGCCGCCTCGGCCACGGACTCGGAATGCAGGTGACAGAGTGGCCATCGCACACCGCTGACGACAAGACCGAGATCGTGGAGGGCATGGTGTTGACACTTGAGCCGGGCCTCACCTGGGAGTCCGGCAAGCTTATGCTCCACGAGGAGAACGTGGTTGTCCGCAGCGATGGCCCCGAGTTGCTCTCTCGCAGGGCGCCACGAGACCTGCCGGTGATCGAGTGACCGGGCTTCAGGAGAACTCGCCGGCCAACCACATGTCCCTGAGCACGAGCTTCTGGATCTTCCCGGATCCGGTCATGGAAAGTATGTCCACCAATACCCAGACAGGCGTCCCCCAGGGCGCAGTAGCCAGGGTTGTCCATTCCACAATGGCTGCCGGTACGGAGCCGTCCGTCGCAGGGAAGCTGCAGGGGAGGGACGCTGATACTCCTCACAGCATTGGCAGAACCCGTGTGGAGCGGGCAGGCTCGTGTTCTGGAGGGGCCGCGCCGCGTGCCACCAGTCAGGAGACCGGGGGTCTCGGCGACAAGGTTGATCTACTCAATGGGGACAGGTGCAATACGGTGATCAAGCATGGGTTCTGCACAGGCGGTGGCTTCTGCGATGCCACAGGTGCTGCCAGTCCGTTGGTGGTCCAGTGACCTTCCAGTTCGATATTGAGACCGCCGCAGTACCGAACGGAGAGGGTCACTGGAAGGCCCACCTCACGGACCGTTGGAACATTGGCGACAACCCGAACGGTGGGTACCTGGTGGCGGCGGCCCTGCAGCCCGTGAGACAGCTCTGTTCCCACCCCGACCCGATCTCGGTGACAGCCCACTTCCTTCGACCCGGAATGGGTGACGCCGACGCTGATCTGACCGCATCGCTACTCCGGACGGGACGCAGTGTCACGACGGCCAGGGCCAGCTTGAGCCAGGGCGGCAGAGTCCGCCTGGAGGTCCTCGCAGCATTTGGTGACCTTGACAGAGGATCAGGTCACGGCCATGTCGTTACAGAGGCCATGCCCGACATACCGCTTCCGGAAGACTGTGTGGACCGTTCCCGACTGGAACAGGGTGTCGAAATGCACATCAAGAGCCGTGTCAACACGCGGGTACACCCCGACTATGCGACGGCAACTGCCCTGAAGAAGGCCGAGACCATTGGCTGGGTCAGGTTCGCCGACGGCCGTGAGCCCGACACCCTTTCAGCGGTCCTGTTCGCCGATGCCTTTCCACCTCCCATCTTCGGCCTGCTCGGCCGGATCGGCTGGGTACCGACAATCGAACTGACTGTCCATGTCCGCCAGAGGCCGGCGCCCGGCTGGGTGTGTGGCAGGTTCGTAACCGAGGACCTCCACGATGGTCGGATGATCGAATCGGGAACCCTCTGGGATTCCAAGGCATCCCTGTTTGCCAGGTCACGCCAGTTGGCGATGCTGCTCCCGGATGCTGAGGGGAAGTAGGTGCCTCCAGCGGATGCCTTCCGGTTCCAGGCGCGAATAAGGCCGCGGGCCCGCAGCGGGCATGTGGGTGGCACCTGGGGGCCAGACGGGGTCCTCCTCGTAGCCGTAGATGCTCCAGCGATGGATGGGAAGGCAAACCTGGCGGTCATCAAGGCCCTGGCAGATGCCCTGGGGGTTCCCCGGCGCTCTCTGACGATCGTGGGAGGGGAGCGTTCCAGGAACAAGGTGCTAGAGCTTGCAGACCCACCGAGCGACTTCACCACGCGCCTGGAGCGCCTGTTGGCGAACTGAGCGGGCCGAGGCGACCGGTAGCGTGAAGCCGACAGGTCTTGACACTGCACGACTCTGGGCCACGGAAGACTGAGGCCATTCGAAGCGGAAGGTTTCGTGCAACTTCGTCATCTACGACGTCGATCGGCCTGATGCAGGCAACCTCCGTGCAGAAACCCGTGCACGCCACCTCGGGTACCTTGCCGCCTACGAGATGCACTTCGCCGGACCCCTGCTCGACTCCGACGGTGAGATATGCGGCCCCCTGATGGTGATCGACCTTCCGTCCCGTGTGGAAGTAGTCGATTTCGCAGGGGCGACCCCTATGCCATTGCCGGTTTGTTCGAATCCTCCTCCATCACCGCCTTCAGGCAGGTGTTTCTACCTTCGGAGAACTGAGCGCCCCAGCTTCGTCAGCCCAGGCTGCCCAGGAACTCCAACAGGGCGGAGTTGACAACCGCTGGGTTCTCGAGGTTGCTCGAGTGCCCCGCACCCGGCACCGGGACAAAGGTCGTGGCTCCAGCGAACCCGTCAGCCATCGCCCGGCCACGTTCGAGCGGTATGGCGGCGTCCAGCTCGCCATGGAACACGATCGCAGGACACGTGATCTCCCCCAGGCGGTCGTCGGTAGCGTCGCGCTCGAACAGGCACTCCTTGGCGGCCAACCAGGTCGAAGCAGGCCTGGCATTCCACTTTGCCCGCCAGATGGTCGCATCGAAGCCGGGGGCAAACAGCACTGCAGCGAGGATGTCTCCGACCGGACCCGCCAGGCCATCGGCAAGGGCAGCGTCGAAGAGGCCCTGGAACTGGGCACGCTCCTCGTCGTTCAGGGCGGTTGCATCGCTGTCGACAATGACCATGGCGCGCACCCTCTCAGGGGCCGTGAGCGCCGCCCTGACCGTCAGGAAGCCACCCTGCGACATGCCACCGAGGACGGCAGAGTAGATGCCGAGGTGGTCCAGCAGAGCCAGGGCATCGTCGGCAAGGTCCCAGTAGGTGAACGGCTCGGTGTATTCAGTCTGACCCCAGCCCCTCTCGTCGTAGGTAACGACACGCCAGCCGGCCTCAGCAAGGGGCTCAAGCTGTGGTGCCCACATCTCATGGCCCATGGAGAATCCGTGGCTGAGCAGGATGACGGGTCCGTCGCCACCCGAGTCCACGTAGTGGATGGTCTGGCTGTTTACCTCTGCGAACGGCATGGCCTCTCCTTCATCCCGGGCGGGTGCATCAGATCGACCGTAGTCGCAGGTGCCCTGCTGGCCCACCTCCGGCCCGATGTGCCGCTAGAAACATGGTGTGTACCTGGACAAACCCCACCGCCGCGGCGAACCACTGTCGAGAGCGGCCTCTCTCGAGAGGCTGTCGGGCACCAGATTCGACGTGCTTGTGGTTGGTGGGGGAATCAACGGCGCCGTGTCGGCGCTCTCCCTGGCCGCACACGGCCTGAAGGTCGGCCTCGTTGAGGCCAGTGACTTCGCGTCGGGCACAAGCCAGGAATCCTCCAACATGATCTGGGGCGGGTTCAAGTACCTGGAGAGCTACGACCTTCGCCTCGTCGCCGGGCTCTGCCGCTCCCGTAACCGTCTTGCAGCTGCCTACCCGACACGGATCCTCGAGACCCGGTTCATGGCGGTTCTTCAGCATGGAGCACCATTCGCCCCGTGGTTCGCCGCCCTGGGAGCCAATGCCTACTGGGCTCTTGGCCGCCTCCACACCAGACGCCCCCGTCACAGGAGTCGGTCGACAATCCACCGACTGGAGCCGGCCGTCGAAGCCAGCCGGATCAGGGGAGGAATCGAGTATTCCGACTACCTGCTGGCCGACAACGACGCACGGTTCGTCTCCGAGTTCGTCATCGCTGCCGAGCAGCATGGTGCTGTCGTGGCCAACTACCTGGAACTGGAGGAGGCCGAGTACAACTCCGACATCTGGAGCCTGACGCTCAGGGATCAGGTGACCGGATCAGCAATGGAGACCACTGCACGGGTCCTCGTGAACGCAGCCGGGCCGCGCGTTCCCACCATTGGTTCTCTCACGCTTTCGACCACGCAGAGCCGTCTTGTCTACTCGAAGGGCGTGCACCTCACCGTGCCCCGGGTGACCGATTCGGGTCGCATCCTGGCCTTTTTCGATGATGCCAGGCGTCTCTTCTATGTTCTGCCGATGGGGGACCGTTCTGTGATCGGCACGACCGACACTCCGGTTGATGATCCCGAGGTGTCGGTCACCGATGAGGACCGGTTGTTTCTGCTCGGACAGGTGAGCCGGAGGCTCAACCTCGACAGGAACCTTGACGCATCCGACATCATCTCAGAGAGGTGCGGAGTCAGAGCCCTCGTGGTACCTCCAGGTGGATCAGGACGACGTAGAGACTGGACGGAACTGTCGCGACGCCATGCAGTCGAGACCGACGATGGGCGAGGCGTCGTCTCCATTCTAGGTGGCAAGCTCTCAGACTGCCTGAACGTCGGCGCCGAGGTTGTAGATGCCGTTCGCCTCTGTGGGCTGCGACCGATGCCACCTGCCCAGAGGTGGTTCGGCGAACCATCACAGGAGGATCGCCGGTCGTGCATTTCGCGGGCTGCCGGGCTGGGCATCGCACCCGATGCCGCTGCGCTCATCTGGCGCCGCCACGGAAGGCGCATGGACGAGGTCCTGGACCTGGTGCGCGGTGACCCTGCCCTGGGAGGCCCGCTCGGCGATCTGGACACGCTCAGCATGGCCGAGGTGATGGTGATGGGCCGTCATGAGCGGATCGTCCGACCCGATGACCTGTTGAGGCGGCGCACGATGCTGTCGATGCTCCATCGGCCCGAGACCGTCACGGCCGACAGGGGAGTCAGAAGCGCCATAGAGACGATCCTCGGATCTGACGGCCTCACGGCGTTCGACGCTGGTTCGGCGGCGCTGGATGACGCAGATGTCTGATACCGGTCCGGTGGAACCGCCTGAAATCGGGCTTGACGAGGCCTACTCGGTCAGCACACCTGAGGACAATCGGAGGCTCTACCGACAATGGGCCTCCACCTACGAGACCGGCTTCGTTTCAGACAACGGGTACATATACCCGTTCCAGGTTGCGGCAGCGTTCATGGAGAACGCTGAGAGCGCTATCAGGCGTGTGCTCGACATCGGCTGCGGAACCGGACTGGTTGGAGTGGGTCTGGCAGAACTCGGAGCCTCCAGGCTCGACGGCCTCGATCTCTCACCGGAGATGCTCGACGAGGCAGGCCTCAAGACCGACCCCGAGGGTCGGCCAATCTACCGAAACCTGATCGTGGGTGACCTCACGGCGGGCCTCGCCCTGCCCGACGGGGCCTATGACGCAATTGTGAGCGCCGGAACGTTCACCCACGGACACGTCGGACCCGGGGCGTTTGACGAGCTATACCGGGTCGCTGCAGACGGCGCCCTGTTCGTTGTCGGAATCAACTCCGATCACTACGAGAAGCTGGGGTTCAGCGGGAGATTCCGGCGGGACTGGGACTCTGGGCGAATCAGCGAACCGGAAATACGGCGGGTACCCATCTTTGAGGCTGGAGAGAACGCGGACGAGCGCGCCATCCTGGTGATCTTCCGGTCAACAGGCGGATGATCAGGTATCTCCCTTCCGGGTGGGGGCGTCGCGATTCCATTCTGCAAGGGGATGCCTCACCCACCTGCTGACAGAGTGGGCGATTGCCCCCGACCTGGCGAGAACCGGCTGGAAGGTCGACTGCCGGTCCAGAGGCACGGCATCGCGTACCCGGCTGCGGTAGGCGAGGTAGAAGGCAAGCACGGCCAGCACGGCAGCAAGAGACAGGTAGTAAGCGCCAGATCCGAACAGTTCGATTGCCGTTCCGAGGATGACGGGAGCCGCCACGGCACCGGTGCTTGAAGCAAGGATCAGGGCAGAGGCGGCCGCAACCCTCTTCTGTGGTGCAATCCAGTCGTTTGCGAGGGCCACGAACTGGCCGTACATGGGGAAGACAAAGGCCCCAAAGGCCAGGTTCAACGGGATGAGGAGAATGCTGGTCGGTGGGATGACGGCTCCGACAAGCGCCAGCCCCAGCGCAATCGAAGCCACAACCAGAATCACGGCCCGTCGGGGATGGCGGTCAGACAGACGTCCTAGCGGCATCTGCAGGAGAACGGCGCCGACAACAGCAGCAGAGGTGAACAGAGCGATGCGCTGGGTGCTGAGGCCGGCAGCGGTACCGAAGACAGCAGCCATGCTCGTGGAGGCGGACTGGACGAAAGAGCAGAGAACGATTCCGACGACGGCTGACGGGATGGTCTGGTATAGCTCCCTCACCTGCATCGTCTCGGTGCTTGGCATCGGTGCAGCAGCGCCTACTGAGAGGGTCACGGGGATGACCGCAATCGAAATGAGGACCGAGGAGAGCACGAACAGCTGGAAGCCTTCAGGTGGGGCGAGGTTGACGAGCATCTGGCCACCGGCAGTACCGGCCATCATGATCATCATGTAGATGCCGAGAATCTGCCCCCGGGTCTCATTGGTTGCCTTGTCGTTCAGCCAACTCTCGAGCACCACGAACACACCGGCGTTGCAGATTCCGCCCACGAAGTAGATGACGCTCCATGCCACAGGAAGGACCAGAACAGCGTTGAGAAGTACCGCTGTGGAGGCCAGCGA
>CEQE01065932.1_pt1 | contig 12175 bp, 12 predicted proteins | sample 356201 | NCBI WGS metagenome assembly CEQE01 (sample SAMEA2619970, study PRJEB7988) | marine metagenome | biome: marine biome (ENVO:00000447); feature: mesopelagic zone (ENVO:00000213) & marine oxygen minimum zone (ENVO:01000065); material: "saline water (ENVO:00002010), including plankton...
TTTGAAAAAAAAATAGATACAAGGCCCTTTTTTTTACCAATGCATAAACAAAAAATTTTCAAAAAAATCGGTCTTTTCAAAAAAGAAAAATATCCAGTAAGTGAATTTATGTCAAATAATGGATTTTATATACCTTCTGGCCTTAATCTTAAAAAAAAAACTTTGAAATACATAGCAAATACTATTAATAAAATAATTAAATAATTTTAAAAACAAATTAAGTCCAATACTAACAACTTACTATAAAAGAAGTTACTTTATTTCCTCAAATAAGTTAATTAGAGCAACAGTAGATACAAACTTACAGAGTATGCCTCTAACATTAAATAACGATATTAACCTTATAAGAAAATATAATCATATCATTTTAGAAATGAAATACGATTTAGATTTAGATCACTTTGTAAGAAATAATGTTAAAGATATTAATGTAAGATTTTCAAAAAATTCAAAGTTCATTAGTGCGGCTACAGTTGTGCCAGATTCTCTAAGCTAATTATAGATTTTAAAAAATTATATTATAACTTTATATTTTTTTAAAATTTCAATTCCTTTTTTAAAAGAACCAAATTCTACTATATCATCTGTTTCTAGTGTTATTTGGAATGTATCTTCTAAACCTGATATTAAAGTCATATGACCAATTGAGTCCCATTCTGGAATTTCATTATATTTTAAATCTTCACTAAAATTAGAAGAATCTATTGAAAGTGACTCCATAAAAATATTTTGATATTTTTGTTTGTTTTCCATTACTTTATGAATTTAAGTTTTGAATAATGTTACTTACAATTTTGTTTGTTGTAAGTCCATATTTTTCTTTCAAAAAATTATAACTTCCTCCTTTGATATAGTTGTCATCTACACCTATTGTTAGCAACTGAGGTGAATTCTTAAGTTTTGCTTTATGTTCTGCTATAGCACTGCCCAATCCACCTATAACGTTATGTTCTTCAATAGAAACTATAAGTTTTGAAAAATTACATGCCTCATTTATTGCTTCAAAATCGACTGGTTTTATTGTGTGCATATTAATTACACCACAAAATATGCTATTTTCTTCTAATTTTTTCGCTGCTTCCAAAGAAGAATGTACACAAGCACCTGCCGCAAATATTGTTACATCTTTTCCTTCTTTTAGTTTGATAGACTTCCCAATTTCAAAACTATAATCTTTGTCATAAACGATTGGATTATTTGAAGATCCTGTAAGTCTAATATAAATAGAATCTTCAGATTTTATAGCTGCCTCTAATGCTTTTATTGTTTCAAAAGAATCTGCTGGAGAAATTATTTTTATTCCTGGAATTGATCTTAAAACACCAACATCTTCTATACAACAATGGGTAAAGCCAAGCGTGCCTAATGCAAGCCCACTTCCAATGCCAACCATACATATTTTTTGCTTCATATATCCAATGTTAACTTTAATTTGTTCACAACATCTAATAGTTTGAAAAGGGGCAAATGTTGTTGTAACAACTTTATATCCTTCGCTTGCTAACCCAGCAGCCACTCCAATCATATTCTGTTCAGCAATTCCTAAATCTAAATATTTATCAGGGTAAGTTTTTCTGTATCTATCAAGTCCTGCAGATGTTGATACATCGCAGGTTAATACCATTAAGTTCTCCACACTTTTTGCAAGTTCTAAAGCAGCCAATCCAAATGTAGCTCTTGATCCAATAGTAGACCATACCTTAATATTTCTATCGTTTATAATCATAAGATTTATTAAACAATTTCCTTCATTGCTTTTTCATAAAGAGATTTACTTAATACAGCATGATGCCATTCATTATTATTTTCAGAAAAAGAAAATCCTTTTCCTTTAATTGTACGAGCTATAATTGCTTTTGGTTTGTTAGATTCATTATTACTAAAATATTCATATATTTGACTTAAGTCATGACCGTCCAACTCTACAGTATCCCATCCAAAGCTGGACCATTTTTCTTTTAATTCTGAAGTATTCATTATTTCTTTATTAGAACCTGTTTGTTGAAAATTGTTATTATCAATAATCGCATAAAGATTTTTTAAACTAAAATTTGGAGCTGCCATAGCAGCTTCCCAAACAGATCCTTCATTACATTCTCCATCTCCTAATACTACATATACTGAATTGTCTTTGTTGTTTTTTTTTAAAGCTATTGAAACGCCTATGCCAAGTGACAATCCCATTCCAAGTGAACCATTTGAAAAATCTATGCCTAATTTTCTATTAATAATTGAATGACCTAATAAATTACTATTATCTTTTTCAAAAGTATTTAATTCATCTTTTGATATGTAGCCAATTTCAGATAACGCAGCATAATATGCTAAACAAGCATGTCCTTTACTTAAAATAAATCTATCTCTGTCTGCCCAATTAGGATTATTTTTTTTTATCTTCATTTTATGGGAAAATAAAAAAGAAATAATTTCAACGATTGATAAAGCACCACCAAAGTGTGAGCTACTTGCGCCTGCTACAAAGGCCATATTTAAGATATTTTTTTTTACTTCGACTGAAAATTTTTTAATTTTTTTTATATCTTCTTCTTTACTGTTCATTTACATGCCCCCATCAACCCTTATAATTTGACCAGTAACATAATTGGATAAATCTGACGCTAAAAAAAGAGCCACATTTGCAATTTCTATAGGATTTCCAATTCTTTTTAATGATATTTTTGATACAGTTGTGTCTATAATTTCTTTAGGTGTATTATCAGTCATCATGTCGGTATCAGTTAAACCTGGAGCAATTGTATTAACTCTAATATTGTTAATGCCTATTTCTCTAGACAGAACTTTTGCTTGAGCATTTAATGCTGCTTTTGATGCTGAGTATGAGCTTCTTCCTTCATTTCCATCGATTGACGCACTTGATGAGATATAAACAATACTTCCTTTTTTAAATTTAACCATAGATTTAAGTACAAATTGAGTGAATACAGATTGCTGAAAAAAATTAATTTCAAAAATTTCTTTTAATTTTTTTATAGATGTCATTTGAAATAATGAAGTTTGAATAATTGCTGCATTATTAATCAAAATATCAATAGGCTTATTGGTGGCTAAGATAGTTTTTGCTGCATCTTTTATTATATTTTCATCCAATAGATCAAATTTTATTGGTATAATCTTATTGTTATATTTTTTGGTTAATTTGCCTATATTTACTTCAAATTCATCACTAATATTTCTAACGCAGGCAAAAATGTCAGCACCATTTTCTGAAAAAGTTTTTAATATTTCGTTACCAATGCCTTTATTACAACCAGTTATTATGGCTGTTTTATTCTTTAGAAGCATTTTGAATAAAATCTTTTTTTGGAAAAATATCTTGCGCTAGTGCTGGTTTAAATATTGACTGTCCACTTTTCGTCATAAATTTACTGATAAAATTTTTATCTTCTCCCGCAAGACAAAGATCGCTGTGATTTGAAAAATGTTTAATACTAAAGCCAAATTTTACAATTTCTATTAAACTTTGTTTAAATATATTGCCTATTTTAACATGAACATATGGACATACCAAAACATCACCAATTGGTGTTACATAAAGCCTATTTACTGTTGTGCAACCTAAAATTTTTTCATGATTTCTATCAAATGGATTCCAAATATTTCTAACTAAATTTTTATATTCTTTTCTAATTTTTCTTAAGTATTCTCTGTCTTTGTCATCACAAATAATATCTTCAGCATTTTGCCACATACCAGATGGTACCGCTACATTAAGAAGAGTTTTGTACCTTTTGTCTCTTGAATAATCTAATAGCTGTTTAAAATGATCGGTATTCGCATTGTAATGACCTACCGTAATATTTAAATAAGGATCCATTCCAGCTTTTTTAACATGTTCAAGACCAGCAATAGCTCTTTTCCAAGATTCTTTTCTACCTCTTATCTCATCGTGGATTTTTTCATCCATGCTATCAATGCTTACCGAAACCCTGCTTACCTTATATTCTGATAATTTTTTAGCTATTTCCTCATCTAAATAATATCCATTTGTTGTTAGATACATGTAAAATCTTTCTGGCCTTATTGCTTCTAAAACTTCAAATAATTTATCGGGTTGTAAGAGAAGCTCACCTCCCTGTAGGTCAAACTCAAAATAATCTAATTCATCTGCTTCATCTGCTAGTTTTTTAATTGCCCCCATATCCAGGTACTCTTTTACATGATCTCCTTTAGGAGAATTGGTAAAACAATATTTACATCTTAAATTACAGGCATTATTAAAGTTTAAATCTATTCCTCTGGTTTTAGTTCCAACCTTTCCATCATTTTTTTGAACATAATCGTAAAACTTTCTAAGTTTTTCAACTAATCTTGGCTTGTTTAAAAGTGAAGATGCTATTGGCATAATTTTTTTATTAAGTGATATTATTTTTTTAAACTATATGTTTTTAATTCGTCTGGCAATGTCAAATTAAATTCTGCCCTACAAGCGATTTCATTATTAACTATTCCAATGGCATCACACATCGCGATACCTCGTTTAAATGATTTAACTTTAGTTTCAATATTTAACCTAGAGTTTGGTACAATCTTTTTTATAAACTTTAATTTGTTAGCAGAAATTAAATACATTACTTTTCCTTTATTGTTAGGAAGTGTTAAAATTGATAATGAGCTCATTTGAACTAGTGCCTCTACTTGAAGCATTCCCGGCATATTCGGATCATTTGGCCAATGAACTTTAAAAAACCATTCATCCTCTTTTAAATCCTTATAACCCTTTGAGCCAATACCTGGAATAACTTCTGTTGCAAAGTCAATCATCAGATATGGTTCTCTATTTTGTTGATATTCGTATATTTTTTTTTTATCTAAAATTAATTTTGTCATTTTATATCTACAACTCTTGTTAATGTTTTATTTAAATCATAACCATCCCAGTTTAAATTTATATCTAATGCTTGACCAATTGGAACAATTCTATCTATTCCTTTTAAATTATTTTGAAGCACAAATTTTACTAAGGAATTTTTAGATAATCCAAAATATGTTAAAGTCTGAAAATCCTTATTTATAAAATTTTTAATTTTATTTAAACTTGAACATTCATATTCATAAAAAAAACCCCATTTTCCCCTTAAATTACCAGTCATTTCATTTAGTCTACCTAAAGTAATTACATAAAGAAGATTATTAAAAATTTTATATTTTTTCATATTTTTTAAATTTAAAATATTCTCACAAAGTTGATTGTACTTTTCTATTGAAGCTATTTCTGGTTGTTTATATTTTTTTAAAATTTGTGTATTTAAAATTTTCCAAAAAATATTTCTAATTTTTTTTGATTTATCATTTAACCAAATTATCAAGTGAGGCGATGAACATGCATTTTGATCAACTAAATAAGTATCATTATAAAACCTTTCAATTAATCTCTCTATTTCATATTTATCAAGTTTTAAAAGTTTTTTGGCATCAATAACGCAAAGAGAAAATCTATCTGAAAATGCAATATCTAGCGCTCTTTCATTTAATTTAAAATTTCTAATATCATTTATAGATTTATTGCCACCCCAAATTAATCTTGCATCACAAATTGAAGATATAGTTTTTGTAAATGTATCATTATCTGAATATCTAGTAACTTGAATCATTTTTTTAATTTTTAGGTATTTTTTTTTTTTAAGCAAATTCTCTAAACAATTGCATATTATATCTATTTGCGGAAACGGTTTTGATGGTACTTTGATAATATTTGAATTTCCATTCAAAAGACCAAACAATAATGAATATGCAAAATTGGTTGGTATATTCGAGGGTGTAATATGAAAAACTAATCCAACGCCTACTCTTAGTATATTATTATTTTTATAAAATTTATCTTTCAAATTTTTAATATTCTTTTTTCTGCACCAAAAAGACAAAGTTTTTAAATCAGGATATTTATTTACAGCTGACAAAGAATTTAGATATTCTGAAAAATCAAATACAAATCTACAAACCAGATCATCATATGGTTTCTGAGAATTTTTGGTAATGTTAATATTTTTTCCAACCAAATACTCTATTTTATTTAATATTTTCATTAAGTATCGCTACATCCTCTCAATTCTGCTTTTGGATAACGACCATGAACCAAAAATCTTGTTCCAGATAATTTGCATTTACATTTTTTTTTATCAATAATTTCTCCGATGTCTTCTGTTATTATGTTATGACCTGGATAACTTGTTGGTAATAATGAAAGCAATTGTAAAAAACCTTTTTTATTATTTTTAACTCTATTAAAATTAGAGTCTCTAACTAAAACTTCGGAAAAATCTGAAGCAACAAAATATCCACATTTGCATTCAAAGAAAATTGAACCTGTTTGTTCAACTAAACCATAATAATTATTAATTTTATGTAAATTTAATTTATCATTTAATCTTTTTTTAAAAATCTTATTTGAAATTTTGATATTTTCTAATTTTTTCCATCCTCCACCATGAATTAAAATTGCTTTATTAAAGTTATTGAATATCAATTTTTTAGATAATTTTTTAATTAAATTTTCATAAACAAGACTAGTAAAACCAAAAACAAAAAAAATTTCTGTGGAATATTTTTCTAAAAAATTATTCAAAATATCATAATCAATTTCATCCTTTTCATTAATTAAATAAGTATGATTTTTACCAAAGATAGAAAAACCATTAATTGCAGCAATTCTTGCATTAAAATTATTTCTATTTGTGGTGTGAATTTTTTTATCAATAATTAGCATCGGCAATCTATCTTTTCCTAGTATATTATTAGTGATATTCTGCAGAACTTTAACTTGATTATATGCGTTTTGCTTATCTAAATAAATTTTTGATCTTTTGTTGCTACTAGTACCTGATGAGTTTAGAGTTTTTATTATCTTATCTTTTTTAATGCTCATTAAGTCAAACTCCTTAAAAATTCTAGCAGGAATAAATGGAAGCTTATCAATTTCATGAATTTTATTAGGTTTAAAACCTAAAAAACCTAAAATTTTTTTGTAATGTGAAGAGTTTTTGTAGTGATAAAAAGTTAATTGATTTAAATCTTTTTTAAATAACAAATATTTTTCTTTTTCATTTAAAGAAAAGGAATTGCCATTTAATAGTTTTTCTAGATTATTCATTTATTTAATAATTCTTTTTTATTATAAGAGACTTTATAATTGTAATTCATTGGAAATTTTTCAACTGTTTTTATCAAATATGACGATGGATGTAAGTTAATAACTGTAGTTAAATGTTTTATTAACTTTTTTTTATCATTATTGTGCTTGATAAAAACTGAAATTTTATTATTACCTTCTTCAAAACACATAGATTGAATTCCAATGTTGTGAATAATATCTTCTATCTCGGATAGGTTAACTCTTTGTCCATAAATTTTTATATATCGATCTTTTCTTCCAATAATATAGAAAAAACCATCTTTATCTTTATAACCAATATCACCTGTTTTTAAAACTGAATTATTTTCATCTCCTTTGGAAAGATCATTTATATTTTTTGCATATCCATGACAAACATTTGGACCGCTAAAGATAATTTCTCCATTTTTATTATTAGAATTAATTTTTATTCCTCTTTCATTTTCAATCCATAGAGACCCTCCCGGTATCGGTAGCCCAATACTTCCAATTTTATTTTTAATATCTTTCCATGGTAAATAAGACATTCTTGCTGTAGCTTCCGCCGCTCCATACATAAAGTAAAGTTTTAATTTCATTTTTTTGTACATATTAATTATTTTTTCTGAGATTTTTAAATTTAGCTTGCCCCCTGCTTGCGTGGTGTATTTTAAATACTTTAGATTAAATTTTTTTAGATCTATTCTTTCTAAAATTTCGTAAGTATAGGGTACTCCTGCAAAATTTGTTACTTTGTGCTTATATAACTTGTCCCAAAAAATTTTTTCTACAACGCTGGAATTATTTAAGGTAATTGTTGCTCCTTTTTTTAAATGGGTATTAATTACTGAAAGTCCATAAACATAACTCATGGGTAAAGTTGTAATTGCATTGTCTTTCTTTGATATCTTTAAATATTTAGAAATAGAATCTGCATTATGACTAAGGTTAGAATATGTTTGTCTTACAAATTTTGAAGATCCTGTGCTACCAGAAGTAGATACTAACAACATTAAATCTTTGTCTAATTTTATTATTTTTTTTTGTTTTTTTTCAAATAATTTATAGTTAAAGAAAGTATATTTAATTTTATATCCTTCTAAATTTTTAATTTTTTTTTTATTTAAGAATATAAAGTTTGGATTATAAGTTGAGACAAGTTTTAAAAAAAGAGTATTATGTATTTTTTCATCAATTAAAGTAGCCACACAATTTGATTTAATAAATCCTAAATAAGATACAATTGACTCCAAATTATTTCCGCAAACAATAAATACTAAAAATCTTGCTTTGATATTTTTTGAAAAATTTTCTATTAAAGAGATAAGTTTTGCGTAAGTAATTTTTTCATCATTTTCAGTAATAATTGCAACCTTATTTTTATTTAAGATATTACCTAAGAAATTCATTTGAATTTTTATTCATACAAGTCATTAAATTTTTTATTCTTAATATGGTATTTATTGAAGTTTATAGTATGGCGATTTTTAAAAAAAATTTGCTGTTTAAACATGTTGAAAAAGGGATCTTTTTTGATTTCATATATTTTATTCTTAATTTTTATTTGTTTCCAAAAAACTTTATGAGCATTAAAATCCATCCTAGACTCAAATTCTGGAATATAGTTAGGGACGAATGTACTTATTGTTTTTGATATTTCGTAATTTATAAAAAGTAAAGTTTTTGCCTTAACTATACTTTCGAACGTAGGTTTTGGTACTTTATAAATATTTCTTAATATTTTAGTATATTCATAAATATTTTTTGGTGAATTTCTAAAGCCAAAATGATCATATGCAGACTTTTCTGCTACCACTACTGGAATTCCAAAAGATTGATATTCTTTTCCAGCAGTACCATGAGATGTAAGTGCAATATCTGTAATTTTTATTAAGGAAGAAGGATTAATATTAATTGGACAACTTATAATGTGTAAATTTTTACTCAGAACTTTATTTAAAAAATTTGGAAAATTAGAAATTGTATTATATCTTTTTTCTTGGGGATGTTCTCGTATGATCCAATTTACATTTTTTATTTTTGTTATAAATTTTATTGTATTAATTGTCCAGGAATAATTATCTTTATATAAATTTTTTCTTCCATTTTGATAATTTCCATCGATCATATGTGGTAAAAAAATTGTTACTATTTTATTTTTTTTACTCCATTTAACTTGGTTACATAATTCATCTCTTGATAAATCTATTAATCTTTTCCTCTGTACGCTCTTATTATTTAGTTTGTTTATTTCCCAATTTTTTTTCCACTGAAAGATGGTCTTTGGATCATTGTCAACTAATGTTGCCCAAGCTTTCCCGTATAATTTATTATTAAATTGGTAATTATAATATTTATTCAATTTATTTATGATTAGTTTTTTTTTATTTTTAAACATATAGTTTAATGCACTTTTAGAAAACTTTGTCTTTTCTTCGTATCTTTGATTAAAGTCTGAGTAAATTCTCACAGTTAATTTATTCGTACCTATTCTAGCATAAATTTTTCTTTTTTTTGAAGTCAAAAAATTTTGAAATATAATATTTAAGGGTATAAATTGTTTTTCAGATTGTACTAATTCTGAAATATTTTCACGATTTAGCACTTTATTAATATAGTCATTTGCATAAAGTGCTTCAGAAAAAAAATTAATTAGTCTCAAATTTAACTTATCAGTAGTGGCTACCCTTGTGTACCTTAAGAAAGTGTCATATGTCAAAAGTCCAATATCAATATTATTTATTTTAAAGTTATGAAGTTCTTTAATCGACTTAATATTTCTTAGTATTAAAAATGCTTTGAATAAATATAAAATCCTAACAAAAAAGCCACCATAATTGTAATAATAAATATTTTTTATTCCAAAACTTTCAAAAATAAATTTTCCTCTTAAATCTCCTTTTCTCAAAAATGCAATTGAAGAATATCCTTTTATCATTTCTAAATATTTTCCAATAAGAATGTTATTGATTAAATAAAATGGTTGATTGATAAAGCCTTCAATTAGAATTTTATTTTGATTCTTATTTTTCTTCTTATCATTTTTATTCCATTTTTTTTTATTACTTTCTAAAAAATTACAAAACTCTTTTATTTTAAAAGGATTAGTTTTTTCATCAATTAAATAAATTAGATATTTTATTAAAGAAATTTCAGTAAAAAAAAATTTTAAGTAATCAATTTTTTTTCTAATAATAAATAATTCTTTTAGAATAAGACATGCAATAAATTTCACTAAAAAAAAATTTATAAGATTTATTATTTTAACCATCAAAATAAGCTTAGCATCATTTATTGGATCTTGTTTAAATTTGCAACAAATAAAATTATTGTTTAAACAAACAGCTTAAACTTAAAATAAATCAAATGAAAGTTCTATAATAAGAATTGGTTCTTAAATATCAGAGAAAAATTTTTGTTTTGGAATTTCCCAAAAATTTTTTTTCATCAAAATTTTTATAAATTTCTTATCACTATTTCCATAGCCAAAATATTTCTTTTTAATTGGCCTATAATTATCAACAAATTTATTAATTTTATTTTCATTTAAATTGTCTATTTCAAAATTAATAACAGCTTTGGTTTTGGTCCTATTATATTGTCTATCACCAATATTAATGCCAGGCGTATGTAGCATTGGAGCCTCATAAATTGCAGAACTAGAATTGCCAATAATATAATTAGAACTTTTCAATAATTTTAAAAAATACTCAAATCTTAAATTTTTTAATATTTTAAAATTATTTTTTTTTAGTTTTTTATATTCGTTTATAATTATGCTACTTCCTGGGTCATTGTTAGGAAAGATTACAACAAAGTTCATTTTAAAATTTTTAATAATATTTAAAAGATTTTTTGTTTCCTCTTTAAGGGTATAAATTTTAGAAGTAACTGGATGCCACAATAGAATAGCAAATCTTTTAAAAAAAATACCATATCTTTTTTTAATAAAAGATATATTAGACATTTTTTCATTAACAATAAAATCAATATCAGGAGATCCAATGTTAAAAATATTTTTCTTGATTTCACCCATTTTTATAACTCTTTTTTTTGCTGCATTTGATCCAACAAAATGAGCATGACTTAGTTTTGTAATTGTATGCCTCATTGTGTCATCTATAGTTCCTGAAACTTCACCGCCTTCTATATGTGCTGTTAAAATATGGTTTAAAGATCCAACGCTAGCACATGCTAATGCTTCAACTCTGTCTCCATGAATTATTATTAAATCTGGTTTAATTTTTTTTACAATTTTCGAAAATTTTTTAATAGTTTTAGACATTATTATTTCAAGTCTGTCTCCGATAGATTGATTTTTAAATTTAAAAATTTTCGATTTAAATTTAAAAAACTTTTGAACCTCTTTGTAAGTGCTTCCATATTTATTTATAACGTGCATTCCTGTAATCACTACATATATAGAAAATTCTTTTTTTTTATTTGCTATTCTTATAAGTGATTTTAATTTACTAAAATCGGCTCTTGTAGCTGTTACAAATAATAATTTTTTTGTTACCATTTAATATATTTATTAACTAATTAATAATCTTTTTGTATACTTCAAAAGTTTTTTTAGAACATTTCTCCCAATTATATTGTTCTGTAATTTTTTTACTATCTTTTATAGAATTCTCATTAACATTGTCTGAAAATACAACGCTCTCAATAGAATTAATTAAACTTTCGCAATTTTCTGGATTAAAAAAATTAACTAAATCACCTGCAACCTCACGAAAAACTGGAATATCTGAACAAATTACTGGACATTTATTTCTTATAGATTCTAAAATAGGCAATCCAAATCCTTCATATAAAGAGGGAAAAACAAATGCCTTAGCATTTTGATATAAATTAATTAGCATATCATCCCCACCATTGACTTGTTTAATTTTATTTTCATCAACTTTTAAACTTCTTAAAATTTGTTTTTCTTGTTTTGTTATTGAGCCTCCACCAAATAAAATAATATTAAAATTCTCCATCAATTTTTTTGATTTTGAAAAACTTTTAATAAAAAAATCAAAATTTTTATATTTTTCCCTTGAGCCAATGTACAGGAGATAT
>CEQE01060834.1_pt1 | contig 12164 bp, 9 predicted proteins | sample 356201 | NCBI WGS metagenome assembly CEQE01 (sample SAMEA2619970, study PRJEB7988) | marine metagenome | biome: marine biome (ENVO:00000447); feature: mesopelagic zone (ENVO:00000213) & marine oxygen minimum zone (ENVO:01000065); material: "saline water (ENVO:00002010), including plankton...
GCGCCTCGATTCCATCGCTCGGGCGATGACGACTCTCCGTCGGCTATATGGGCACAACGAGATCATGGAGGTCGATCAACCGCTGGCGGTTAGCAGGGCCTGCGAGCGTTTCATGACGTCCTGGCAGGAAGAGCAATGGCCGACAGACCTGGATGCGGCCCTCTCCGAGGCGCTGTGGCATGTCAAGCGGTGGTTGCGTGCCGAAGCCTGGTCGGACGAGGTTCGATTTCGTCACGTGCTCGACACTGGTTCGAAGAACGTGTCCCTGCGGCTCGTCTGTCTGGACGCCTCACGCCACATCAGAAATGTGTTCGACGGCTTTCGCAGCCACATCCGCTTCTCCGGAACCTTGACGCCGCTCGAGCTCTACCAGGATCAGCACGGATTCAAGGATGACGATATCGAACGCGTAGCAAGCGCCTACGTGTCGGAACAACTGTGCACGTTGATCGTCGATGACGTCAGCACACTCTACCGACGTCGCGGCGAAAGTCTGCCGCGCCTCGTGCGACTGGTGGAGGATCTCACGACAGCACACCCGGGACGCTACCTGCTGGCCTTTCCGTCATACGAATACCTCGAGTCTTTTCGAGACGCATTTGATGCACGTGGAGATACCACGCCGCTTCTGTGCCAGCAGCGTGACATGGATCTCGACGCGCGAGCATCCTATCTGCGGAAGATCAGTGAGACCCGCGTCATTACCGCGTGCATCGTGCTTGGCGGTGTTTTCAGTGAATCCGTCGACTTCTCCAACGCCAGTCTCGATGGCGTAGTGGTGGTAGGTGTTGGTTTGCCGCCCCCGGAACTGGTACGCCGATCAATGCAACGCTACTTCGATGAAAAGGGCAGCGACGGCCGTGGTATTGCCTTCGTCCAGCCGGCGATGAGCAAGGTGCTGCAGGTGGCGGGCCGGCTGTTGAGATCTCCCGACGATCTGGGCGTGCTTTGTCTGGTCGACGCGCGCTTCGCACAACGCGACTACGCCAGGTTCTTCCCGGAGCACTGGCAGGCTGTACGTGTCGGTCACCTCGAGGTGGCAGAAAAAGTGGCGAAATTCTGGCGAGGCCGTATCCTCACCGCGTCCGCCGCATCCACGCCGTAAGATGTGGCGTAATCAGGAGGTCCCAGAGGAAAAGCATGCCCATCCGGCGCACCAAGATCATCTGCACCATCGGTCCGGCGACAGACAGCTACGAAAAGCTCGAGGCCCTGCAACGGGCAGGTATGAACATCGTGCGTCTCAACATGTCCCATGCCGACCACGATGGCGCACGACGCATCATCGCCTGGATCCGCACGCTTAACCGCAAGGTGCGCTCGCCCGTCGCGATTCTGCTAGATACCCAGGGGCCCGAGATACGCACCGGCATCATGAGCCAGCCGATGGATCTGAATCCAGGCGAAGTGGTCACACTGACTGTACGCGATGCCGAGTCGGTCGAAACGACGTCGATCCACGTCAACTACCATGAACTCGTCGATGTCGTGGAGGTTGGCAACCGCATCACCGTGGACAATGGGCTGCTCAACTTCGAAATTCTGAAAAAGGATGGCATGCAGCTGGTGTGTAAGGTCATCGACGGCGGTACGCTCGGCAGCAAACGACACGTGAACCTGCCGGGTGTGCGTATCAACCTCCCCGCCATCACGCCCAAGGACAGGCAGGACATCGAGTTCGGTCTGGGATTGGATGTGGATTTCGTGGCGCTCTCGTTCGTGCGTACCGCGTCGGACGTCGGCGAATTACGTTCGATCGCCGCTCACATGCGCAAGCGCATTCAGATCATCGCCAAGATCGAAGACCAGGAAGGCGTGTCGAACATTCACGAAATCACGCGAGCCGCGGACGGCATAATGGTGGCGCGGGGAGATCTCGGCATCGAGACGGACATCGCCGATCTGCCCAATGTCCAGCGTCGCCTGGTGCACGCCGCCGCGAAGTGGGGCAAACGCTGCATCGTGGCCACACACCTGCTCGAATCCATGATCGAGAATCCTATCCCGACCCGCGCGGAAGTCACCGATGTCGCCAACGCGGTGTACGAGGGCGCCGACGCCGTCATGCTGTCCGGTGAATCCAGCGTGGGCAAGCATCCGGTGCGCTGCGTAGAACAGCTGAACGCCATTACGCTGCAGGCCGAGCGCTATCCCGGACTCGGTTACGAGGAAGATCTCCAGAACGATAGCGACAAGCAGCAACTCGCGATTCACGCGGTGGCGCTTGCCGAGTCGATCAAAGCAGCAGGAATAATCGTGATAACCCGTCGCGGTATCATGGCCGACCTCGTGACCAGCGCCCGGCCTGCAAGCGTGCCCATCTACGCCTTCACCAACGACAGTCAGACCCGGCGCCGGCTTTCACTCAACCGCGCCGTGGTGAGCCATCGCACGGACTTCAGCAACCAGCCGGAACGTACCCTGCAGCGGGCGTTCAAGGTACTCATCGAACGCGAGGGGCTCGAGTCGGGCTCGAAGGTGGTCGTCATTTCCGACGTGCTTGCGGGAGCCAAAACGGATGCCATTCAGATACGCTTCCTGCCGAAAGCGATGGAAGACGGGACGATTGGGAGTCCGAGCCAGTAACTTCTGCGCGGCACTAGGCCGTCAGCAGCATCCGCCCTGCCACCAGCACCAGCAAGACACCAAAGACCCGCCGCAGCCAGATCGGCTGCACGCGGTGCGCCACGCGTACACCGACCGGTGCACTCAACACCGCACCCCCGACGATGGCGGCAAAGGCAGGCAGGTACACGTAACCCAGTAACGCGGCCGTATCCGGCATGAAGTCGTTTGCGAACACGATGTAGCCAGCCGCACCCGCACCGGCAACCGCTACCCCCAGCGCGCTGGAAGTGGCAGTCGCCCGGTGCACGGGGATGTTGAAAAAAACTTGCGTGGGGACCATCACGTTGCCACCACCGATCCCCGCGATGCCGGAAACCAACCCTGCCAGGACGCCCGCACCGGCCGCCGTGATCGGTCCTGGAAACTGTCGGTTTGGAGATGGCTTCCAGTTGGTCAGCATGACGAAGGAAACCAATCCCAGAAAGACACCGATAAAGGTTCTGAAGAGAGTAACGGACAGCAACGGGGCAATATATCCGGCGGTGAGGCTTCCCATCACCACCGGCGCCAGCCAGCGCCTGACGACCATCCACTCCACCATGTCAGCCCGCAGTTGAGCGTAGGCCGCCGACAACGAGGTGAATACGATACAAGCAAGGGAAGTGGCGACCGCTACCGGGGTACTGTGTTCCAATGGGATGTTGCCGGTTGCGTCGAACACCAGTATGAGGGCCGGTACGATGACGATTCCACCGCCTATACCGAGCAACCCCCCCAGAAATCCGCTGATCATCCCGGTGAGTAGATACCAGGGGAGAAGGAGTTCATTCAACGTGCCGATTCCCGGCACCCGTGCTGCGCTTTCATTTGTGTTTCGTTCGAGTAAGGTATGGCAAAACCACGGCAGTCTACTCAACATGGCCCGCTCTGACCAAATCAATCCTGTGCGATTCGCTGCGGTGTTGCTGTCCATGATGCTGGGTACGGCGATACCGTCGTGGGGTTGGGGTGCACAGCGCGTCGAACTCGACAACGGAGACGTGTACGAAGGTGACATGATCGATGGCGTACGCACCGGCCAGGGTGTGTATGTCTGGGCCGACGGCAAGCGCTACGAGGGGGACTTTCTGGACAACAAACTGCACGGTGAGGGTGTGTTCACCGAGCCGGGACGCACTTACACCGGAGGTTTTGTGAACGACCGGCGACAGGGCAGCGGCCGCCTAGCCTGGCAGAACGGCGATCTGTACGCGGGAGATTTCCACAATGACGAGATGCACGGCCATGGCGTGTTCACCTGGGGCAACAAGGATCGTTACGAAGGCGATTTTGTTCGCGGGGCCCGAACCGGCAGGGGTACATTCACGTGGAGCGCCGGAGCGACCTACACGGGGACCTTCGCCGACGGGATTCTCACGGGCCAGGGTGTCTACACCTGGCCTGACGATCGCCGCTACGAGGGCGAGTTCGTGGATGGCATCAAGACCGGAATCGGCAGTCTGGAGTGGTCCAACGGCAATCGATACTACGGTCAGTTCGCCCGGGGCTACCGCCAGGGACTCGGTGTGTTTTACTGGCGCGACGGAACCATCTATCGCGGCCAGTTCTTGCGCGACAAAATGCACGGACACGGCGTGAAACAACAACCGGACGGATTCATGGAATTGCAACATTGGGACTCTGGTGACCTGTTGCTGAACATTCCACTCTTAGAAAGAGTGAATTGCCGACTGCAGATGGACGGACGCGGTTGGATGTTCACCGGGACCGAGTGCGTGAACGGCATCGCTCACGGTGTCGGGCTCGCCGTGAGTCTGGATGGCAAGTACGTGATCGAAGACGGCCATTACGTGCTGGGGCGCCGTATCGATGGTGAACGCCAGCTCCTGGATCTAGATCAGGGTTAGACGTCCGGGACGGATCCAGGAAGTGCCATCCATCAATCTGAGCGGGTTCGACGTACTTCGGGAGATAGGTCGAGGTGGCATGGCGAGCGTGTACCTTGCCAATCAGAAAAAGTTCGATCGACAAGTGGCGATCAAGGTCCTGGGCGAACATGGCCCGCTGCCGAACGGTTTCCGACAGCGATTTCTCGATGAATCCCGCATCAGCGCGGCATTGACGCATCCGAACATCGTACGCGTGTACGACGTCGGAGAGCAGGGCGATCTGTTGTACCTGGTGCTGGAGTACATTGCCGGCGGCAATCTGAACACACGCCTCGAGCACGGGCTGCGCATCATCGACATCGTCGATGTGGTGAGGGAGATAAGCGCCGCGCTCGACTATGCATCGCAGGCCTCTGAGCACGGCTACGTTCACCGTGACGTCAAACCGGAGAACATCCTGTTCCGCGACGACGGCAGCGCGGTGCTGTCCGACTTCGGCATTGCTCGGGTGATCGATGACAATCGCACTGCCTCGAAACAGGGTACTGTAATGGGTACCCCTCAGTACATGAGTCCGGAGCAGGCGGCCGGCAGGGTGCTCGATACCCGGTCAGATCTCTACAGCCTCGGCGTCGTTCTGTATCAGATGCTGACCGGCGATGTCCCCTACCATGGGGACACGGCCGTGTCCGTGGGTGTCAGGCACCTGCAGGAACCGATTCCCAGACTACCGTCCCATCTTTCGTCTTTTCAGGACGTCATCGACCGGACCCTGGCCAAGAAACCGGATCAGCGGTTCCAGTCGGGTGCGGAGTTCACGCGATCGCTCACAGCACTCAGAGATCGGCGCGCCCTTCCGAACGCAACGGTGCGCTCGCAGGTCATTTCCACCGCGGAGATCCGTGCGGCGGCAGGTGACAGCCTGCTCAGTACGGACAGGGACGCTGCGCGCACAGAGCGCGATTCACGGCGTCAGCACAGGCGCATGGTGCGGCGCACGGTACTGTCCGTGCTGCTTGTCGGCCTCATCGCGGGAGGTGGTTATCTCGCCGTGGAGCACCCTGATATCACCGAGCGTGTGCTCGCCTGGGCCGGAGTCGGCGAGGACCCGGGGATCCAGAGCGCCTGGCAAAACGCACAGTCCCTGCATCAGGATCCCAACCAGGGCCTGTTGGCCATCGTTGCCGGATATCGCCGTGTTTTGCGGCTGGACCCCGAGCATGGGGAGGCCGAGTCGGCGCTGGACGGACTCGCTGAACAATGGCGCGAAGCCATAAAGACGGCACTGGTTCAGGACGACCTGACCCAGGCGGATACGAAGCTGCGCGAATCGACTGCGGCGTTTCCGGATGATGCTTCCCTCTATCAACTATCGGAGCAGCTGTCCGACCGCAAACACGCCAGGGAATTGCTCGCCAGCACTCAGGGCTTGCTGCGCAGCCACGGGTTGTCCGATATTCCTTCGGCCACGGCGGCGATTCAGGCCTATCACGAAGTGCTGCGGCTCGCGCCCGGAAACAAGGCAGCTCTGGAAGAACTCAATGCGCTGGCCGTCCACTACGCGGGGCTTGCCAGCGAGGCCGCCGATTTCGGCGACGTGCAAACCTCCATCGGCTATCTCGACCGAGCTTCCGCGGCAGATCCCGACTTGCCGGAACTCGCCGAGGTGCGCGAAAAGATCAATCGGGCCACGACCGCGCAGCAAACGATTAATGCTTTGCTGCAACAGGCAAGTGAATACAGAGCCGCAGCAGCTCTGATCAATCCACCGGGAGAGAATGCCGCGGAGCTCTACCATCGCGTTCTAGCCACGGATCCCGACAATGCGATAGCGGTGCAGGGTCTCGACGAGGTGATGTCACAGTTGCTGGTCAATGCAGACCAGCTGCTGAACCAGGGTGATCTGGTTGCAACACACAGCCTGATTGAACGGGCGAGTGCCGTCGGAATGGAAGCCTCTGCGCTAAACGAGATGCGGGCGCGACTCAAGGAGCAGGAGTTGAAGATAGCTTCCGTTGAAACCCTGCTTGCCAGTGCACGCGAACTGATGGAACAGGGGTTCATCACGGAACCCCCGGACAACAACGCGGTTGCCGTACTCAGGGAGGTGGAACGGATGGATCCGGGCAACGGCAGAGCCGCTACCCTGCTGACGGTGGCAGCCGAACGCCTCGCCAGCGTCGCCAAGGAAGCATTCGATGCTGGTCTGACGGAGGAAGCGAAGCAGTATCTCGAACTCGCGCTGACGGTGACGCCGGATGTGCAACAGTGGCGTACTCTTCGTGACTCGTGGGATTGACCATGGCGCACACGGGTCCCAAACATGGATAGCGCTATGTGCTTCACCCTGGTGCTGGCGACAGATCGTTTTCCAGTCGAGGCCAACATCACGGCAGGCAAGCAGATCGACAACGACATCCTGGTTGCCGGTGAAGGCGTACTCGACCGCCACCTCAGGTTCGAACCGGTGCCGAGAGGTTTGAACGTACATCCACTCGCGGGCGCCACCTTCTCGCTCAACGAGCGGGAGCAAGCCGGAACGGTTTTGCTGATGCCCGGCGATCGGGTCGGCATAGGGCCGGACTGCCTTCTGGTGGATGTGGAATACGCACATACCGGTGAGGCCGAGAGCTGGCGTTTGTTTCATGGTGATTGCTTGCCTTCGATGACAGGGCCTTTCAGCTCATCGGCGAGGGCGAAGACCTCACACCGGTAACCAGAGCCGCTGCCGCGAAAATCCTCCCGCTCATCCCACGGCGTTCCGGTTCTCCCGTGAGAGACCACACGGATACCACCGAGGTCGCTGCGCTGGATCCTGACACCGAAACCGGACCGATCCCGGATATCTCGGAGGCTGGCGCATTTCTGCTGGGTGCCAGCGAACGGGTCTCTGACCACATCTACCGGCTTGGTGCGGGAAGGGCCGTGATCGGACGTGCCGAACGGTTGCCCGTTCTAAAGCACCTGAGGCGGGCATACTCACAGCGATCGGTGTCGTCGCGATTATCCTGATCTACCAGCTGTTGAGCTAACTCAAGTCCGTGCATTGCTTTTCAGTGTAGGCGATCCTATGCTTTCGCGCCTTCGTGCAGTGCCAGCAAGGGAACAGAGATCAGCTCATGGCAGTCAAGATTCCATATGTACGCGAACTGGAATTCGAATACGGCGAGTGTGTCGAGGTCGCGCCGGGTGTCCGACGTGTCATTGCTGATAATCCCAGTCCCTTTACGCTGTACGGTACCGGCACCTACATTCTCGGAACCGGCCGAGTCGCCGTCATCGATCCGGGTCCCGCTGATCCCAGACACATCGAAGCACTCGTGGGGGCCACGGCAGGAGAGGAGATCAGCCATGTGTTCGTCACGCACACGCACATGGATCACTCGCCGGGCTGCCGGCTGCTGTGTGAACACACGAGCGCCCCGACGTACGCATACGGACCACATGGCTACGGAAAGCTGGAGGAGGGCGTGCCGCCGGTGGAAGGTGGCGACATGGAATTTCAGCCCGACGAGATGGTGAAACACGGCGACGTCATCGAGGGAGGTGACTGGTCCGTCGAGTGTGTCTATACACCGGGACACACGTCCAATCACATGTGCTATCAGTTCCGCGAGCACAAGGCGTTGTTCACGGGCGACCACGTCATGGGCTGGTCGACCAGCATCATCTCGCCACCCGATGGTGACATGACGGCCTACATGAAGAGCCTGGAACTTCTGTTAGCACGCGATGACGACGTCTACTGGCCCACTCACGGGCCCTGCATCGTACAAACCCAACCGCATATCCACTCGTTTGTCGAACACCGTCACGAGCGTGAGCAACAGATTCTGGAGTGCGTGGGCGAAGGCGTAGTACACATTCAGGAAATGGTGCCATTAATGTACACCGACACGCCCGAGTTCATGTACCCCGCCGCCGCCCGCAGCGCGCTTGCTGCCGTTCAGCGCCTTGTCGACACCGGCGCTCTGGAATGTAGTGGCGGCATCACGCTGGAGAGCGCCTACTCTCTGCCTGACTGAAGACGAGGGCTCGTGGGCCGCTTGGTAAACAGGACAATTCGAGGATGTCTGACCCGTTTCAAGACGAGACGAAGTCCGCGGACCCTATCGACATCGGAGCGACATCGGAGCGTCATAGGGGCGACATAGCGGCAAGGGCTGCAACGCAGGATCGCAACGGGTCAAACATCCCCTGTTAAGCGTGCGCCACAGGCCCTGTGTTGTTGTTGCGGCCCTTGACAGGGTTTGGACATGACCTGTGGGACATGCTCAACTCGCCTTGTTCACCAAGCGAACCACTAGTTAGCCACCGCATGGCTGCTCGAGACGTTGGATGGCGCATCCGCGAGCGGCAGTTGCACGACGATGGCCACGCCACTGCCGTCCGTCAGATTCATGGCCCGCACGAAACCCCCGTGGTACTCGGCGATGATGCGAACCACGTAGAGACCAAGCCCGAAATGCAGGCGGTTCTGAGGCCCTCTATGACTCACCATGGAGTCGAAAAGGGATTTCTGTGCATCGATTGCGAAAACGGGGCCGCGATTCGCCACCGTGATCTGCAGGTAACTCCTGTGCGTGTTGAGCTGCACGGTGATGGGACTGTCCGCACGATGAAAATCGATGGCGTTGTCGATGATCTTGTCGAGCAACTGTTCGATACGAAAATCCGAGACCATCGCGTACACCGGGTGTTGTGTCCCCCGGAACACGAACCCGACGTCGCTGTTCGCCTGTTGACAATTGGCGATGTAATTGGCCAGCAGTTGCTGAATGTCAACGACTTCCAGCTCTTCTGCTTCAAGCGCTTCTTCCAGGTTGGCGGCATCCGCCAGATTCTGCACGATGGATCCAATTCTGATGACACCCCGTTTGGCGCTTTCCAGATACTTGCTGTCGCGTACCTCGGGGTTTTCCTCCGCGAGATTCTGCAGCGACGTGCTCAGTGTGTTGAGAGGGTTGTTGATCTCGTGGCGAAGCGTGCGCGGCATGTTTTCGAGAAACTGATTGTGTTGGTGCAGCTTAGAGAGCATGTTCGAGACGCTGCGAGCGAGGTCGCCGAGTTCATCACCGGCCTTGATCTCGTTGCGCAGCGTACTGGTGCGCAAACGGCCATGTTGGTCGATAGCCGCGCTCGCCTCCCGGCGTAGGTTGCGAATACGCCAGGCGAGCCGACCGGCGAAACCCAGCAGGGCGATGAACACCGCGAACAGACTAACGATGGATAGCAGAATCACCTGCTCGAGCGCGGAGCGCTGGAACGAAAGAATCTCGTCGATGTTCTGTTCCACCACGACGGTACCGATCACCTCGTCACGTGACACGATAGGATGGGCGGCCATGATGATCTCGAAAGTATCGCCAACGCTCCGGCGCAAGGCGATCGGATCTCCCGTAAGGGACGAGTCGATCGCCTGATCTGCCGTCGCGCCCGACTCCTCGGGACGGCTTCGGGGTGGAACCCAGCTCTCTCCCGTGACCGCCTCGTGGATGTAAGGCCGCACCGTGTCGAACCATTCTCCCAGGGTGTCGACACTTTCCGTGGCGCCATTTTCCTCGTTCGCGATGAGGTGCGTCCCCGTCTCGGCCCTGACGCGTTTCTGCGCATCGATCACCAGTATGCGCGCGCCCGAGTAGCCAAGACCCTCGATGATGTTGCGCACTTGCGGTGAGCGCAGCACCACCAGATTGAAGCTCTCCTTCCCCGCAGTCGGCAAGGTCTGGACGTTGTGTATGATCTCCCGTGTTTGATCGTCATCCACATCGACCACCGAGATTCCGAAATAGCGTCTGGAGCCGAGTGCGTCGAGCGGTAGCCGAAACTCCATGCTCCAACCCGTGTCGTTGGGTTCGATGTGACCCTGAAAACGGTTGTCGGGGGTGCCGGCTGCCGCGAATTGCCACTCTGCATCCATCAGATAGGCAGTGACCACACCTATCTCCTGGAATACCAGGGAGACATTACCGTCCTCGCCGTCGGCTTGAATGAAAGACAGGCGCACGTGATCCGACCTGTCGAGGCGCAGGTATTCGGTGTTGCGAAACACGACGTCCGGATCCGTGACGTTCAGCCATACATAGAGCTGTCCGCCGCGTTCGCCCAGCAGCAGCTCGAAGCTCCCGTCGCCGCTCGCGTCTCCCGAATTGAACGAGAGTGCCTGACGCAGGCTGTCTTCATCGCCCCAGTCCTGCACGTCACCGTCCAGCCGCACGGCCGACTCGAGCGGCTGGGCGAAAAGCGATTCGAAGTCTTCACTGGCGACTGGCAGGTCGTTGAACAGATCGTCGCGTCCGTTGAACAGCGTGGATATGCCCTCGGCTGTGAGTAGCTGCGCGTGCGACTGACCCTGTATCAGCAGGCGTTCCATCTCGATGAGCTGCCGGTAGCTGAACAAGGGTATGAGCAGTAGTGTCACGCCGAGCAGCATCAGCTTGGTGCCGATACGGGGACCACGTATGTTACTGAACCAGCTCATAAACCCATTGTCCCACCATCCATCACGGGCAGGCCTCTACTCCGACCAGCGATAGCCGAACCCGTACTCACTCTTGATGCACGCAAATTCGCCGTCCACTTTTTCGAACTTCTTGCGGATATTGCGCATGTGTGTATTTATCGTGTTGTTAGTGACCAGGCTCTGCATCGTCGCGTTCATGAGCGTCTCATAGCTCACCGCATGACCGGGCATGCGTACCAGCTTGGCCAGCATACGGAACTCTGTGCCCGACAGGTCGATACGCTCGCCCTTCCACGAGGCGAGCAGAGCCTCCTGATCAAGGGTCAGCTCGCCGATGTGCCTGGCCGTGGGGCTTTCCTCCTCGGGATTTTCGGAACGCACCTCGTTGATGCGGAGTAGCGACGAGATGCGCTCGGCCAGATAATCGAGGGAGATTGGCTTCGGCAGGTAATCCCAGGCCCCGAGTCTGAGCCCGGAGATCTTGTCGATTTCGTTGATACGCTCTGTCAGAAAGATCACGGGCAGCGATGGAGATTTGGTCAGTAGTTCCCGGCACAGTTGAAATCCGGCGTCCACCTCGTCACCGAGGATTATGTCGAGGATGACGAGATCGGGCATTTGACCCTCGATACCCTCCATTGCCTCTTCCCGGCTGCCATAGGCGGCCACGTCGTAGCCCTTCATGGTGATGGCGTCGCGGTAGTTGGCGCGCTGATCGGGATCATCCTCGACGATGGCGATGTGCTTGGCCATGGCTCAGTCCTGCTGTGACCTGCGGATTCTAGCCTTGATTGGACCATAATTCCCGAAATCAGACAGTGTTTTGGTGCGTTCGTAGACAGACATGACGCACGCCGTGCGGCCGCAGTTCTCCAGCATTCCTCCATCATTTCTCACCACTGGTTTGCCGGATTGGTTGTTTCAATGTCGCCACGGATCACCAAACGAGAAACCGCATGTCCGCCAATCCCAAGCTTCGGGAATTCTTCGTCCCCTTCAGTGAGGCCATGGTCGCCGAAACGGGTTTCGACATGGGGCCTCTAGTGCCGTTTAAGCTCGAATACGATTGCGTCCACACGGTTATTAGCGAGAGCGGCAGCGAGCCGGAGATCGCCCTGACAGACCTTGAATGAGCGCGCCGTGAGGCGGGGCGCTTCGGACTGAATCCATCTGTGTGGCGGCGGTTGCACTGACCGACGTGACACGGCAGTCTGAGTGTTTCTCACGACACCTGACCCCGCCCC
>CEQE01324432.1_pt1 | contig 12163 bp, 13 predicted proteins | sample 356201 | NCBI WGS metagenome assembly CEQE01 (sample SAMEA2619970, study PRJEB7988) | marine metagenome | biome: marine biome (ENVO:00000447); feature: mesopelagic zone (ENVO:00000213) & marine oxygen minimum zone (ENVO:01000065); material: "saline water (ENVO:00002010), including plankton...
TTTGACATCGTCTACAGTAAGATCCTTGGATGATTTTGTCTTGTGAAGCCACGCGGGAAGTTCGGATTCAATCAGGCTTTTTTGGAGAACGTTCATAGAATGTTTTACAACTGACTAGTGGTAAAGGAAAAATACGCAGGTCTATTTACATTTCTAGCGACTTGTCAAGGATGATCGGTCTCTCAAAAAGCTCGGAGGTCTCGGATATCCTCCAGAAAGCCCAGGATGGTGAGACACTCGATTATTCGGACGGTGTGACTTTGATGGAGAGTGATGATTTTCATGGGATGGCGCATATTGCCAACGGTATAAGGAAGAAGTTGGTTGGAGACACTGCGAGTTTCGTAGTCGGTTACAACATGAATTATTCTAATGTATGTGCTGCTAGCTGCCAAATCTGTGCTTTCTACCGAAGGAAAGGTGATGAGGGAGAATACACTTACACTGTGGAGGAATGCCTGAAGCAGGTGGCTGACGGGGTCTCGCTTGGGGCTACTGAGATACACATTGTTGGCGGCCTCAATCCGTACCTCCCAATTGACTATTACGAAGATCTCTTCAGTAGTATCTGTCGCGAATACCCTAAAGTTACTGTGAAAGCTCTAACAATGGCCGAACTCTTTTTCCTTGCTAAGATTAATCGGAGCAGTGTTGGCGAGATAGCTCAGCGATTCAGAGAAGCTGGGCTAAAAACGATGACAGGTGGCGGAGCAGAGATCTTACATCCTGATGTGAGGCCTCTTATTGCTAGAGGGAAACTAACTGGCGAAGAATGGCTCCGGACCGCTGAAGACGCTCACAATAACGGGATCACAAGTAATAGTACCATGCTCTATGGGCATTTGGAGAAAGCAAAGCACCGGATCGACCATATCATAAAGATTCGAGAATTGCAGGCCAAGACTCACGGCTTTCTTAGTTTCATACCACTGAAATTCAGTCTACCGAATACTGAGCTTCTTCGATCAGGAGACGTCGGCGATCCCAGTTCGGCCCAGGATGATATCAAGGTTATAGCTGTTTCAAGACTTCTCTTCGGCGATCTGTTGAAAAATATAGCTGTTTACTGGGTCTCTATGGGGAAACGCGTTGCACAGGTAGCTTTGAACTCTGGTGGGAATGACCTGATAGGCACCTCTTTCAGCGAGAAGATCTACAAAGAGACTGGAAGGGACGAAACGATCAGTATCGAGGAACTCACACACTTGATTCGCGAAGCTGGACGCGTACCAATTCAGCGAGATACCTTTTACAATCCTATCCGTTACATGTGAACTAGAGGTTGATTCGCCTTGGCAGAATAGATTTCTTACACAATAGCTCTACTTTTTTCAGACTTGAACGCGATAAAGCGCCTAACCTGGAAGTAGTGTCAGCCACACCACGAATGCTTCTTCAGAAGCTGTTGGATGATCAATTAGATGTTGCTCCCATTGCTACGGTAAACCTGCTACCTTACTGTGATCGACTTCGAATAGTTCCAGCTATGTGTCTACACAGCATGGGAGCTTCAGGGAGTACAGTTGTAGTTAGACTCAAGAACGCAGAAATTCCGCCTAACCCAAGAGTTGGGGTAACTTCATTGACAGATACAACGCAGTTCATGCTTCGCAGAATCCTTAGTTGGGAAGGAATCAAAGCCAGCTTTGAAATCATGGATGAAAAAACCGCTGCTGCAATGCTTACGCGATGCGACTTAGCACTAGTTATTGGCGATGTTGGCCTTCGTGCTCGTTTTGATAAAGAACTAGAAGTGGTCTTTGATGTGGGAGAGTCGTGGACTAAACATGTGAATTTGCCTGCGGTATTCGCGATCTCGTCTACAACCACAAAGGCGTTGAAGGAAAGACCAGAGATTGTCAAGGAATCTGTTAGTGTTCTAACAAAAGCGGTAGCCGATCGGAGCCTCAATGAAGACATAGTGGCAGAGTCTGAGGCTATACGACTTGGCCTTTCCATTACTTCACTCAAAGAGTACTTTCAACAGCTAAGCCTTGACTATAACGAGAACGCACGAAGAGGACTTCAACGCCTCCTCGAGGAGCTCTCTCCTGGATCTTCTACTAAAGTCAGGAATTTGTAAGTCGTTCTTGTGAACTAGACAAACTCGAGATGCACTCGAGGAAGGAGGCCTTTGACGAAGCTCATCTCGTAAAGCTTCTCAAGAGCCTGAACGCCTTCGGTTCGCAAATCGTCAGTCAAACGGTTTACATACATTCGTATGAACTTCTCAGTTGTCACTCTGTCTGTCCCTCTTGAGTATTGCATAGCGTAAGTTACAGCATCTTCTTTGTTGTTGAATCCAGTCTCGATCGAATTCTTGAGGAGCTTGCTCAGTTTTGTAGCTAATGACTTCCCAAGGTCCTTTCTAACAACATCCAGTCCTAATGGGACGGGTAGTCCACCAGTTTCATCATGCCACCACTCACCTAAGTCAATGACCTTCCTAAGTCCAAACGAAGGATGAGTGATCTGGCCCTCATGAATCACAAGGCCTGCTTGAACTTCTCCTGCCTGGACTGCTGCCATGATCTTATCAAAAGGAATCACTCGGGCCGAATATTCACCTATGGCTAGCTTTAACAAAAGTCCAGCCGTGGTCAACTTGCCAGGGATTGCTATTTCCTTCGAACACAGCTCATCTTTGGAAATCTTCTTCCTAGATACGACAACAGGCCCGTAATTGAAGCCCATGCTGGCGCCTGATCTCATCAAGTAGTACTTGGAGGCGACGTATGCAAAGGCATGAGCGGAGATCGCAGTAATTTCAAGTTCAGTGTTTATGGCGCGTTCATTTAGTGTCTGGATATCTTCTATTACATGCTCAAATGAAAAACCTGGCATGGTGAGTTCTTTCCGGTTCAATGCATAAAACATGAAGGCGTCATCTGGATCAGGACTGTGCCCGATTCTGATTTTCATCTGTACTCTCATATTGTTCTCTAGTTAAATCTACTACGCCGTGAAAATGAAGTCACTTCAGATTAGCTGGATTACTATTAAAGAGCGGTTTTGTATCAGTTTTAGCTTGTCGTTCAGTTGAATCTTGCTAATCTATTTACAAATCCTGAAGCGTTAGCAGAATGAACTTATTTTTGTAGTAAAGTATTTAGCGATATTCTGGGGTGTGATTATTGGGAATGGTCTGTATATGAGCAAGAAGAAGCGGGATGCCCCAATGCCGGCTTCGAGTGCAGGTCTCCTGAGATTTTTCGAAGATGAAACGCGGGGCATAAAGGTCCGGCCAGAACTAGTCGTTGCGATGGCTGGAGCATTGATGGTCATCTCGATTCTATTGCGAGCCTTCTTGTCGGCCTAATCCAAGTACTTTTTTTTCGATATCAAATGGATTCTGTTGGGAACCTTCAGCGAAGATTCGGGCTTCTTTTCACCCTTCCCGGAACTGCCACAGCTCTTCTTATGACTCTAGTAGCATCGACAATTCCAATCTTCACAATATATTTGTTGGCTCGGAGTCATGTAGCTTCAACCTGGCTCTTACTGATTGCTGTTTCTTCTATCTTGACGATCTATGGGGGAATTACGTTAGAACGATTACTAATGGGAAGGAATCCTATAGCTACCTTCCGACGAATAGTTGGGATTTCCATGATTCCTCTATTAGGCTGGTCCTTGGTTGCCGGAGTAGGGTTTTTAGTCTCTCAGTTGGTAGGATCTCCAGAGAAAATAACTGGTTTCTTCCTTCTCGGAATGCTTGCAGCAGTGGCAATTCGTGTGCTAATTCTCGGATCTGTCTTTTTTGAGCAACTCAGCTCTGCTTTTGTCGTGGCATTCCTCAATCCTCTGCTACTGATTGCACCACTTTTGATTCTTGTTCCATCTTCCCTGTATCTATATGATCATACTCTTGAGATAGGTGGTGGACTAATTCTGGTTGTCGCCGTTTTACTTTACCTGTTCTTGATCGGGCGTTCTGGACATCGAGTACTGGGAAGCAATAGCTTGAAGCTGTTACGCTCATTTCTCTTAGCCTGGGCTGAGGAACGGCCTGATTCAATCGAAGCGTATATGGATAGATTCAGTATCCCAGTCCAGGTGCGGACTCGGGTCTTGGGATTTAACAACGTCCCATTGCATCCATCGATTGTTATTCCGGAAGTTCATCCAGGTCCTTTCCATCCAATAGGAAGCAGCAACCTTCCACATCAGCTTCATAACTGGTTTCGTGAACGAGGTTCTACAGCTTTAGTTCTCCATGGGGTAGCAGGTCATGAGATGAATCTACCTTCACGTGTCCAGGTTGACCGGCTCTTGGCTTCTCTAGATGACCTCATGGTTGTTTCGCAAGGAAATACTTGTTCATCTCCCTTGTTGACTTCGTTGGGACGGGTTACCCTTCAGGGAATAGCATTCGGTAATGATGTACTGGTTACATTGACGATGTCACCACATGGAATGGAAGACTTTCCGCCAACTATTCGAAAGAAGATAGAGGCTCTAGGTGCAAAGCTTGACTTTAACATGGTCTTAGTCGCGGATTCTCATAATTCCCAGGGACATCCGCCCGGAGAGGAGGACCTGGTTCACGTGGAGCGATCTGCGGAAGTTTTGCTAAGGCGCTTGAAGGAGGCTAAACAATACTCATTTCGAGTTGGATTCGCTCATTCATTCGAGTTCGGTAACATATTCGGAGATGATGTGGGACCAGGAGGAATAGGCGCATTGATATTCGAGATAAATGGACAAACGTATTCCCTGATAGGTGTTGATGCTAATAATGCGTTGACAGGGCTTCGCGAGAGTATGATTGACTACTTCTCTAATAGTCCAACACCTATTCTTGAGATCTGTACGTCAGATACGCATTTCAATGCAGCAAAAACTCTCAACGCGATCGGATATCATCCGCTGGGAGAGGCGACAAAGAAGGACGTTCTCGCAGAGAATCTTCAGACAATTCTACATAGGGCCACGGAGAGGCTATCTAATGGAAGCTTCCAAATTAGGAATGCTGAAGCCTCAGTGAAAGTATTGGGATCTGAGCTGCTAGATCGTTTCTCTACTGCGGCAGACAATGCTATTACTGTTGCACGTCGCGGTGGCGTTGCAATAATGGCCATTTCTGTTTTTGTTCTGGTAGTATCTGCGATCTCAGGATAATTCGATATACTGTAGTACGGTTTCTTCTAGATCTATTCTAGCCTATATATGGCATACTTGAGCTATCGAAGTCCTTGACGATCTCATATCCATTACTGTCTTTATCGGGAGCCAATGTTCTCAGTTGTGGGTATAACTTCAAGAAGTCTCCAGACGACATCTGTACGACTAGATGATCCTCGCCAAGATTCTCTATGCTTATTTTCTTCACCATATTTCTCACCGTTCCCTCATCTGCGAACCCCAGAGCATGAAGGTATTCGTGGGTTAGGATCGAAAAAACAAATGCGTTCTCTTCTGCTTTGGAAGATGATGTGGCTTGTACCATCGCGAGGATATTGCGGTTCATTACGATTAGATTTGACCCCATTACGTGGTAGGCACCAATGTGATTTGGAAGAGGCGAAAGCACAAGTGTCAGGCCGGCACGGTGCAGTCTTATGGTCTTCTCTACTGCAGCTTTTACTAGGCTGAAGACGTCATTGAAGTCCTTGCTCTGTTCTAGTCTGTGGCGGAGCTCTAGCGTGGTCATCTAACTTACACCACATTTAGAGCTGGGATTAGAGGGTCTCGTCGATCATCTTTCGAAAATGACTTTTTGAAGCCACTCCAACTATCCTATCAAATACTTTTCCTTCCCTAAAGATCGCTAAAGTAGGGCTGCTCGTGGTCCCGTAATTCCCGGCAGCCGCAGAGCTTCCATCAACATCAAGCTTGACGAACCGCACTTTACCGTCATATTCCTGGGAGAGCTCCTCGATAGTTGGTGCAACCATTTTGCATGGTCCACACCAGTCTGCATAAAAGTCTACAAGCACGGGCAAGTCTGAATGTAGGACGTCCTGGTCAAAGGTGTCATCAGTGGAGTTTATGCTGCCGCTTCCTGTCATTCTCTTGATGTTCTGGTAGATCCTCGGCGCTTATAAGAAGTAATTGATGACGAGGGTAATGTCACTGTGGGTTCTATGGGGAGAAGGAAAGTGGTTGTGAATGCTTAAGAACAACTGATCAAAGACGAGAAATGATTTCAAATGTCAGCTGAGCCATGGATATCGCCAGACTCCTTTGTCAGTCAGTACAATTTTTACGAAGAAGCAAAACGCGGCCTCAAGATGCCGAGTCGCGTTTCGATCCATGATACTACGTTACGAGACGGGGAACAGCAGACCGGTATTGTATTTCAGCATGACGAGAAGCTGAGCATTGCCAGAATGCTTGACGAGGCAGGAGTGGCACGCATAGAAGCGGGAATGCCTGCTGTTTCTGCAGAAGAGCAAGAGACAATCAAACAGATTGCCCATCTTGGACTTCAGGCCGACGTAGTTGCGTTCTCGCGTTGTATGAAACAAGATGTTGAGCTTGCACGTAAATGCGATGTAAAGGGGGTAGTGATGGAGATACCATCGAGCCATCATCTGATTGAATACGCTTATGGATGGACAGTGGAGAAGGCCATAGATCTATCTGTCGAAGCGACCCAGTATGCTCGCGATCACGGACTCACTGTGGGGTTCTTTACCATTGACTCTACACGAGCTCCAGAAAGCTACTGGAAGATAATAGAAGCAGTATCGAGTCAGGGTCACATGGACACATTAGCTATAGTGGATACCTTCGGGGTATGTGCGCCACATTCTGTTTCATATTTTGTGGAAAAAGTTAAGGAACGAATCTCCAAGCCCCTTGAATTCCATGGCCATAATGACTTTGGTCTAGGTGTTGCCAATGCTACTGCAGCTGTAGCTTCAGGGGTGGATATAATCCATACAACGGTAAACGGTATCGGTGAACGGGTAGGGAATACCAGCCTTGAAGAAGCAGTCATGGCTCTGAAACTTCTTTATCGTGTAGAAACTGGAGTTCGGACAGAAACACTCCATCCGTTATCTAAACTCGTGCAACAACTCTCCGAAGTTACTATGCCTCCCAACAAACCAGTTGTAGGGGATAATGTGTTCACAACTGAGTCGGGAATAGTCGGGGGATGGTGGACGAAGCTAGAAAGTTTAGGCATGATCACTGAAATGTTTCCGTTCACACCACAGTCTGTCGGCCATGGCCCAATCCGAGTTGCTGTGGGGAAGAAGAGCGGCCGAGAATCTTTGCTCTACAAGGTCAAGAAGCAGGGTTTGAAGTTGGAAGAAAAGAATCTTGATGATGTACTACAAAAAGTCAAAAAGTTGGCCGTAACCAAGAAACGAGTCCTCACCGACGAAGAAATTGCTGAAATAGTTGACAAAAGTAACCGTCAGGACTAGCTTTGGCCTCGAAAACCCTTCATAGTGTATTTGCATATCTAGGATTTTCCAAATATACTGAGATTATCACGGACGAGCCAGCGCTATATGGTTGAAACCTGCGAGATGGCAAATATGGCGTGGATCTTTTTCGACGTTGGTTCTACGCTGATAAACGAGGATCGATTCAGCTCTTTATGGGACCAGAAAGTGCACAAATTACTAGAGGTAAAAGGAGTAAGTTGGAATCAATATTTGAAAGTTCGCCGTGAAGTCGTCGTCTCAAGACAAGTCGGGGCCGGTGGATATCGCGCGATCGCTAGAGAGGTTTTCCGGAAATTCTTTGGCGACAACAAAGTTGAGGAAGGACTCCGTGAATATGACCAAAGCTCATTAGCAATACAAGGAAATCCTGGAGGACTATGGGATCTCTATTCAGATGTTAAGAGTGCACTACGAGAATGTTCAGCTCACTTCTCCATTGGTATAATTGCAAATCAACAAACGGGTGCCCGGAAGTTGATTGAAGAATGGAGGATACTTTCTTTCTTCAAGGCAATCGCTTTATCTGAAGATGTAGGCTTCCGGAAGCCAGATCCACACATCTTCAAGTATGCCTTAGGGGAAGCTCGTTGTCACCCAAAAAATGCGGTTATGGTTGGAGATCGACTCGATAACGATATAGCTCCTGCAAACAAGCTTGGCATGAAGACAATACACGTTGTTCGTGGTAGAATATATAATGTACAAACGCCTATAACACAATTGGAAATTCCTAATATTTCTATGAAGAACCTCCGAGGCATCGGAGACGTTGCAGAGAAGCTACTAAGTTAATCCAATCAACATTCCAACAAACTAACTTTGAATAATAACGGAACCGCTGCGTTTGGATGGAAGTCCATAATTATAATAAAATGATTCCAGTCGGTATGTCTCCTTAAGTGGCTGATCTCAGATAGTTAATCCGCCATCAACAGCTAAGGCTTGTCCAGTGACATACTTGCTATCATCTGAAGCGAAGAACGTGAACACGGGAGCTATATCTTCGGGTTGTGCTATATACCCTAGCGGGTATCGTTTAGCAGGGTCTGCAGCGGAGGTCCCAAGCAAAGCTCTAATTTTGTCCGTCATTTCTGTTCTTGCTACTGGGATAATGCAATTCACATTAATGTTGTACATGGCCAGTTCTTTCGCTGTTGATTTGGTTAGCGATATGATTGCTCCTTTTGCTGATGAGTAATCCGCATAACCTAATGATGCTCGAACTGCTGAAGGAGCAGATATGTTGATGATTTTTCCTGACTTTTGAGAGACCATATGTGCACCAACTGCCTGAGTACAGTTGAAAGCGCCTTTTAGGTGGACCGCTATGGTGCGATCCCACTGTTCCTCGCTCATCTCTAGAATGCCTTTGGGAGACACTATGCCTGCATTGTTCACTAGTATGTCTACTCTATCAAATCGTTCGATCGTGTCATTTAGAAGGGCTCTTACTTCATGACGATTGGCCACATCTGCACGAGCTGCCATAGCAGTACCGCCCTCAGCCTCTATCTCTGCTGCTACCTTTGCAGCTGATTTCAGATCTGATCCAGACTCTACGACCACGCGGGCACCTTCCTTGGCAAAAGCCTTACTGACAGCTCGTCCGATTCCTTTGCTAGAGCCAGTCACAATTGCGACCTTGCCTTCAAGCTTCATGATAACTTTCCCTCCCTACATCGTTAACCCTTATCAAAGTTCCCATGTCTGGTAAATCGAATGCTTCATTTGATGTGACGAACAGCTCCCCCAATGGAAGATATTTGATTCTCTAATGCCGTTATCATTTCTCTTAGGATTTCGTGACACGTCTGATCAGTTTTACCTGTGGCTAGCAGATCTACTTTCATTCCTTGGGTAGCATGTATGTCTGCAGCATATGTCTTGATCAATGTGTCAGGATGTTGTTTCATTATCTGTTCCACAATGGGGCTAAGTTGCCCATAGGTAGGCATAGAAACCCTAACTGACTGAACCCTTGTCTGACGGCCCGACTTCGATCTTATCTCGGGGACCACATACTTTTCAAACATGTTTTTCATCTCAGCTGGAACCCCAGGCAGTACAAAAATTGTCTTGTTGTCGACGGTAGTAGTCATTCCTACGGCCAACCCAATCTCGTTTGGGACGGGCTCTGATCCCTGTAGGATGCGCGCCATCTTCTGTCTCTGAGGAGTCAACTCGATCGAGATCTTCCTGATCCTAGAGATTGCCTCGTACTTTTCCTTGAGAACTTTGAGCGATGACTGATTCAACTCAGTCTTTCTGCCGAGTGCCTGAGCAACTCCTTCAGTTGTTATATCATCAAATGTAGGGCCAAGACCACCTGAAATGAGAATCATATCGCAAGTATGCGATAGGGCCTCAGTTACAATGGCCTTGATCTCTTGGATGTTGTCTCCGACAGCACCGATCCTAGTCACCCGTCCGCCCTCCTCAGCTGTACGTTGAGCGATCCAAGAGGAGTTTGTGTCGACTATCCTCCCATAGACAATTTCATTGCCAGTAGCAATAATCTCAACTCCAAACTCGCGGTTCATGATTGGTTCACTTATGGCTGGTACAATTGTGCTGAAATGAAGTTGTTCCCATGATGCATGTGCATCGCAATAGTGCAATAATGAAAATTAAACAGGAGTTCAAAGAGGAGGTCTCTCACCTAAGACTAGCGGAATGTCGTGAAGTGAGCCGTCCCGACGTACCTCCAGATTCGTGATATCTCCAACGCTCTTGTTGCGCTGAAGGTAAACTAGAATGTCTTCTATCTTTCTTACCTGATGACCATCAATACCGACTATGACGTCTGCATCTGATGGGAGATTTTGACCGTCAATTGTTACAATGGATGTTCCTACGCGTAACCCAGCCTGATCAGCAGGTCCGCCGCTAAAAACTTCTATTAAGAGGACACCTTTAGTTCCCTCAAGAGCAAGTGCTTCAGCAATGCCCGGGAGAATGTCGATTCCTGCAATGCCTAACCATGGATGCCTATATACTCCATCATTTATCAGTGAGGGAACAACTCTCTTCATCGTATTAGCTGGCACGGCAAAACCCACTCCTGAAAAGGACCCGCTTCCTGACACAAGAGCGGTATTTACACCAATAACTTCTCCCCTCATGTTTAGTAGGGGTCCGCCAGAGTTGCCTGGGTTTATGGCAGCATCAACTTGAATGATATCCGGAATTGAAAATCGATTACTCGAAGGAAGAAGTCTATCTAACTGGCTAACTATTCCTGCAGTCAATGATCCGCCAAATCCGAAAGGATTTCCAATTGCAACTATTGGCTCACCAACTTGGATCGAAAGAGAATCTCCTATAGTGACTGGGAAGAGCTCGTCAGTTGGCATGTCAACTTTCAGAACCGCTAGGTCACTGAACTTGTCGCGGCCTACTAACGTTGCTTTCACAATCGTCCCATCTAAGAAGGTTATTTCTATGTCATCCGTTTCTCCTACGACATGACTGTTTGTGACAATATGGCCCTCTTTATCAATGACGAACCCTGAAGCTTGTCCACGTGAGCCGCCTAGAAGGCCTTCTTCTTGAATCTGGATGGAAACAACAGATCTTTCAACCCGATTGAAGACCTCTGTTGCATCAAGTAGACTTTGCTGTGTTTTGGGTGGTGTGATTACATTCTCTCCAACGATAGTGGTGGTATGGCTTTCTTTAGTTAACCTGGGGGCCTCTAGTTCACTGGGAGCGAGAGGCGGACTTGATAGTGGAGGAGGTTCTGTCTGTTGGAATGATTCGTACGATACAAGAAGGATTAGGAGAACTACCAATAATAATAGTGGTAGATGTCCTCTGACGATGCTCTGAGAATACCTAGTCTGCATCTTGGACTTGTTTCTGGATAGTTTATCATTAACTGTTTCTCTGGTCTAGAGTTTAATGATGGGTCCTGACTCGTGCTTAGGCATGTAGTTATTTGGGAAAGAATTGAATCTCTAGCTTGAAGTGACAAAGACTTTGTTGGCAAGTATCTGCTCAGAAACAATATGGTGGGGTAGAGTATCCAATCTGTGACCACCAAACCGTTTAACTATTCGATATATCAATAAGGACTGAAGTGCTTTGGCCGCTTCCGAGAAGTATTGTCCAGATTGCAATAGTTTGTATCCCGCAGAGGTTGCTTTCTGTACAGAGGATGGAATCGAGCTAGTGGAACAACAAGTTGAAGAAAACTTAAGAGATGGTGGCGCTCGTGAAATTTTTGGAAAGTCTATGCAATCCTCCCAGTCCGTCTCTGTAAAGGCGAAGAAAGGAGACGTGGAAGTTCCGCTTTGGGAGAGCTTCTCTGAGGCTCTAGGAACCATGGAAGCTTATGCTGATCTAATAGACAATTCGAGGACGCGCTTGCAAATTCTCGAGAAAACAATATCGAATATTCCTAGAGCTAACAAGGATATTCAATCAAACATTCAAAATGGTTTTGAGGATCTACGTCACCAAGTCAAAAAGATGGATGAAGACTTGAGTCTTACAAAGACAACATTAAATCACCAACTTAACGATGTCATGACTTCCATTGCTTCGATTGGACGCGGAGTTCGAGAGCTTAGTCCATCGCTGACTCGAAAGTTAGGGGAATTCGACCAACAGCTATGTTCAATAACTGAGAGTTTGCAAGTTCTGCGATCCGATTTAGACATGGTCAAGAATAAAATGGCGGGGTCACGACCGACCTCAAAATGGAACCGGGGGAGCTAAGTGTTGCAGAAGTACGTTGGTTTGATACTAATTCTATTCAT
>CEQE01124991.1_pt1 | contig 12162 bp, 7 predicted proteins | sample 356201 | NCBI WGS metagenome assembly CEQE01 (sample SAMEA2619970, study PRJEB7988) | marine metagenome | biome: marine biome (ENVO:00000447); feature: mesopelagic zone (ENVO:00000213) & marine oxygen minimum zone (ENVO:01000065); material: "saline water (ENVO:00002010), including plankton...
CGTAAAAAGATTGTCGAAAGTACGCGGCATTTGGAAGGGAATCTACTTCGGCTGAAATTTCTTCGAGCCTTGGAAGCGGGTGCATTATTGTAATATCTTTTTTTGCTTTTTCTAAAAGCTCTTTATTAATAATATAACAGTTTTTAACCCGCTCATATTCCATTAAATCTTTAAATCGTTCCTGCTGAATTCTTGTATCGTATAAAACATCTAATTCAGGCAAAACCGATCTCAAGTCACCTGTTTCTTTAAAATTAATTCCTTGCTCTTTTAGAAAGGCCTTCTCATCCTCAGGCATTGTTAATATCTCAGGGGATACGAAATGAATTGTAACATCGTAATGGGCAAGGAGATAAGCTAATGAATGGATAGTACGCCCGAATTTTAAATCCCCGACCATGGCAATGGTAAGGTTATCAATCCTTCCTTTTTCTTTTTTGATTGTGTAGAGATCGAGAAGCGCCTGAGTGGGGTGCTGACCGGGACCATCGCCCGCGTTAATAACCGGTTTGTCGGCCGCTCGAGCCGCCTGCTCCGCGGACCCTATTTCAGGATGCCTTATAGCTATAACATCAACAAAATTAGCAACAACCTTTGCGGTATCGTGAAGTGTTTCTCCTTTGATAATAGACGAAAAGGGAATACCCGTTGAGTTTATAATATTTCCGCCTAATCTGAGCATGGCGATTTCAAAACTCAACCGCGTCCTTGTGCTCGCCTCAAAAAATAGAGTGGCTAAATATTTATTATTGAGTAAATCGGATTTTTCTTCTCCTTTAGCGATCGGCTCCATTTTTGCGGCAACTTTGAAGATGCATTCCAGTTCTTCCTTATTGAATTGTTTGGCTGAGAGGATATCTTTTCCTATAAAATCCGTCATATTATAAATCAGGCTCTTTACCGGTTATTAATCGAAAAGCTTTTAGGTATTTTGAACGGGTATTGTCAATAATTTCTCCCGGCAGTTCAGGTGCCGGAGGTTTTTTATCCCAATCCACTGTTTCAAGGTAGTCCCTTACATACTGCTTGTCATAACTTTTCTGTGCCCTCCCCTCTTCATAATCATCGCGGGGCCAGAACCTGGATGAATCAGGAGTTAAAATTTCATCAATGAGAATCAACTTATCATCCATAAGACCAAACTCAAACTTCGTGTCGGCTATAATAATTCCAGCTTTATATGCTTTTTCAAAAGCCTTTTGATAAATTTTAAAAGATTTTTCCTTCAGGCATCTCGTCAGTTCCTTTCCTAACTGGTTTTCTACTTCCGAAATCGATATATTTATATCATGACCTGATGAGGCTTTAGTAGAAGGAGTAAAAACAGGCTCCATAAGTTTTGATGACTCATTTAAACTTTCAGGCAGGGCATTGCCGCATATAGAACCGGTTTTTTGATAATCTTTCCAGCCGGAGCCGGATATATAACCTCTAACAATGCATTCCACTTCCAGCGCTTTGGCTTTTTTTACCAGCATAGACCTGTTCTTTATTATCGCTGACGAGTTCTGCAATTCAGAAGGGAAATCATTTATATCACAACTGATAAGATGGTTTTCAACTATATCAGAGGTCTGATCAAACCAGAAAGAGGACATCTGAGTTAGAATTTTTCCTTTATCAGGTATGCCGTTGGGCATTATCACGTCAAAAGCAGATATTCGATCCGTTGCGACCATTAGAATTTTGTCATCCAGGTCATAAACGTCCCTTACCTTTCCTTTCCGGAAAAGTTTGTACTGGTTAAGCTGGGTTTCTTGAACAGCTATTTTCATGGCAAAGAGAGATTAACACAAAAAATATATATAAGAAAGTGAGGATTGATAAATAAATTTAAATCTGACCACGGCAGGGTTTGTATTGGAATAAGCCCAGAGGGCTTGTCCTTTATCGTAGCATAGAGGGCATGATTTACTGGGCAACAACATTACATCTTGTTAGGTCAAAATAGCACGGATTTAAAAACTACATAGTGCCATTCCTGAACCTTTCCTCTTTTGCAATGCCAGAGTGTTCTTCTTTGTGTCATGCCCGAGTGTTCCTATCGGGCATCCAGAATTAAAACTCGCTCTGGATTCTTGTCTAATTTTGTCCTCGTTCTGGATTCCCGATAAATACATTCGGGAATGACATAACGGGGAACATTCAGGAATGATATCGCGGGGAGCATTAGGGAATGGCATCGCGGGGAGCACTCGGGAATGACATAACGGGCAGTATTAGGGAATGACAAGATAGGGCATAGCAAATAGTGACCTGCTCTTGATGAGCTGGTTTTTTGTTTTTAAATAAAAAATTGAATTAATTAATTCGTTATGCTTAAATATGTGTAAGAAAGAGAAAACTGTTGAAAAAAAGTCATTTCTATGAACTTTGAGAAAAGCCTGCTTAGGCAGGTTCACCATGACATTCCAAACACCAACTGTTTGAAAGATTCTAATTATAAATTTAAAAAAGCCTTTTGATAAGGAACTAAATTTTGGCATTAGCTATTGACAAAATCAAAGAGAACTATTCCTTTACCGACTGGGATACAAAGGTCCTTATGAGACTGGCGTCCATTATGGAAAAACACACCGAGGACTTTACGGATGAATTTTATAGAAAGATAAAAACGTTTAAGAATGCTTCAAAATATCTCAAAAGCGAGAAAATCATCGAAAGACATCGGGATGCCATAAAAGGATGGTTTTTAAAACTTTTCCAGGGACCTTTTGATGACGATTATCTCTATTATCTCGAAAGGATTGGCTACACCCACGTCAAAGTAGACCTTCCTTCACATTACGTCAATGTTTCCATTAACTTCATCAGAAATTTCTGCACGGATATTACCATAAATGAGGTGCCGGACTGTGAGGAGAGGTCGGATATGATCGTTTCCCTGGGCAAAATTTTGGATATGAACCTGGACATTTTAACGAGTTCTTACATCCAGGAAGAGAAAAACATCTTCTTCATATCAAAAAAAGCAGAGGGTAAACTTATCAGCTTTGCCAAGAGGTTTTCCTACGGATTGAATCTTGTTCTCCTGATAGGTCTTGTTATCCTCGGTATTACAGTTCTTGGCCTTTTCGGTTATGACTTAACCCATCTCTTCACCGGGGACATAGAGAAAGGACTTCTCGCTTCACTCGGTAGTTTATTAATGCTCTGGGTGGTGATCGAGCTTGTGGATACGGAAGTTGATCACCTTAAAGGAAGCAAGTTTTCGATCAAGATATTTGTCAGCGTCGCCATGGTGGCGATTATAAGAAAAATCCTCATAACTTCTTTGAAAAGTGATGAAGTAAATGCCCAAATTTTCCTGCTTGTTGCATTAGGTGTTCTTGGCGCTATTTTCTGGATTATTTCAAAAACCGAAAGTACTTAACCCGGCCTTCGCTGTTCGTAACATCTCAAAAAGTTGAGGAAATCACTCTTCCTGTCATTCCCGAGTGTATCTATCGGGAATCCAGTATTCAAGGTGCTCCCTGGATTCCCGCTAAAATCATACGGGAATGACAAACACATGGACCTTGCTTACCCCAACTTATTTAGAACTTATGATTAGCATGGAGATTTAGGTTGATTTGTGTGCTCAATTGCGAAAGCCGGCCTAATCGTGAGAAGCATTTTTTAATATCTCACTGTGGTTTCAAAAAAAGGCGGGTTTTAATTCGAAAGATCGTCGTAATCTGAGGTTCCCTGTTCATTGTTCCCCTCGAAGAGCTTCAAGGTGTAGAGATGATAGTACAAGCCTTTCTGTTTTAACAGATCTTTGTGCTTGCCTTCCTCAATGATTTCTCCCTCATCCATTACCAGTATTCTATCCGCATGCTGAATGGTGGACAAACGGTGGGCAATTATAAATGTAGTACGGAAAGACATAAAGTTTTCCAGGGCTTCCTGGATTAAAGATTCCGACTGGTTGTCGAGCGAAGACGTTCCCTCATCTAAAATCAAAATTCGTGGGTTTTTCAGGATTGCCCTTGCGATTGCAAGACGCTGTCGTTGTCCGCCGGAAAGTTTAATCCCCTTTTCACCAATGCTCGCATTATACCCTTCAGATAATTCCGTAATAAACTGGTGCGCGTTAGCTGCTTTTGCCGTTTCTATGAGTTCATTTTGTGTTGCTTCGAGTTTTCCATACAGAATATTTTCCCGGATCGTGCCTCCAAACAGGAAGGTTTCCTGGGGAACTAACGCAACCTGCGAAAGAAGTGATTTCAGGTTAATCTCTCTAATGTTATTGCCGTCGATTTCTATGGAACCACTAATAGGGTCGTAAAAACGATGGAGCAAATTAATCAGCGTCGTTTTCCCTGCACCGCTGGGGCCGACAATTGCAATAATCTCTCCGGGAGAACATTCGAAATTTATATTTCTCAAAACAGGAATACCGGGAGTATATTCAAAACAAACATTGTTGAATTTTACTTTTCCTTTTATATGTCTGATTTTAGGAGCATCTGGCATGTCAACAACTTCAGGCTGCTTATCGAGAAGGTCGAATACCCTTTGCATTGCGCCTAACGCTTCCTGAACCTGTGTATAGAGGCGCGCAAAAGTACCCATGGGCCCGGCAATCATTACCGCGTAAAGAATAAAGGCAATGAGTTCTCCTGGTGTAATGTTACCTTTAATAACCTGAAGTCCACCAAACCAGAGAATGGCTGTAGCAATCGAATAGGTTAAAAATATTAATACAGGGCCAAAAGTCGAGGAGAGCCTTAACCGGGATAGAGATGTCTGAAAGGTTTTTTCAACCTGGCTTGAAAACCTGCCTTTTTCATAATCCTCCCGGACAAATGATTTTACTAAACGTATGCTTGAAATAACCTCTTCGAGGATAGTTGTAACACTGCCTAATTTATCCTGAACTTTGACGGAATACTTTTTTATTCTGACCCCGTAGTACTTTGCAGCAGCTATAATCAATGGAACAAGGAGAACAATCAGACCCGTTAATTTCCAATTCATGTACAGGATAATGGTAATGCCGCCTACGAACAGGATCATCTGTCTAAAAAAAGTCATCGGAATATTCACAGCGGCACTTTGAATAATGGTGACGTCATTCGTAAACCGTGAAATTATTTCACCGGTACGTCGGTTGTCAAAGAAATTGATGGAAAGTGACTGGAGCCGCTCAAATAAACTTATTCTCAAGTCAGCGGTAACCCGCTGACCTATATACTCCATCCAGTAATTTCTGAGGAAAGCAACTATCCCAAGAACAAAAAACAGGATCAAAAGACCAATAGATATTTCTCCTAAAAGTTCGCTATTTTTATCAACAAAAACAGAATCAATAAGATGACGGACGACCCACGGCAGGGTGAGCGTAATGGCAGTATAGGTTATAACGCATGCTCCTGATAAGATGATGTAACGAAGGTAGGGTCGAAAATAAGAATAAATCTTTTGGAGATTTTTTCGCTCTGTTTTTAATTCTGATTCAGTAGATTTGGCCAACATGCCGCCTCGTTCTAATCGAATAAAAAAAAATACTTGAAAGTGTTTAGCGAGCGCTGTCGCAGCTTGCTGTGGGGCGCTTCAATTCACTAATTACACAAATTAATTAGAGCACTTTGCTAAATTCGTGGTTCCGTTCAATTATTTGAGCTGATATTAAAGTAAACTATATACTATAATATGAATCAACTTTCAATACTAAACCTAAAAATATTTTGGACCGGTTCAAACTCATATCTGATTATTCTCCCGCTGGCGACCAGCCTGCGGCCATAGATTTTCTCAGCAGAAATATTAAAAAAAATGTCCCTCATCAGGTTCTGCTGGGAGTTACCGGGTCGGGCAAGACCTTTACAATGGCCAATGTGATCGAAAAAGTTCAAAAGCCCACCCTGGTTATCGCCCAAAACAAGACCCTCGCAGCCCAGCTTTATTCGGAGTTTAAAACATTTTTCCCGGAAAACGCCGTCAGGTATTTTGTCAGTTATTATGACTATTATCAGCCGGAAGCCTATTTGCCTCATACAGATACTTATATAGAAAAGGACGCTTCTATTAATGAAGAAATAGATAAACTAAGACACGCGGCCACCTCGTCCTTATTGGAGAGACGGGACATCATTATTGTTGCTTCTGTTTCATGTATTTACGGTTTAGGTTCCCCTGAAGCTTATCATGGTTTGCTTTTGCGGTTGGAAAGAGGCCAAACCATCGACAGAGACAAAGTGCTTAGCCGACTGATTGAAATTCGCTATAAACGGAATGACATCGATTTTCAACGAGGGACATTCAGGGTGAGGGGAGATATTGTTGAAATCCTTCCTGCTTATGAAGACAAGGAGGCTGTCCGGTTGGAATTTTTCGGCGACCTTTTAGAGAATATTTATATTAGTGACCCTTTAACAGGTGATAAAATTAAAAAACTGGATTTTGTCGCTATATACCCGGGGAGTCATTATGTGACCACACAGGAAACAATTGAAAAAGCTATAAAAGAGATTAAAACCGAACTGAAGGAAACAGAAGATAATTTTTTAGCCCAAAAAAAATATGTGGAAGCACAACGTATTGAGCAGCGCACCATGTATGACCTGGAAATGATGCTTGAAATCGGATACTGCAAAGGCATCGAGAATTACTCCCGTCATATTACCGGATGTCAGCCGGGAAAACCTCCTCCTACGTTGATCGACTATTTTCCTGATAATTCTTTGATTATTATTGATGAAAGCCATGTAACCGTACCGCAACTTAACGGTATGTACAAGGGAGATCGTTCCAGGAAAGAAAGCCTGGTTAACTTCGGTTTTCGACTTCCGTCCGCTTTTGACAACCGGCCTTTACAGTTCGAGGAATTTGAAAAAATTGCCCGACAGGTGGTTTTTGTTTCCGCAACCCCGAGACCGTACGAAATGGAAAAAGCAAAAGGTTTTATTGCAGAACAAATAGTTCGACCCACCGGCCTGATTGATCCTGAGATTGAGGTACGGCCAGTGAATGGTCAGGTTGATAATCTTTTTCAAGAGATCAAATCAAGATCCGAGATAGGAGAAAAAATCCTCGTCACTACTTTAACAAAGCGTTTTGCAGAAGATTTGACGGAGCATTTAAGTGATTTAGGTTTGAAGGTGAGATACCTTCACTCGGATATTGATACCTTAGAAAGAATAGAGATAATCAGGGAACTCCGTATGGGGACATTTGATACTATTGTGGGGATCAACCTGCTTCGGGAAGGGCTCGATATCCCGGAGGTATCGCTTGTAGCCATTCTGGACGCCGATAAAGAAGGATTTTTAAGATCTACCACATCCCTCATTCAGACATCCGGAAGAGCGGCAAGGAATGTGAGCGGGAAGGTTATTATGTATGCCGATACTGTTACCGGATCCATGAAAGCCGCCATAGATGAGACCGGGCGAAGGCGTGAAAAGCAGGCAAAATTCAATAAAATTAATGGCATCACTCCTGCGTCCATTAAGAAAAATATTACTGAAATATTTGAAAGCGTTTATGAAGCGGATTACTCTACCGTTCCGCTGGTGAGGGAGGAGGAGGAAAAATATGGTTCTGATGAAGAAATGATGAAAGTTGCAGAGAGCCTGGAAAAAGAAATGAAAAAAGCGGCTCAAAAATTGGACTTCGAAAGAGCGGCTCAACTGAGAGACCGCATCAATGAATTAAAGGAGAAGGCAATAGGAATTTAGCTTCTAAATGGCCTGCTGGCTTCAATAAAGGTTACTAATTTTGCTTTATTTTCTTCAGGTAGATTTTCATATTCAACACCCGCCAGATGGTAAATTTCGCTACCGACTTTCTTGTCTTTAGACAGGCTCTTTACAATGCTTATAATATTTGTAATTTTTTCCGTGGTGGAAAGCTTAATTGAGAGGGCAATACGTTGATGAACTTGTAACTTATGTTTGCTGGCTATTAAAGCCCCACCAAGGCTGAGATCCAGCGTTGTAGCCTTATTGCGAACATTTCTCGCTTCCGGAGTAGACGCGCTCAAATCATTAAAAAGCGCGGGAAGGGAAATATCCAGTCTTGGATGTTTCCTTATCGACATCTTTTCATAGCGTGTTGGAAAGTCAAGAACAATAAGATTTATCGGCGGCTTTAATATAGACATGATGGTGGTAGAACAACTCAGGACAAAACCTTTATTAATCAACCGTATTACAACATTAGTATCAGGGGCTACTTTTAAGGCTCCACTGTTGACCGCATGACAATCGACCAATACAAATGTGCCTGATTTCCAGCCACAAATAGTCGCGTCATACTTTTCATCTCTTAATTTCATAGCAATAACCAGTCCGATTTCCAGAATCGGAGTAACTTCATCTACACGCGTAGATTCACCCATAAGTCACCATTATAGTTGTTGATATCGCAATTTTTACTTGTTCCGCCATCGTTGATTATAGCCAAAGACTGCCTAAGATGTCAATACATTGATACTTATAAAAGAAATCGGGGTTTATTCTTTTCTAAAAAAAGCAATAGCGGATGGAACCGGGCTTAAACCCCTTACATAATCTTCATAATTTTTCGTTGAAATATACATCTGTGTGGAACCGCCTCCATCCAGATTAAGAACCTCGTATCCCCCAATTTTTTTTAATTTTAAAATATGCCGGAGTATGTTCCAGCTAATTCCTCCAAACTCTGAATTTGTAGCGAAAATGATTACATTTCCTTTTTTATCTAAAGCGATCCCAGAACGATGATGAACAGCATGAATGTTTTTTAACCCAATCGTATTTGCCCCCTTACTGATCAAGCGTGGACCCACCTGCACCACGTCAGACGCATCTGTTTTGGGATCAAATCTACTGGTGTGAACAATGTAAGGCCGTCCTTGTCTCATAAAAAAAACACCGGAATAAAGACTATGAGAAGCTACTTTACTATTGATTACTTTGCCATTACACCTCAGATAAGCAAGAGGACTCCCCTGCGCATCAAAATAACTGCTGTTAATTATTGCAACGGTACCGCTTAATTTCGCTAATGTTCTAACATCTATTCTTTTTTTTCCATAATTTTTGCTGCATAAAACACGAATGTTAAATAAGGCAGGGTTGAACTTGTACAGCCTTAATTGCATCTCTATTTCTTCTGACTGATTGAACAGGTTTATTTCTTGCAAACCCATCCCTTTTTCGATGCTTTTCCATTCAGGCAATAATTCGATGGAATATTTTTGATCCTTCACGTTAGGTAAAAAAATCTTTTTATTTTGGATTTTACCGGAAGACTGTGCGGAAGTTTTCAACAATAAGGCTAAAAAAAGGAAAAGTAACAACAAAATAAAAGAAACAAATTGATTCTTCTTTTTGAAGTATATTAAAAGAGATTTAAGATGCTGTTTTTTTTGCAAAGATTTCATTCGACATTAAAAAAAAGTTTTCAATGGTAACAACTCAAAAAGCTGAGGAACATATATACATGATTGTCATTCCCTAACTCCCGGCATGTCATTCCCGAATGTTCTTATCGGGAATCCAGGTTTGAACAAATGGCAATCACCTTAACTTTGAGAACTTACTATTAATGCTGTTTTTTCATTATATTTGTATGAAAAACTATAGGCTGAAGACTGAAAGCTATTAGGAAAAACTTTAATTTACTTCAGCCTTTAGCCTTCAGTCTGATTTTTTTTCATCCTTCGTTATGGCCGAAGGTCATGGAAGTTATTGAAAATCTATTCCCAATTCTTTTATCAGGCGTGACAAATAGGTTCTCTGGATTTCCAGAACTTCCGCAGCCCGTGTACGGTTTCCTCCGAGTTGTTCAAGGGTTTTAATAACATAACTCTTTTTAAAAATATCCTGAGCGTCTTTAAGCGACTTTCCTGCTTCAACCGTTTCTGATTCTGCATCTTCTACATCTTTAGGAAGATCTCCCTTTCTAAGTTCTTTCCCATCGCCCATTATGAGAGCGCGTTCTATCGCATTTTCCAATTGGCGTATATTTCCCGGCCAATGGTAATTTTTAATAAATTCAATAGTTTCTTCGGGAACAGAAAAGTTTTCCGGCAAATTCATTTCCATCTGGTGCCGTTTAATAAAATAAAAAACCAGCTTTTCTATATCCTCTTTTCTTTCCCTTAAGGGTGGGATATTAATCTCAACCACATTTAATCTATAATAAAGATCTTCGCGAAACTTCCCTTCCGAAGTCATTTTTTTTATATTCCGATGCGTAGCGGCGATTACTCTAACATCAACTGAGACTGATCTGGTTCCGCCTACTCGCATAAAGACGCCTTCCTGTAAAACTCTTAGGAGTTTTACCTGCATCGCAATAGGCATTTCCCCTATCTCATCAAGAAAAAGAGTCCCCTTGTCTGCCGCCTCAAACAGGCCTATTTTTTGAGAATCTGCGCCTGTAAAAGCCCCTTTCTCATTACCATATAATTCTCTTTCCATAAGTGTTTCCGGCAAAGCGCCACAACTTATGGAAACAAAAGGATTTTCTTTTCGTGACCCTCTTTGATGAACCAGGCGGGCGATGAGTTCCTTCCCTGTGCCGCTTTCTCCAACTATGAGGGTGGAAACTTTAGAATTGGCTACCTTTAATGCATGGCCAATTACTTTCTTTATTGCCGCGCTGTCACCAATGATTTCGTAACGGCTTTCTAATTGTTTTTTTAAATAGCGGTTCTGCCAGCTCATAATATCCAGTTGTTTTGAATTTTCAAAAAAAGTTGAAACCAATTCTGTAAAGGAACATAGTGTTTCCATCTGCTCATCCTGAATGGGGCTTCCGTCTTTCCTGTCAAGAATTTCCACAACTCCAATAATTTTTCCGTTTACCTTCATAGGACAGCATGCGATGGATTTTACTCCGACTTGCATCATCTCACCTATTTTTCTGCTCCAACGTTTATCTTTATGCACATCTTTCACCAGAAGAGGTTCTCCTTTTTCCGCAACCCAGCCGGCTATTCCCTCCCCGACATTCAGCTCTATTTTTTTCAAACTCCTTATTTTTTCACCTGACGCCATATAAAATTGGAGTTTTTTCCCTTTCTCATCTACTAATAATAGAGAACTTGCTCTGGCATCCATGACCCGTGTAGTAATATTAATCACCATTGATACAAGCTCATCAACATTTATTAGGCTGTTGGCGATTGGTGAAACACTTCGAAGAATTTCAATTTTTGAATTAAGGTATTCCATTACTCTGATTCACCAAAATATTATTTTTTCATCATTTTAGTAAAATTATGCGGCTATTTCCAGTCAAAAGCTGTTTAGGAAAAAAACCCTCCCGTTAAGTGAAAATTGCTGTTTTGTACTTTATTTTCTTGAAATTTAGTTTGTTTTAAGTATAATGAGAGATTAAATTCAAGAAAAGGTGGTATGTTTTTTTGGGGAAGATTGATGTTTTACGAAAAAAAATCGACAAAATCGATTCAAATGTTCTAACGCTTTTGAATCAAAGAGCTAAGTTTGCGTTAGATATCGGCTTGGAAAAATCAAAAGCAGGAAAAGATAATTTTCATGTCCCACAACGCGAACAGAAAATTTTTAGCCGTTTAAAAAAAATCAATACCGGCCCTTTTCCAGATCAAGCAATCCATTCTGTTTTTAGAGAAATTTTATCTGCTACCCTTTCTCTTGAAAAACCGTTATCTATCGCATACCTGGGACCTCAAGCCACTTTTTCCCATCTCGCAGGAATTAAAGGATTTGGAGAATCAGCCCGTTATTATCCCCAAAAATGTATTGAGGATGTTTTTAAAGTAGTTGAGAAAAAAAGTGTAACCTATGGAATAGTTCCGGTTGAGAACTCTATTGAAGGGACCGTCAATAGTACTTTGGACATGCTTGTCCGAACAGATTTGAAAGTGTCTTCTGAAATATTACTGCGGGTCTCACACCACCTGCTTTCTTTAAGCAAAGATATCAAAAAAATCAAAAAAATTTATTCACATCCTCAAGCTATTGCCCAATGTAATTCCTGGCTGAGGGAAAATTTAGCCGGTGTAAAAATTCAAGAAGTATCCAGTACTGCAAGGGCATCTGAGTTAGCCGCCCGGTACCTCACTTCTGCCGCTATAGCTGGAGAAGCAGCTTCCAGAATATATAGACTTAACATTCTGGCGCGAGGAATAGAGGAAAGGACTGACAATGTTACAAGGTTTCTGGTTATCGGACATGAAATTTCACAAAAAAGCTGGAAAGATAA
>CEQE01108492.1_pt1 | contig 12158 bp, 5 predicted proteins | sample 356201 | NCBI WGS metagenome assembly CEQE01 (sample SAMEA2619970, study PRJEB7988) | marine metagenome | biome: marine biome (ENVO:00000447); feature: mesopelagic zone (ENVO:00000213) & marine oxygen minimum zone (ENVO:01000065); material: "saline water (ENVO:00002010), including plankton...
CACACTGTTTTCTCGATAGGTTCGGCAAAGATCGGCGTCCAGATTTGCGAAGATCTATGGGATGAAGACTACCTGACGAAAGTAACTCAAAGGCAAGTAAGTGATGGTGCACAAGCGATCTTCAACCTATCTGCGTCTCCTTTCTACGAAGGGAAGACCAAATTACGTAAAGATCAGCTTTCTAAGAAGGCAAAGGAGTACTCCACTCCTTTCTTCTATACGAACTTAGTGGGAGGTCAAGATGAACAGGTATTTGACGGAGGCAGCATGGCCGTGGATGCGCGCGGTAGACTCATTGCTATTGCAAAGCTGTTCGATGAGGATCTTACAATAGTTGACATTGACATCTCAAGTGGAGAAGGAGCTTCAATCTCGTGGCCTAGATACAGAAAAGAAGAGCAGATCTACCGCGCCTTGGTCCTCGGGATACGAGATTACTTTCGAAAGACTAACTTTACTCACGCTATCGTTGGCCTGAGTGGTGGAATCGACTCGTCGCTTACTGTGGCTCTTGCAGTGAGTGCCCTTGGCAAGGATCGAGTGACCGGAATCGCAATGCCGTCTGATTTTTCAAGTAAGCATAGTCTGGAAGATGCTACGGCACTAGCGAAGAACCTTGATGTCAATTTCGCGGTCGTTCCGATTCAATCTGTCTTGCGCTCGTTTGAGAATACATTACAAGGACTCTTCAAAGGACTTCCACGCGACGTTGCAGAAGAAAATCTTCAAGCCAGGATTAGGGGAGGAATATTGATGGCTCTGGCAAACAAGCGGAAGGCCTTGGTAGTATCCACTGGAAACAAAACAGAGCTGGCTTTGGGATACTGTACGCTTTACGGTGATATGGTGGGAGGATTGGCCGCCATTGGGGATGTCAGCAAGACTGGAGTTTACTCTTTAGCCAAGTTCGTGAACGACCGGGCAGGCAGGAATGTAATCCCTCGACGAGTCTTTCGAAAGCAGCCATCAGCGGAGCTAAGAGAAAATCAAGTAGATCCATTCGACTATTCCGTAATAAGCCCACTAGTTGATGAGATCATTGAACGAAGAGCTACTCCAAAAGTTCTTCGAAAGAAAGGCTACCTGAGAACGGATATTGATGACACTTTTAGACGCGTTTTTGCGGCTGAATATAAACGACGTCAAGGTCCACCGACGATAAAAATAACCCAAAAAGCCTTCGGGATAGGTCGAAAGTATCCTGTTGTAAACCGACTCCCAACGGATTGAGAAGTTAATGCGGTCTTAGATTATGTGCAGAAATATCTGTGGTTCTACATTCTAATGACTTAGCGAAATACCAATAAGGGCCGCGGAATCATCTTATGAATAATATCTATATGAAGAAAGTAGTCCTTGTTGCTCTCGCGCTGGTAGTAGTAACAGCTGTTGCTGCTGGATGGTTTCTGACTACCTACTATGCACGAAATCAGCAAGATGGTTATTCGGGTGACTTTCGTGGTGCTGTCTTCCAGCCACCAGCTAAGGCTCCTAATTTTGTGCTAACTGATCAAGATGGAAGAGAGGTCCGAATGAGCGATCTACAGGGAAAGGCTGTTGTATTGACCTTTCTCTATACTGCCTGTCCTGACGTCTGTCCTGCTATTGGAGGTAAGTTTGCTTCTCTTCAAGAGCAGTTCCACTCTGAACTCGATAAGAAAGTAAAATTCCTTGCTATTTCGGTGGATCCAGAATACGACACTGCTGAGAGGATTAAAGAGTTCAACACGAAATTTGCTGTAGATCTAACCTACCTAAGCGGTGACAAGGAAACTCTGGAGCCTATATGGCAATCTTTCGGTGTTGCTGTTCAACAAGTTGTGGCTAATGGGACTGCAACTACGGACGTGCAACATCGCGACGATGAAATGCCTCATCCATCTGCTCTAGACTATTTTGTAGGCCATAGTAATGTGGTCTACTTAATAGACGCAGAAGGAATGATGAAGGCTGTCCACCTAGGGAACGTGTGGTCTCCAGTAGACCTTCTGCACGACATCAGGCTCCTCTTGACATAGTTCCGGATAGTTTGATAGGGTCGCAAAAAAAATCGACTAGCTTGAACTTCGTCTTCTTCGACTGTTCACGATTAAACCTATGACCGCGAATATAGATAGCGAGAGTGCCAGTTGGAGCACGCCCACTGTACTCTCAAGCTCAAAGTGTGACTGAGAAAGTTCTTTTTCTTTCTGACTTGGTTCCGACATTAAGGACTGCAGCTCAGCTATCTCATCAGCTTGAAACTTCTCTTTCTCGCTTGCAGTACTAAGCTGATCCTCTGCGACGGCGAGTCGCTTCTCTAGTTCGTCTATTATTTGCTGGTTACCTAGTTGGTCTTCTTGAAGAACTCGAAGTAGTTCTTCATTCCGTTGCAACTCTTCCTCTAGACCTTCAAGTCTGAAGCTGCCGGGCTGAACTTGGATTGATAGTGGCTCGCTGGTTGAAGGAAGGTGGTTTCCATCGCCCAGAAACCTTGCGCGGATGATACTGCCATGCATGAAGTTATAGTGATGAATTGTTACAACCATGTCCCCGAAGACCACAAATGTTTCTTGGCTTGTGGACGAGCCATCACCAATCTTCGTCCAGCCATCTTTCGACTGTTGCTGTAGAATCCGATCCATGAGCAGCAGTGATGCACTATCTGGTCGCGTTTCTATGATGAAGAGGCCTTTGGTGGGTGGATCGACGACGACCTCAATGACAAGTTGTTCATCTGTGAATACAGAGACCTGGGGAACATGTAGTGTCGTTGTAGTTGGCAGCTTAAGGATCTGGATGACTTGTACCGTTGTGGCAGTTATCTCCTTCCCATCTGCAATCGAAACTGCTCTGATCCAATGTTCGCCAGCAAAAGGCGGCTTCCATTCAACAATTGCGCTATCTTTTACATAGATGGGTGATGTTACATTCTCCCAAATGCCGTTAACGCGCCTTGACTGGATCACTACGTATTCATTCTCTGTCTGTGGATAATTATTCACTAAAAGAGGGACGGTTTCCCCGAAGCTTATCTGGTTTCTCGGTTGAGTGAGGAGCAAACTGGTGATGTGGAGGTCACTCCAAGTGTTGGGATGGTCATCATATGCAGTGGAGGGAAATTCTACAGATTCAATGTTCACGTACCCGGAGGGAGTTCCCGCGGCATCGGACTGAATAATCATGAAACCTAGCGTAGATCCGTTGGAGGCTTCAATAGGAATCATAAAGATGACACTCCAGTAATCGTCCATGTTTGTAGTAGTGTATGAGAGACGTTTGTAGCCGGAGATCTCCCACTCGTTTCTTCTCCCCTCGTAGATTTCCAAAGAACCTCCCCTGTCAGCTGCAAAGAGGTACTGTTCGTTCTTTGGTCGATTTTTCCCTTGATGTTCGAGATCTAATGCTAGGATCACGCGATCGTTATGCAAAGGCGTTGAGTCGGCAAGGATTATTTCAACGCTAAGTATACGAGCTTTGTCAAGATATGCGAATTGTACCTTGCTCTCCTGATTGTTTGGAGCAGAAAAATAGGCTGTCGAAGTGGCGTCTATTCCATGTGGTTTCTCGGGAGAAGGCACACCGTGAATTAAGGGCACATCGATCCGGGTAGATTTGTGGACTTCTAGAGGAATGGGTGTGTGAGCTTCTATAGGAATGACGTAACCTGTGGCAATGGAGATCAGTAGGACTGTCAGGGTTAGCGTGACAGTTCTGCGCACGGTTTACATTATTGTATCTGCTTCTTAGGTGTTGCCACTTGTGAGTGAGGATAACTAACGATGTTTGTATTGGAACAAGATTCGTCACTCAAAGATATTATAGTAGAGTCCAATAGAGCTAAGACGGGTAAAACCCTTGGAAATTGGGCAAAATAACGACCCGAAAGACCAATCAGGTCCACATTGGTGGACAACTTATCCATAAGTCTTATATAATCATCTGGGGAAAAAAGCCCACAAACATAGGTGTATTCGTAGGGTGAACAATATCCTTTCTCAGAAGGTAGACCGTAAAGTAGTCCAGAAGATACTTGCCGTCTTCACGATGGCAATTCTCGCAAGTAGTGGCTCTATTATTTTGTTACCAGCCACTGTTCCTGCCGCATATGCGGCGGTTACTCCCACAGTATCAAATACTGTGTTGGGGGAGACCAATATTATCCAGATCGATATAGACGACTCGAATCTCGACAAAGACTCTGATTTTCCTGAGGTGGTAGTCACCCAGGATGATACGACAGATCAGAGTCTGTTCTTCACAAGAATGACTGATGGGTCTTTCAGGGCGTACATGGCCTCTGATGCTGCAGATCTCGCCTCCATAGAGGATCTGCCATTGAGAGGGACTCACGACTCTGATGACGGCGCAGTCGAAAATAGTTCACCATTTGACTATGCCGTTGACACTGATGCAGATTCCGAGAACGAAGTCCTCTTTGGCGTAAAGCGAGGTGTTGGCGCTGGCAGCAAGATTCCGGCATATCCAGGAACTCCACGAACTGAAACAACTGCAACTGGCGATATTACTGGTGATGGCGACGCCAATGACAGTGATATCCTCATAGACCCGAGATTTGTAAGCGACGTTGAGAGTATCATTGGCACTGCAGATAGTATCGACCGAGATACCTGGCCAATAGTCCAGCTATTCGACCTCGACCAAGATGACGACTTTAAGATTGAATACACAACTGCAAGCACTGAAGTCGCCATGACATCTGACTTGGCTGCAGGCGACGACGATGAAAGTGTGCTTGACATTGTAAGCGTTGATAGAACTAGCGTTCCAACAGAGGGACTGCTCAGGGTAACCGTATCCTGGCCAGAACGGAACTTGGATCCAACTGCAGAAAACGATGAGCTTATCGCTGCTTTCTTCCGTGTGAACGGAGAGGACGTCGATGTTGACGAAGACTCTGGCACATCTGATGATGCTGGCGACCACGATATCTTCCATGCAACGCAAGACGGAAACAACGGCAATTTCGTAATGCAGATAAGCATGGAGGAGGATAATGCCCAGGAGCCAGAGCAACTCAATGATGCTGGTAGCGGTACCGCAGGTGTCCTTGACAACAATGATGCAGTAGAGATCATTGTCCTCGACTGGGACTACACTGGCGCTATAACCGACACATCAGCAGAATTCTCTGTGGGTGAAGATACCACTGCCAATTTCCCTGACAATACCCCAGACGACGGCTTTGGTGGTGCTACCGGTCAACTAGATATTCCTGGTGACCACGGCGATAGGACCACTGTCGTTGTAACTGAGTCTGATGGAAGTCTAGAACTCATCGGCACTCCAAGTTACAACAGTGATCTGACAATCAGAATCACTGACGAGGACTTTAACGTCGACACTGAAGACGATGACAGCATTGATGGCGATGCAGACGGAGACGGTGACTCTACACTAAACCTTGTCATAACCTTCGATGGTGCAACTGACGTCGTTGCAAGTGTTAACCCAGAAGAGACCGGCGATAATACCGGAGTCTTTGAGGCAACAGTGGAATGGAGATTAGCGGCAACTCACGCAAAAGTTGCTGGTGAGGATACTGACGAGCTAATCATGTCATTACCAGCAGACAATCCTGCAAAGGATCTAGACGTTGACGTAGTCTATGATGACCCTACAACACTTGTAAGCACGGCTGACAGGGAACAATCCGAAGACTTCTCCACAACTGAAGGGTCACTTGCTCTCGACAAAGCTACATACACTCTATCTCTGCTAGACACAGTAAAGATGTCATTCACCTTACCTAATGCAAACGATGACACTTCCTCTATCGAAACTCTGCGTATCGATATCTCTGACACCGGTGACGGTCAAGCTGGTGAATACGTAGAAGTCATTCATCTGCAGACAGGACAAGAAGTCGGTGAAATCCGAATGCTGACAACCAAGACTGATGAGGATAGAGAAACAGCTGACCTAAGTGCTGAACTTTCTGGGGATATCATCCTCACAGAAACAGGCGCTAACACCGGTATTTTCGAATCTGGATATGTTGACCTCAGTGTCCTAGATGAGATTGATGCCGTTGCAGAATTCGCGGTTGCTACCAAGCTTCGTCTACAGTACTATGACGATGCTCAAGACGATGACATTACTGTTGACGTAGACCTCGATGAGAGCCTGTCGACTGGAACTCTCTCTCTAGACAGGGACAAACTGGGTATAACAAGTGCCGCAACAATAGCACTTGCACCTGATATCGAAGTCACCGTATCTCTCACCGATGCTGATGAGAATGGTGATCCCTTGCTAAGAGAAGAGGCAACAATAGATCTAACTCTCAAATCTGGAGGCGGTGATACACTATACTTCGATGACGACAACGACGCCGACGTTGCCGCCGCCGACTCTACTGACGAGCTCATTCTCTACGAGAGTGCTGTCGACAGTAGTATCTTCGAAGGCAAGATCACCATGAGGATAAGTGAAGTAGGAACTGACTTCCTCTATGACAACGACGGAGACCAGACAGACGAGACAATCCAAATTCTAGAATCTGATGATGATGAAATCGATCCAGAAGACTTAGTCAATGCGAGACTCACATACGACTATGACGATGATAGTGTGGACATCGATCTAGTATTCACTGCTAGGACCGCTGTCATCACAGCCAGTGCAACAACAGTCGATGTCGGTGACGAGATCACAATCACACTCACTGCACCAGACTTCAACCTAGAGCCTGACGATACAGAGGATCTAGACGGTACTGGCGAGCACGAGTCTGCACTGAAATTCGTCGACGCTGACGGTGATAATGTCGCAATTAACCTTGGTCTAGAGGAGACTGGAGACAACACTGGAATATTCACAGTCGATATAACCATAGGCGATGCAGTTACAACTGCTAGCGCCACCGACGATGACTTGTCCTGGCCAGATGAGGTAAAGGCAGGAGAAACCCTCACACTAAAGTTCGTTGACGACGTTCTAGCCTCTAGCTCCTCCGGCGAGCTTGTGGACGACACAATCGAGCTAGACATCGCGGTCAGTGCTCACACAGCTACACTCACACTGGACAAGACCGAGTATGGCCCATACCAAGAGGTCACGGTGACCCTGGTAGACGCTGACCTGAAACTCGTTCCAGATGACTATACAGACAGCACCTTCCCAGTGCTCTCCAGGATCAGGACCAACGGAGAAAGCCTGAACACTGCTGAGATTGGCTCTGCTGGTAGAGACATCAACGAAACCGGTGAGAAGGACGGAGATGATACCTTCGAATGGAAGTTCACCATGGACACCGACTCTGACAACACAGGTGACGCAACCAAGAAAGTCCTAGTCGATGTAGCAGACGTTGGTCTAGACCTTCTAGAAGTGTTCTATGAGGATGGAGAGGATGCTGGTGGAGATGACTTAGTCATCAAAGACACTGCAGACATCCGCACTAGAACAGGAGTTATCACTGTAACTCCAACTGTCATAGACATTGACGAGACATTCAGTATCTCACTCGTCGACGCTGACGCAAACGCTAACGATGACATCATCGAAACAGTCACCGTGGAAGTCTCTAGTGAGACCTTCCCAGGCGGTCAGGACATTACACTGACTGAGACTGGTGACGACACAGGCATATTCGAGAACGCAGTAATCACTGTGGTGGACACTATCCCAGAGGGCAGTCAGATATGGGCGAGTGTAGAGGACACAATCACCATTGAGTACGAGGATACACTCGACGACACTGGTGACGACTTGAAAATAACAGCGTCCCTACGGGTAGGAGTAATTCCAACCTTCCCAGTGCCCGCATCAGGAGCGAAGGTGGTCAATACTGCAGGAACCACACTAGATGCTAGCGCAATCTCCACAGGCAGTCTAGTAATCGTCGAGACATCAGTCACGAACGATGCACCAGTAGCCCAAGACTTCGCATACATAGTGCAGATCAAGGATACAGACGGAGTCATCGTGATGTTCAACTTCCAGACGGGAGAGTTGGCAACAGGTGCGACTCTTAGTCCAGGAATCAGCTGGGTACCAGCCACTAGCGGAGCATACACAATCGAAATCTTCGTATTCGAAAGCCTTGCAACACCAAGTCCACTCTCAGAGCAACTCAGCCTGAGTGCCACGGTAGTATGAGGTTGAGGTAACCTCATACCACCATACCTTTTTGAGGTGAACAAAAATGCAAAAGTCCAGAAGCATAACAACAGCACTAGTGATGGCAGTTCTCCTCTTCGGGATCGGCATGCCAGCGGCCTACGCACAACTTACGATTAGTACCCCGAGCACAGGATCTGTCTACAACCCCGATGACCTTCTAACGGTCACCGGTAATGCAGTAGCAGGAAGCGCTGTTAGCATTACAATAAGAAATGCTGCAGATGAGCCAATCGCGGTCGCTCAGACAACTGCAACGAGTGGGGCTTACAGTAAGGAAGTCTTACGGTTCTCAACTACAATGGCCTATGGAAACTACAAAGTCGTTGCCTTCTCAGCTGGAGAAACGGTCAATGTTACAGTAGAGTTCAAGGCCACTGGAGCGACGACAACAACAACCACAACAACTACTACTGCCTCAGACCATGGTGATACGGTCGATGCAATCGCAACCAAGGTAGACGCACTCACAACTAAAATCGACGCAGTTGCAGCTCAGGTGAATGAAAATGCAGCGGCGATAGACGCACTTGGCGGTTGGGCAACAGCTGCTAACGTCAACTCAGCTAAGACTGCGATAGTTGGACGGATTGCAACAGCTGAAAACGGAATCAATACATCAGTCTCTAATGTCCAAGGCGCTGTAGAGAATGCAGTGAGTGGCGTTAGTGGACGTGTAGGAACAGCACAAAGTGCAATCGTCGGTGAAATCAACTCAGCAGAAACTGCTATCACAGCGAGTGTCAGCGGAGCAGAGACGAACCTCGGAGACGCCGTTAGCGCAGCAGCAAGCAGTCTCTCGGAAGATTCTTCTACCATCAAAAGTACAGTGCAAGGACTAACTGGTACTCTGGAAAGCATTAACTCTGGAGTAGGTCAAGCATCAACATTCATACTAGTAGTCGGCGCACTAGCAGCTATCACACTGGTACTCGAACTAGCAATAATCATGCGAAAGCTCTCTGGTTAAAGAGAGCCTCCCTTCCTCTTTAGAGGAAATAGCCAAAGCCCTTCTGGCAAGACCTGTGCTATGCACGAGTCAAGCTGGAAGGTCTTGCTAACTTTTTTCTTAATTGTATATTAAACTCAAACCAAAATAATAGTAAGGTACACTTGATATAGCTCCTTTGAATGATAGTTGGTTGATATACAGATGACATATGATGAAGATCTCCCGCCAAAGGTTCCTGCAATAAGTCCGGCGATGAATAGGAAAATAACTATTGGAATAGGTGTCCTCCTTGGCTTGGTTATCCTGCTTGCAGCTGCTGGACAGAGCATCACGTTTCTCTTAAACTTCTCAGAGTTTGGAGATCTGTATCTGCGGCCGATATACTTCATTATGATGGCAGGGGCAGTTCTATCCCCAATTGCACTGTTCCGTGTAGACTTCAAGAACCGCCGTTCACTAAGTCTTTGGGCCATAAAGCTGGCCGGAAAGTCATTTCAGCGTAGATTGCCCGAGGAAGGCATACCACTGGAAGACCTCGATTTCTCAAGCGTGAAGCTTAAGCCTATGCAATTTGCAATATGGCAGATCACAAAAGTCGTCATCGGGGCCGCACTCTTCGGCAATGTCATATTTGGTTTCGCAATAAGCGGGGTTCTCGGAGGTTGGGCCACGGGAATAGGTAGTTTGGGCGCAATCTTCTCTTTTCCCTTTATTGCTCCTCCTGCAGACTATGCTTTTGCGCAGGCAAATGTTGTACCTATGATACCGTCGCTTACTCTGATCATAACGCCATTGCTTGGAGCAATAGGAATACGATTGGTAGTTCTATTAGGCCTAACACAGCTGTTACGTATTGGTACTTCTGTGTACATAGAGCAAGCCCAGAAAGGTCAGATGAGATTCCCTACTGTTGCAGTACAGAGTCTGCTGGCAATCGCTGCATTCTGGACAGCCTTTAACCTCTTCTTTAGTTCCTTCATTGACTTCAACACCAAATTCCTGATAGGAGGAGTTCTTGCCTTCGGAGGTGTCATGGTAGTCTTTGCTCTGTATGATAAGTTACGACGTGGACCATTCTTACAACCGCCAAAGAAGAGTCTGATCCTTCGAGGAGCGGCAATAGCGCTTGTAATTCTCCTTGCTGGATCAATGATGGGAGTACAGACCGGCATAGCAGACGCCAGGAAGGTGGAGTGGCGAGGGCCTTATACTGCACAGCAAATAGGTGTAAACCGCTATCTGGCACAGCTCGATGAAGTCAATGTCCAGCAATACGACTTTGGTGCTAACCCAGTACCGCCAAGTCAGATTGCGGCCTATGTGGATGAACATGAAGATGTCCTTGGCAAAGTTAGGGTATGGGACCGAGAAGCAGCTTTCGCCAAGATGAAGCCAGAGATCGGATTGATCCCGTATGTTGATTTTCAGGACTCAGATATTCTTCGGTTCAACGATACGCTCTACTGGAGTGCATCAATGAAACCAATTCTTCCGTCTACGGTACAAGCTGAAGACGCATGGTTCAACACCCATTTCGTATACACTCACGTGCCGAACGGCTTCCTTCTCCTAGATGGTCATGAAGGAGTCAAGACGGAAACTGATCAGTTCTTCCCACAGCGACAGATCTACTATGGTGAAGGCGGACTTCTTGAGGAAGCATGGGCAGCGTTCCCTTCGGATAGATCAACTAGTGATGAAGTGGGAGGTTCCATGTACACTGGCCTGGGTGGAGTTGATATGCCTCCTCCGATTAGTTGGATATTTGAGGGGAACTTCGTCCTTTCATACCCGACTTCGGAGATCCATTCACTCCGGTACCAAGATGTCTATGAACGCATGGAGCTGCTCTTTCCGTACTTCCTCTATGAGCTTGAAGGTAAGCGAGTTGATATGTTCCCGGTGTCTGACGGTGAAGATACCTACTGGTTGATGCCTCTATTGGTCGGATTGCCTGGGAATAATATTCCCTGGAGCACCGGAAATCCTCTCATTCGTCTATTGGGATATGCTATCATAGATGCCTATGATGGTAGTATTCAGATCCTCGTTCTAGGAGATGACTTCTTCAGTAACCTCTTCGAGCAGGTCTATTCTGACTACGTTACAACAGAGACTCCCGTATGGCTAGAGACTCAGATGAGGTATCCGGAAGAGCTATTCCGATGGAGGATTAATATGTTCAATTTCTACCACGTAACAGATCCGGCGACTTACATCGTAGCTAAGGAGTTCTTCGAAGTACCGGCTACTCTGGTGCCTTATTATATCATGGCCAAGCCTCCAGGTCTAGACGAACCTGAATTCATCGGGTTACTTTCACTGGAGCTCAGAGGTAGTGCTGGTCGGAACCTAGCAGGTTACATGATAGTTAGGAATGATCATCCTAGGTTGGGTGAAATGGATTTCTATAGCGTTCCACTTGATTCTGAAACGAAGCTACTGGGTCCATCTGCTATAGTAGAAGCCCTTGAAAGAAACCCTGATTTCGCTACTCTTCGAACTCTCCTCCGTGACCCTCGGCTTGGCGATAACATCCTGTACCGTGTGGGAGATCATGACGTGTACTTCATCCCGGTCTATACTGCTGGAGCAGGTGGAGTCGTTGCTGAGCTCGGCGGAGTTGCAGCAGTTGGTGCGGCGTTCACCGGGGAATATCATGTAGGCTTTGGAAGCAGTGGGTCTCCACAAGTGGCTTTTGCGTCATATCTCGACAAGCTCGGTGGCATCGATCCAGAGCTGGATGAACCCGAGATGGAACTTGGTGATAGAATTATGAGAGTGGAGGGGCTTTTCACTAACGAAGGTCTTGCTGTCGTAAAGCCTACTGCGATGTCTCCGCCTCTGACCTTCAAGGAGGGAGAGAGCACATACATCACTGAGGACCAGTGGGAAGAAACAGAGAAAGTCGTGCAGGAGTTTCTCAATGAGTGGGTGGATCCAGAAGAGACACGCAGGGTGATCAGCTGGACTGAAGGGAACCGTCTCAACTTCGGAATCTTCGAAGAGTTCGACGTCGTCCTCGAGGTTCACTACGTCAGCATTGAAGTAGACTAGCGGAAATCCCTCAGAGTCGCTTAGG
>CEQE01055692.1_pt1 | contig 12155 bp, 9 predicted proteins | sample 356201 | NCBI WGS metagenome assembly CEQE01 (sample SAMEA2619970, study PRJEB7988) | marine metagenome | biome: marine biome (ENVO:00000447); feature: mesopelagic zone (ENVO:00000213) & marine oxygen minimum zone (ENVO:01000065); material: "saline water (ENVO:00002010), including plankton...
GTTATTAAATCAAAAGTATGGGACGCTAATCTAATGGGAGAAAAATCCACATCAAAGCCTTGACCTCCTCTGGTGACAGACCCATTTAATACGCTGTATATTCTTGGAGATATTCCTAATATAAAGCCTGTGGTTCCGACCATGACTGTCTTCTTTGTTGTAGGGGGAATTGCGTGATAGCACGATTTAACGGACGAAACGATGGTTGTGAGGCTTGCCCTAAAGATTATTAATCTGAGTATTATAAGTATGGCGACTTGAATGACCGGTTTATGCAAGTTGTTTATTTGGAATAGAGTGATCCCCCCGATATCTAGCCCAAAACCCCCGAATATATAAGAAAAAATAATGGCAATAATGAATAGAGTAATAATAATGTCGAGAAATCGCTCAAGATATTCAGCTTTTGTTTTCAAATTCTTAAAAGACCGAACTAGGTTTTTTGCCATCAAATGTGAGCGAATGCGATCCCATTGTGGATGGGTTAATGTGAGTATTAAAGTGGCGGTGAATATATAAATAATTGAATAGGTATAGACATATATGGCAAGGCCCGAGAAAAACCCAAAAAGAAGGATTTTGCGCAAAGGAGCATTGCAGTTGTTTTTTATTTTCATCAGATAAAAGAAGATAAGGTTCCCCAGGAAAGCCATTAATCCAATAATGCTGTTTTGTGCAACCACAAAGTCGGTAATCCAAAAGGGAGGGAACAGTAAAAGGATCGTGGCAATCCACCCTGAAGCCAAGTTGAATTCCCGGAGAATTAAAAATGAGGACCATATAAAAAGTCCGTAAAATATTATGGCAGGTAATTGGTATGGAATCGGATAGAACCCCATGAGTTTAAAAAATGGGATCGCCGCCAGTCCTTCCAATATCCCATGATAATTGACCTTTTCGTAATACAGAAAAAGATCCCGCCCTTGCATCAGCTCCCAAATCTCTCTAGCGTGAAAGGCAAAATCATTAGATAGACGGATCCCGTTTTTAAGCAAACTGGGGAGAGCAACAATAAACAGAAACAGGCTGGTGGTCAAAATGAATAGGGTATGAAACAGAAAAGCCCGTGCAAATTCTTTATATGTGTTTGTCTGATCTTTCGATTTCAAGAGTTAGGACTTTCAAGTATGTTTCTTAGTTTTTCAAGTGCCGCTTGCAACACGATAGTGGGGTAATGTTTGGCCAAGGGAGACCTTTTGTTCGCAATGACTGTGGGCACATGCGCCTCCTCGAAAAAAAACTGATCCAGTTACCATAATTAGCGCTTCTGGACCAACGAACCGATCCAACGGATTTAATGGGAAATTCCTCATATTTTTCAAAACTTTTTAAACAATAAACCACCCTACAGAGTCATGGGCAGGTTAGTAGGGTTAGCAAACATGCTGGAGTTAAAAAAAACATATTTAACTAAATTATTATTTTTTTAACTTTTCCTGATTTTAGACACCGATGGAACCGGTAGCCAATACGATTGTCCAAAGAAGTCCTAGCAGTGACGTAGATAATGACAAAATTTAAGCGACCGCGAAGGTTTACAAACCTACGTTCGAAGATTTATTCACCAATTAGAATGGCTATAATTATCATTGATACGATATTGGATAGCAACTCCAAATAAGTTCCTTTTTCAGGGGTTCCGCATTTTTTAGTTTTCTAAGGTAGCCAACATCCGTTTTCCGCCACGCATCCTTCATCTGCCCCAGAATTTCACCTAATTCTAGCGCTTTCAGTTTTTTTCTGATACTGTGCTCCCCTTGATTGAAAGGTTTCTCGTTTAAATCAATTAAATTTTTAACAAGTTTGTCCTGACAGGGAAAGCTTGCCCAATCATATTTTCAAGCCTCTTCACTCTATAAATTAATACGAAAGATCAGGAGATATTAGTATGGCCGAAGGAAGTACGAGCAAGCGCATAATTATCCTCGGGGCGGGTATTACTGGTTTATCAGCGGGTATTAGATTTTTAGGCAGCGGGTGCGATGTTAGCATTCTAGAAAAAGCCGGCCACCCGGGAGGCTTGGCGAAAACCGAGGTACGTGGAAATTACCGATTGGATATCGGGCCTCATCACTTATTTAGCCAAAATGAGACTGTTCTGAAAGAAATTACCGACCTTTTTGAACGTGATGAACTCATTTCTATTTCGCGGGACGCAAAAATTTATTTTTATGATAGGTTTTTGAATTACCCACTTACTGCCAAGAGCGTATTGTTTCACATAGGACTCAAGCACGCCTTCTTCGCTTCTATGAGCTATATCTGGCTGGCTTTTAGAAAAGTATTTTTTAGAAATTCAAGTAAGGATAACTTTCAAGACTGGGCAAGAGACAACTTTGGCCATTACCTATACAACATATTTTTCAAGCCTTATACCGAGCAGTTCTGGGGCATCCCTTGCAAAGAACTGTCTGTAGACTGTATTCCCCAAGTTTCAAAAATGTCGTTTGGGAAAACGTTAAAAATGATTTTCCTAAAGCGATTTGAAAAGGAAAGTCTTTCCGTCGCAGAGCGGGAAACATCGCTCACACTTTTCTACCCTGTCAAGGGAATTGGCGAAATCGCCAAAAAACTGACCGATGTATTTCTTTCCAGGGGGGGAACTATAGAATTGAATTGTACCGTCTCAGAAATAATCAGTGACGAGGGCGAAACTCTCACATTGCATTATCAGAACGGGACGGTAAAGACGCAAGATAAAGCGGCGCATGTAATATCGACTATCCCTATTTCCAGTCTTGTCCAAATCTTGAAGCCCGCTCCTCCGGATGTGATTCTCCAAAGTGCGTATAGTCTTGGATACTTGTCGACGATCGTTTTATATATTGTCATCCATGATCGCGATGTTCTGGACTGCGCCTATCTTTATATAGTGGATAGGCCGTACAATCGTGTGAGCAATATCAATCGTTTCCACCGTCAGTTGAGCCCTGAGGGGGAAAATGTTCTAGCACTGGAAATCACTTGTCACTTCAATGATGATACATGGGAAAGTAGCGACGATGAATTGTTCGAAAAGTGCATCGCTCATCTGGAATCCGATGGAATCATAAGAAGGGATGAAGTTAAACAATTCTTTACCATTCGAGCTAAAAACACCTATCCGTTTTATCGTTTGGGTTATGGGAAACATCAAATGAAAATATTCAAACATTTTGAAAAGACCCCCATTACCTTTGTCGGACGAACGGGTGCCTTCAAGTATATGGACATCGACCAGTGTATGGAGGATACGGCCGATCTGGTAAAGCGCTTTAAAACAGAAGGGGTAATTTAGCGGTTGGGCCATCTTACCTGGCTCCCAAGCCGAATCAATGCCTGAGAATATAATGTCGTTGATTGGCGTCGTTAAATCAGTTTGGAGAAAAAATCTACCACCACATGAAACGGAATAATGAAAACCAAAAACCTGATTGTGTCTTTTGTGGAAAGCCATTGTCTATTCCTATTTTAAGTAATATCTGCAGGAATGGAATGTTTTATAATGTTTCAGAATGCACCGAGTGTCAGATCGCTATGACGCACCCCTTGCCCTCCGATAAAGAGATTTCCAGCTTATACTCCACAGGAAATTACCGGACAGATGAAGGAACGCGATTCAATTCCTTCATAGAATATCTGATTTATCTAGGGAGCCTTGTTAAACGGAGACGCATAGAAAAATATACCGGAAAAGGGAAAATCATCGACATCGGCTGTGGTCGTGGATTATTTTTGGACATCATGCGCCGTGGAGGATGGGATGTGGTTGGATCGGAGCTTAACAAAGAAACCGCTTCTTACGCCGAACATGTTTATGACCTGAAAGTCCATACCGGTGAGTTAACCAAGCAGCATTTAGCGCTTGAAAGTTTCGACGTGATCAACATTTGCGGAGTACTGGAGCATTTGAAAGAACCAGATACGGTGCTGTCAGAGGCCCATAGGCTTTTAAAAAGTGGAGGGCTCCTTGTTGTTGTAGTCACTAATATCCGAAGTTTTGAGTTTAAACTCGGTAAGGAAAACTGGTTTCACTTAGACCTCCCCTTTCATTTATTTCATTTTACCGAGGCGGGCCTGGTTCGTTTATTACAGAGGAAAGGTTTCAAGTTAAGGAGAGTCAAAAGGTTTCATCTGGAATACAGCCCCTTCGGCTGGCTCCAGACATTGCTGAATCTTTCAAAAATTAGGTTTAATTTATTTTATGACCTACTTAAATCTGTGAATCTAAGGGGAGGAAAAATGGAGCCGATTAATTTTTCGGGAATCATCGCTACCCTATTTTTGCTTCCAATCTACTTCCCCATGGCTCTTTTATTTTCCGTTCTAGAGCCTATTCTTTTTAGGAGAAGCGGAGTAATCCAAGCCTATGTTTCCAAAGATGACTCATAAAACGTACCTTAAAAAAAATGTGAGTCGACGGCAATACATTCAAGCAAGCCATCTGAAAATTTTTTAAATTCATTTATTGAAAACCTAAATTTTTTGATTTATGAAATGTTACCTGTTTTAACAAGGAGATTGTTTCTTTTATACCTTGCTGGAGGTCTCCTTGAAAAATAAAATTCTCTTCGTCAAGGCGGGTAGTAAGCACTTCGTAAGAAAGCTGGTTCATGATTCTACTGTCTACAAATTCTATTTCTAGGCTGGGAATAAATGCTTGAATCGAGTCAACCACCTCTCTAACGGTTGCGTTTAATGTAACCACGTTGTACACTCGCCCATCGAATTGGTTACTTCCCAGAAAAAAGACTATTGATCTGATCGCATCGGTAAGATCCAAGTAGGGGCGTTTTTGATCATAGGCAGTTTTCCAGACTGTGAGAGGAACACCCATCACTGCTTGCCAGCAAAATTTGTTTATAGCTGTGTGAAATCGCATCCCCGGTGATATGCCGAAAATGGTCCCAAATCGAAGTATAACTCCCTGCAGACCTTCCTTGCTGCATTTCTGCCTAACCATGTCTTCCTCTTTTAATTTCGTGGCGGCATAGGGGCTCTGCGGTTTAAGCTCATCTAAGGTACAGTTTTCATCGACGTGATTCTCTTGTGTTCCATATACGCTGGTCGATGAAATCAAAAACATTTTAGCGCCGACAGTTGCACAAGCTTCGGCCACGCGAAGCGAGGTAGTAAAATTCACGTGTTCGACTTGTTCCCGATTTTCGAAACTCCGCGTTGCATCGGTGAGAGCGGCTAAATGGAGGACAGCACTGGCTCCGGAGAATAGCGACTTTAAATCTAATTTTAAAACATTACCCTCTATAAAAGTGTAGGATCCTTGCGCAGGTAAATTAAAAAGAGAGGAGTAGCGTTGTGTAGTTAAATCATCAATCAGAATTGTTTCGCTTTTGGGAAAGAGCGAGGGTAAGAGTCGCGCTACCCTGGAACCTATATGCCCCAAAGCACCAGTAATGACTATTTTCATGATAGTGTGCTAAATATATTTATCCAGGCAGGTTTGATAAAAATCTTTAGTTAAGGGCAACCCGGTTTTTATATTGAACATAGGGGACCAGTTTAAGGTTTGTTTAATCTTTTGGTTGCTGATGATAGCATCGCCCACGTCAATAGCCTTGTTTTTCTTTGGCCAATCCACATACGTAACTCGCCCTGACCCTATATGTTTGACAGTTAATTGTGCAACATCAGCCACGCTGGGATGCTCATCGCTCACAGCAAAAAATACTTCCCCGCTGGTTTTATCGGTTTGCGAGGAAAGAATAAGTGCATCAATTGCATCGTCGATATAGGTAACGTTCCTTTTCTGGAGACCGTCACCAAAGACGGTGATTGTTTTATCCTGAAGAGCCAGGCCAATGAAATAATTGTTAAAGGTGAATTCCGGACTGTGGATGGAAGCTCGGGGCCCAAATACATTCGAGAGCCTAACAACCGTACCCCGGAGTTTATGGGCTTGGCAATAAATCAACACATATTTTTCTGAAACGCTTTTATTGGCAGAATAGATGTCGCAGGGAAATTCCGGATGATTTTCGTCGCTGGGTTGGTAATGCAGTCTCCCTAATTGGGTGCTTGTTCCCAAATGAACGAATTTGATGTCGGGATTAAATCGGCGTATTGCCTCAAGCAGGTTAATCACACCTCTACCGTTTATATCGAGATCAATCCATGGTTCTCTCATTGAAAATGAATGTGAAGTGGAGGAGGCGCAATTGAATAAGATATCCTTACCAGCAATAACTTGAGACACCAGGTCGAAGTTTAATATGTCATAAAAAGACAATTCCACCGAATCACGGATTTCTTGGATATTATAAATGTTCCCCCCCGACCTGGGGTCTAGATAATCGAATATGGTCACCTTTGCACCTAGTTCCAGACATTTATGGGCTAGGTTACTGCCGATAAACCCCAAGCCCCCGGTAATGACAACCTTTTGCCCATGCATATTCGGTAATAGAGTGGTCATACTTTTTCCTGAGTCAAAAATGTGATTGGTTGGTCATCGTATCATTTCTGATGATGGAATACTGATATGAAAGATAACAGCACTCCATTTACTTATCCTCAAAACAAAAGGCTTCAAGAGTTTGGGCAATGCCCTTGCTAAGGGAATATTGCGGTTGCCAGCCGGTGATATCCGAAAAGGACTTTGAATCTGCTATAAAATTTCTCTCTTCAATCGGAGAAAGGCCGAGAGGCGGTTCGACAGGGTCTACCTTGACCCGTATTCCCGTTTTTTGAGCTGCCTGATCTGCGATTTGATTCAGCATTTCTGCTATAGAGTTTCCTTTACCGCTTCCAAGGACGAAGTGCTTTTCGTTCAACTGATCCATATTCGCTAGAGCCGCAAGAAAAGCACCGAGGACGTCCTCTACATAGACATAATCTCTGACAAATTCTCCATTCCCATACTGAGTTAGATTTTCCCCGGAAAGTGCCTTGCGTGCCATCATGTTTAGAACACCTCGGTCCTCGCTGGAACTTATCGGCCCGGGCCCGTAAACATTGGTCAACCGCAGAGTGGTGCCTCTTACAAAACCCAAGCGAGCGTAGAACTTTAAATAGATTTCGGCCATCAATTTGTGTGCATCATAAATTGTTATAGGCCGATCGGGAAAAGTCTCGTTCACCGGTAGCTTATCAGGCAGGCCCACTTCGGTGCAGGTCCCCGCAAAAACAATGTCGGGTCGTCTCCTGTTTTTTTTGCAGGTTTCCAGCATCAAGAGCATAGGAAGAACATTGACCTGGTAATCACTGACGGGATTCTTTGCCGCCACATAAACGCTGGTTTGTGCAGCAAAATGAAACACGGTATCTACTCCGTCCATAGCCCGGCCCCACATGGAAGAGTCGCAGATATCGCCGCGCACATCTTCAAAGGTGGCAGTTCCCTGCAGGGGAACCAGTTTGGATTTTCGGGTGAACCGGCGAATCGTACAGGGAAACTCCTTCAGGGATTTTGCAAGATTACTTGCTAGGTAACCTGAAGCTCCTGTAATTAGCAAACGCTTGCCGTTGATATAATCTTGAATCTGGGAATGCATGGATAGTATTCCATTTACGTTTCTAAGATTCCATCCGTTCAAACATCAGGTGGGAACCATAATTGAGCCGATATTCCGGTGAAAAGTTTTCCATGGGCAATGGGCCAACTTCGCCTAAAATTTCGTGCGTGTATCGAGATTTGTAGATTAACTGGTAACCTAAGGTTTGAACCTCCTCGATCAATTCATTGATATTCAAAAACCAGGATCGGATTTTTTTCCCGTAGTAATTCTGAGTCGTGATGAAGCTTGGAATATTACCTGCCATGAGGTCTTCTAAGACTAGAAGACGGGGTCGGTAATCGGCAAACTCGGCCAGTAACCCCTTCCAGTCGGCTATGTACTGGATGGAGCTGCCCGCATGTACGATATGGACCGGTCTAGGTAATGGAGGCAATTGTTCGTGGAAGTGGAGTTTAGCAAAATCTCCCAGGATTTCCCGGCTTCGCTTACATATGGTTTTTCCTTCCACGATATGAAACTCGACTTTTTCCGGGTGGGATACGGAGGAGATAAGTGGGAAGTAACTTGCTCCCATTCCCCCTCCAAAATCCAAAATACATAAATCACCTTTGATGGAGGACAGAAGCATCCCCCCTGCCACGGATAGGACATAATCCTGGGTAAGGGCAGCCAAGGACACGGTTTCATTAGAACGATAAGCTACAAGAGCCTTTTGGGCACGATCAGTGACTTTATTGATCCAAACCTTTCCCTCGTGAGCGTCGTCATCTCCTGGGGCCTCTTCCCATGAATTGTACACCCCTTCCCAAATATTAATCTTAGGCGTCATGATCCAAAAAATTCCTTAAGGCTATTAACAACTTGATTTTGATCTGACTCGGTTAGCCCTGGATACATCGGCAAACTGACCACTCTTTTGGCAATACGCTCAGTATGTGGCAGAGCCGGCCTTGATTTGGCTCCGTTTGCATAGGCGGGCATGAGATGAATCGGAACAGGATAATGAATTCCAGCAATAATACCACGTGATTTGAGGTGAGCAACCAGGGCATCTCTGTGTTCAACTTCGATGACGTACAAGTGATATACATGCGAACAATTCGGCCGGCGATGGGCCAGTTCCAAAGGTAGGCCGTTCAGTTTCTCATCATATCGCCTGGCCAGCGCGACGCGTTTGGCGTTGTCCGCACCCAAATATTTCAACTTAACTCTTAGAACCGCCGCCTGGAGTTCATCCAAACGGCTATTACAGCTAAAATATTGGCTGACTTTGTTCTCGCCCCATCCATATTGTCGAAGCTTTTTAAGTTGATCTGCGAGGGAGGAATCGGAGGTGGATATCGCACCACCATCCCCTAATGCCCCCAGGTTTTTTGTTGGATAAAAACTAAAGCATCCCACGTCTCCAATATTTCCGACCTGGCGATTGTTATAAATTGCTCCCGGTGCCTGAGCGCAGTCTTCAATAAGTTTTAACTTATTTTGGCGAACAATATTTATGATCCTATCCATATCCGCAGGTTGTCCATATATATGGACGACAACGATCCCTTTGGTTTTGGGAGTGATCGCTTGAGATACGGAAAGAGGATCCAAGGTGTGATGAATTGGGTCCACATCGACCAGGACCGGAGTTGCTCCCACCATAGCAATGGCCGCAACCGTTGCCGTTGCAGTGTGGGAGGGTGCTATTACCTCATCTCCAGACCCTAAACCCATTGCACGCATTGCCAAGCAAAGGGCATCGGTCCCATTTCCAACGCCTACTACGTGTTGTGATCCGATATATTCAGCAAACTCCTGTTCAAGTGCACAAACATTTTCTCCTAAAATAAACTGCCCTCCAGAAAGGACTCGCTGGATTGCGAGATCGATTTCATCTTTGTATGCCAGGTACTGAGCTTTTGGATTGCTATAAGGGATCATTTGCAAATTAAGCTGACTCGGATTTATTCTCTTAGAGGCAAGGTAGTCGAGCTTCAGAAATTTGTTTGAGGATTGGGAACCCTGCATCGCGCTCATTTATTATGGGTTCCCGGATTGGCCAGTCGATCTTCAGGTCAGGGTCACTCCATAATAATCCCGCCTCATCATCCGGGTCAAAATAGTCGCTACATTTGTACAAAAAGTCGACTTCATCGCTAAGAGCACAAAATCCATGAGCGATGCCAGCGGGCAGAAATAACTGCTGAGGCTGATCGTCAGAAAGTCGAAAACTCAACCATTGACCGAATGTTGGTGAGCCCGGTCTTAAATCGACACCCACATCAAGGATAGCTCCCTGGGTGACATAGATCAGGTGGCCTTGTGGCCTTTTTACTTGATAATGCAATCCGCGCAAAACATTTTTTACTGAATGAGAATGATTATCCTGTACAAACTCAACATCAAGACCCAGTTCTTTGTATCGATTTCGCTGATAGGATTCCAAAAAGCTTCCTCGGGAGTCTTTGAAAACCTTCAGATCAATGAGCAACACCCCAGGAATTTTAGTAGTTTGAATCTTCATGGCACTTTCCACGCTATTCCTCCTAAAGAATTAAAATTTTTCAATATCATTCAAGTGCATCTACCTTCTATTGTCAACCTAGTTTTCATAAGATCCAGCTCCTCCTAATTCTAGGCTGTCTCAGGTCTCATATTGTAATTCGTCCTTCAAGAGCTATCATAAATATTGATGGAACATTGACGAACGCGAACGAGTCCGGCCTACAAATTTTTCCCTCTGAGACCATAAAACAGTTCAAAAAAGTAATCATCATGGGAGCGGCAGGAAGGAACTGACTGGCCCCTGTTAGTTGCACCATTTTTTAAGTTAGTATTTTCATGTTTAGCTTAATCGTTTCAGGAGCTGGAGGCTGGTAATTTAAAAGGCTATGAGGTCGAAATTGGTTGCATTCCTTCCTCCAGTCTTCAATCAACACCTTAGCTTCCAGTAAAGTTGTAAAGGCTCCTCCATGACCTGTCCCTGAGTGTGTAGGATCTGTGTTTTAGTCGAAGGTTCGAGTCCTTCCGGGCCACCATCGACTTCCCTAACACCGGTTATTTACTGCTCTTGCCGAGATCCATCGAATATTTCTAGGATTGAAATTTAAGACTGACGCAGAAATTGGCCAAAAAAAGGCGTCTTGCAAAAATCTATATGTTTTATACTATCCACCAGTAATTATTTAAGTTAGCGACATGAGGATAGAAAGGAGAAACATGCGATGAGGATTGCCCTAGTCCATCTTGGAATGGATGATTCGTATGGTATGTATTTTGTGGCGGGAGAGTTGAAAAAGTCAGATGTTAATTTTGAATGGTTCGATGGTGATTCCGATGAAGTTATAGCGAAAATAATAGACTACAGTCCGAATTTTATGTTCTTTGGCCCACTGACACTATACTTTTCACGTGCTTTAGATATCAGCAAAGGGGTCAAAAAATTAAACAAAAAGGTAGTAGCTGTCTTTGGTGGGCATCATGTTTCTGTAGATCACGCAGCTATAAATCGTGAGGAAGTTGATATCATTGTTGATGGCCCAATATACAACACCATCGAAAAAATATTTATCAGCAAGGGTAATGAAATAATCCACGGCACTCCTGTTCTTCCCGAAAAAATGAGACCGAGCCGAGTAGAGTGTTATAACACAATTTCTAGATTGGCGAATAGACATCAAAAGACAATAATGTCATTCATGGGTTGTCCGTTTAATTGCTCATACTGCTCAACCGGCCACGTCCGCTCTAAAGTTGGGGCAAAAACTTATAAAGAATATTGGCTAAAAAGACGACCGCTAAAAGATGTGATTAGAGAAGCAAAGGAACTTATTCCATTTCCAACAAAAGAAATATCATTGGCTGACGATGATATACTCGCCGGACCTGATGCTGCCGAATGGTTGAAAGAATTTTCTTGCATATGGAAAAAGGAAATAGACCTGCCAATTATAGCCTACGTAACTCCCTCTTCTATCTCCAGAGCTAGTGATGAGGTCTTAAAGATATTGGGAGAACTATTACACACCGCTCTGATAGGAGTTCAGGTTGCAAGGAGCGATTCTCTTAAGTTATTTAATAGGACTTGGCAAACTGAAAAGACACTTGTCAAGGCTTCTGAAAATCTTACAAAAGCTGGCCTGCAGGTTCGGGTAGATATTATGATAGGACTCCCAGTGGATGATCCCATCGAGGAGGGTGTGGAAACTATTAAACTTATTCAACGCGTTTTCCCAAAATGTAACGTTTCGACTGGCCCGTTAATGATTTATCCTGGAACCGATATATTTAATTGGTGCAAAGAGAACAAGATACCTCTTAACGAGAATATAAATTTGGATTTTCATAAAGGATTGGGAAGCATAAAGTTTGACCTCGAAGTGCAAAAGCAACTAACAAACCTTAAAAAGATGAGTTCGATGTTTGTGGAATATGGTATTGAAGATCATTGGATGAGAGCTCTTATTAGGATGGATATGAATAATGGCTCTTCGTTGGATATTTCTAAATGTTGTTACTATGATAGTATTAAAAAACGCCACCAAGATATGCAATGGGATGATTTTAATAAGATAGTGGAAGGTATGGAATTCCAACACTGATGTTATATGAGGTCCTTGTTCGACCTCCTCCCCGCCATTGAAGGCAAAACTGGAACCCAGGTTAATTTTTATTTCCTTCATAATGGACGATCTTTATTTTTTCCTCGGTGATCAA
>CEQE01013660.1_pt1 | contig 12154 bp, 11 predicted proteins | sample 356201 | NCBI WGS metagenome assembly CEQE01 (sample SAMEA2619970, study PRJEB7988) | marine metagenome | biome: marine biome (ENVO:00000447); feature: mesopelagic zone (ENVO:00000213) & marine oxygen minimum zone (ENVO:01000065); material: "saline water (ENVO:00002010), including plankton...
AGTCCTGATACTGCCATTAAATGGGCGGTTCCAGACCTAATAAATGCTTCCCTGTCTTTTTTTGATAATCCCCCTCTATCCCCCAGGACCATTGCTCTGATTATAGTTGAATTTTCTTGCGGTAAAAAAGATTCTAAAGATGTCAACACACTGTCTTTAAAATAATAAATCTTTTCTAATAGCCAAAAACCGTTGTTCCTGTTAATCAAATCAATTTTTTCCCCCTTACTTACAGATCCTATAACGTAGATACCCCTGTTTTTCATATAAGATTCATAATCAAAGGCTCCTTCATTTTTAAAATTTCGTGGCACGCGCAAACGAACAGCATTAATTTTTATCCTGTCTCCATATTTAAAAGGTAAATTGTTTTCATAAACTGTTATTCTAACCTTGCCTGAGACTTTTATAGTTTTATCCTTACTCGTTAATGTTTCTGATTTCAAATAGAGGCTGGTTTTTCTGGTGAACTTTTCTGGCGGCAGCACAATTATGCCGGTTAGAGACGCTTTTTGATTAGATGAAATATGGATTGTTAAATGATCTCGGGGTAGATTATCAAATGACTGGAATCGAAAAGCAAAAATTGTTAAAAGGAGAATTAATACAAGAGGTCGTTTGTTAGCTGGAATGGGTTTTGACACAAGTTAATCATACAAAATCTTGATAATTTAATCAATTTAATAATAATATGGTTATTATAACAAATATTGTTTTGTAAAGAAAATCTATAAATCCTACTCACTTCCTTTTATTTTCTTTTCCCAGTCCAAAGGCTTTATGTAGCACCCGAACGGCTAATTCCGTGTATTTATTTTCTATAACGCAGGAGATTTTGATTTCCGATGTACTGATCATCAGAATATTAATATTCTCTTTTGCCAGCACCCGAAACATTTTCGCGGCAATCCCTGAATGGCTCCTCATCCCCGCGCCAATGATAGAGATTTTAGACATATTTTTGTCTATCTTCACATCTTTCGCCCCGATTTCCTTTCCAACGTCTTTGGCCAATTCCAAACCTTTTTTGGCATCGTTTTTAGGCACTGTAAATGAAATATCAGTCAATCCCTCATGGCTGATATTCTGAATTATCATATCAATAACAATATTTGCATCAGCCACAACATTAAATATTTTAGAAGCAATTCCCGGTTTATCCGGCACCCCTATTATTGATACTTTAGCTTGATCCTTATCATAAGTAATGCCAGATACTTCAATTTCTTCCATATCAGAATCCTCCTTCGTTACTAAGGTTCCATCACCTTTTTTAAAAGACGATTTCACATATACAGGGACATTGTATTTCTTAGCAAATTGAACCGCGCGAATCTCAAGAATTTTCGCTCCGGAGCTTGCCATCTCCATCATTTCCTCATAGGAAACTTTATTTAATTTTCTTGCTTTAGGCTCGACATTAGGATCTGTAGTGAATACCCCTTCAACATCAGAATATATTTCGCAAAGATCTGCATTTAGAGCAGAGGCCAGAGCCACTGCGGAAGTATCAGAACCTCCACGCCCCAGAGTTGTAACGTTTTCTTTTTCATCGATTCCCTGGAATCCCGCGACGATAACTATCAAACCTTCTTTAAGAGATCCATGAATCTTATGCGCCTCAATCTTCTTAATTCGTGCCTTCGTATGAGCGCTGTCCGTTAGAATCCCAACCTGTCTGCCTGTATACGAAGCCGCTTTATATCCAAGTTTTTGAATAGCCATCGCAAGAAGTGAGCATGATACTCTTTCTCCTGAAGAGAGAAGCATATCCATTTCACGTTTTCCCGGCTCAGCAGAAATTTCATAAGCCATCTCTAAAAGTTTGTCTGTTTCACCTCCCATAGCGGATGCAACAACAACAATATCCACATCATCCTTTTTTGATGAAACTATTTTTTTGGCCACTTCTTTAATCCGCTCGATGCTCCCTACTGAAGTACCTCCATATTTTTGCACAATTAGTCCCATAGCAGTTGCTCAAATTATACTAAATCCAAAATCTCAAATTAGAAATAAATTCCAACACTCAAAAAGTTGAGGAACTTAGAACCATGATTGTCATTCCCGCATGTGTTTAGTGGGAATCCAGTCGGAAACAGATGGCAATTACCTCAACTTATTTAGAATTTGCCAATTTCATACCTAACCACGTACAAAATACTCCATTATTTCAAATCCTTTTTCAAAGTTTTTTGAACCCTCTTTAATCAAATCTTCGCTAAATGCAATAGTTTTGTCTCCATTCATATTCGGAGAATAAACAGCGAAAGGCACTTTTTCAGCCGTATGGGTCATAAGACTCAGGGGTGTGGGATGATCTGAAGTTAAAAGAACTTTATATTTTTTATAGCCGCTTATTCCCTTAAGAACTTTTCCGACAACTTTTGAGTCAAAATCTTCAATAGCTTTAATTTTATTTTCAAAACTTCCCTCATGCGAAGTTTCGTCAGCGGCTTCAAGATGTATGTAAACGAAATTTTTTTCTTCAAGAATTTTTAACGCGCTTTTAACTTTACCCTCATAATTCGTATCGATATACCCTGTGGCTCCCGGCACCTTAATCGCGTCAAGTCCGGCATAAATACCGATCCCTTTTAAAAGGTCCACGGCTGAGATTACAGCTCCTTCAAGGTCGTACATCTTTTTCAGATTCGGCATGGCAGGTTTTTTTCCGCTGCCCCAGAGCCATATACAATTCGCCGGTCTTTTCCCCTCCCCTGCCCTTTTGAGATTCACAGCATGGTTTTTTAAAAGCATTTGCGAATAGTTCAGCAGTTCAATAATTTCGTCGCGCCTGGATAAAACAGAATCTTTTATCCCTTTTCCCGTTAAATCGTGTGGTGGAGGCAAATCCATTTTTTCTTTTCCACCTTTCCAAACCAGGAGATGACGGTAACTAACACCGGGATAAAAAGTGTAATTTTCATTCCCTAATTTACTATTAAGGAAATTGATTAATTCTTTTGCTTCTTCAGAAGAAATATGTCCGGCGGAGTAATCCTCCATAACAAGATCATTCATAACCGGTTTAAGAGTCACCAGGTTACAACGGAAAGCTATATCCCCGGAATCCAGGTCAACACCCATGCTTGCCGCTTCCAAAGGAGAACGCCCTGTATAATAAACTTCAGGATTATATCCAAATATAGACAGGTTCGATACATCGCTTCCCGGAGGAAATCCATCTGGAATAGTTTTTATTCCACCCGTGATTCCGCTCTTTGCTAAAAAGTCCATATTAGGTGTATTAGCAATTTGTAACGGGGTTTTATTATCATGATCAGGCAGAGGGTGGTCCGGCATCCCATCTCCCAATAAAACAATATATTTCATTAAAATCTCCTAAATACTTGAGTCGTAAAATTCTTATAAATTTAATTGTAGCACATTTTATTATGTATAATAGACGGAATTTGATAGGGTCGATTTTAAGTTTAGAAAATCTTCGCCCAAATAATTTTTAAATATTATGAGCATTTGTGCTATTTCAACTTGCTGGCGTGCTGGTCTAACTAATGACGCGAAAGAATTAATAGAAACAATGAAAGAAACCGGCATTAGTTCGCTGGAACTGGAATTTCGGATTTCCAGCGAAACCTTTGAAGAAATAAAGAAAAATTTTACAGCCTGGGGAATAAAAATTGTCAGTTTGCACGCTGTTTGCCCTTCTCCTCAGGGCAGGATAAGAGGAGCCGAACAGTATTTAATAAGCGATATAGAGGAAGAAAACAGGGTGCGCGGAGTAGATCAAGTCAAACAGACCTTGCGAAATGTCGCGGATGTTGGGGCACAGGCTATTATAGTCCATTGTGGACGTGTACCGGAAGATGAACCGATCAATATAATGAAACAATTTTACGACGACGGAAAAATTCAATCGAAGGAAGCAGAAATATCTTTGCAAGAGATATCACAAAACCGTACAGCAAAAAAAGGAAAAAATTTCGAGGCTTTGCTCAAGAGTCTTGATGAAATTAACGCTGAAGCAGAAAAATTTGATATAAATGTGGGACTGGAAAATAGATACTACTTCTTTGAATTCCCCGACATGAATGAACTCAAAACCATCTTCAGCCGATTTAAAGGCGGTAAACTTGCTTACTGGCACGATACCGGCCACGCGCAAGTAAATGAAACACTGTTTGGAATTTCACAACGTGGCCAGGGGCCAGAACCAAATGGAGCTGCCGCACCAGTGACTAATAAAAACTTTGCTGAAAAAACAAAGTTTCGCAAGTTAATATCACAGGAGAATCTATTGAAAACATTTCACGATCATTTAATAGGTATCCATTTGCACGATGTACTCAATGGATACACCGATCATAATGCTCCCGGATGCGGCACAGTAGATTTTGATATGGTAAAATCTTATTTAAAACCGGAAACTATCCGCGTCATGGAAATCAACCAGGAGGTAAGTCCTGCCGACGCAAAAAAGGGAATTGCTTTTTTGAGAGATAAGGGAATATTTTAAGACAATCTATTCTTATAATCTTCATACCTGAATTCTCTGACAACTTGTATCTGTCCGGTCTTTGAATTGCAAATAGCTATAGATGGAAGGCGAATGCCGTTAAAGGTGTTGTTTTTAACCATCGTGTAATGAGCCATATCGAGAAAAATTAATTTTGTTCCAACCTGTAGAGGCTCCGGGAAAGAATAATCTCCTATCACGTCTCCGGCCAGACAGGTAACTCCGGTAAGTTTGTATACATGTTGGTTATTCTTTGCTGGTTGCTCGTTACCGGTTGAAGAGGCGCCAAGTATTTTAGGTTTATACGGCATTTCTATTACATCCGGCATATGGGCGGCGGCTGATGTATCGAGAATTGCAATATCCATTTCATTATGTATGATATCCAGCACTGATGCTGCCAGCACTCCGGAGTTCAGCACAACTGCTTCTCCCGGTTCCATGTAAACCTCCACTTGATAACGTTCCTTGAAATTAATAATCAGTTCGCAAAGTTTATCAATCTCATAATCTTCTCTGGTAATATGATGACCTCCTCCAAAGTTTATCCACTTCATCTGTTTGATGTAACACCCAAAGTTCTCCTCAAGAACTTTCAAAGTACGCTCAAGGGCATCAACGTTAAGTCCAGAAAGATTGTGAAAATGCAATCCTGATATACCTTCTAAATCCTCATTTTGAAACAGTTCGGCGATTACGCCCAGGCGGGAATGTTTGCCGCACGGATCGTAAATGGGATATCTTACTTCGGAATGCTGGGGATTAATTCGAATACCGCATTCAATATTTTTCTTTTTATATTTGGAGATTACTGGCTTGAATCGGCGCCATTGTGAAAAAGAATTAAAACTGATGTGGTCCGCGTACGGCAAAAAACTTTCAAATTCATCATCTTTATAAGCAGGCGAATACACATGCACCTCTCCGCCGAACTCTTCAAAACCCAGCCGTGCCTCGTCCAAAGAGCTAACAGCAGCCCCTTTTAGATATTCGCGAATAACAGGGAACAAACTGAACATTGCGAAACCCTTGAGTGCCAGTATTATTTTACAGCCGCTTTTTTCCTGAGCAGATCTTAAAATCTTCAGGTTTCTCTCTAATGCGTCTTCATCGCAAATATAACAAGGAGTTGGTATTCCGTTTAAATCTATTTTCATATTTTGTAATATTTTTACCGCAGAGAACGCTGAGTAAATAAAAAAATTTACAATTCCTTCTCTATCCAGGGCAATCCATAAAGATTCAATTTTTCCATAAAGGGTGCGGGATCAAATTCTTCCACATTAAACACACCTTTTGCTCGCCAAACATTAGTTACCATAAGCATAGCCCCTATCATTGCCGGTACACCAGTCGTATAAGAAACTGCCTGAGCCTTAACTTCTTCATAACATGCCTCATGATTAGAAATATTATAGATATATATTTTTTTATTCTCTCCATCTTTAATTCCTTCAATCAGGCATCCGATGCAAGTCTTGCCTTTATAAATAGCCCCTAAAGAAGCGGGATCAGGGAGGACAGCTTTAAGGAATTTCAATGGGACTATTTTCATACCCTCAAATTCGACTGGATCGATTCTGGTCATGCCCACGTTTTGAAGTACTTTCAAATGATTCAGATAGCTACTCGAAAAGGTCATCCAAAAACGGATACGTTTAATTTCAGGTAAATTTTTTACAAGCGATTCCATTTCTTCATGATACATCAAATAAGCCTCCCTCGGACCAATCGAGGGAAAATCGAATGTTTTGTGTACAGACAGAGGATCTCTTTCTTTCCATTCGCCATTTTCATAAAACTTTCCTTTAGCAGTCACCTCACGGATGTTGATCTCGGGATTGAAGTTTGTCGCAAAGGCATAACCATGATCCCCGGCATTGCAATCGAGAATATCAATATAATGAATTTCATCAAAATGTTCTTTTTTGGCATGAGCGCAAAAAATGTTGGTTACTCCAGGATCAAAGCCGCAGCCTAATAAAGCCAAGATCCCCTTTTCTTTGAAACGATCATGATAATCCCATTGCCATTTGTAACAGAATTTAGGATCATCAGGCGGCTCATAATTAGCGGTATCGAGATAATCAACACCGGTTTCTAAACAGGCTTCCATAATAGAAATATCCTGGTATGGCAGGGCAACGTTAATAACGATATCGGGTTTGAAACTATTAATCAGTCCGGTTACTTCATTTCGATTATCCGCGTCTACCCGTGCAATCTCCATGGACCTGCCAATCTGTTTTTTTATTCTTTCACATTTTTCTAATGTCCGACTGGCTAAGCATATTTCAGAAAACACTTCGGGTATTTTAGCGCATTTATACGCCACAACTGCACCAACACCGCCTGCCCCTATGATAAGTACTCTGCTAATTTTCTACCTCTTAAAATAATTTAACAGATTTTAACAAATATTAAAATATTTGCATTGTATTACGGATTCGAAATCCATAACAAGGTAAATCATAATCCGATCCCGGAGGGGCAGGTATAGGAATAAGCCCTGAATGCATAATTTTACTGACAACAGCATTTCTCTTGTCGGCCCCAAAAGCATGCAATTATTGACTGATTTAAAGTGCCAACAGTGTCATTCCCGAATGTTCCCCGCTTAATGCATACGAGGACAAGTTCTATCGGGCAACCAGAATCAAAGCTCGGCCTGGATTTCGCTTCGCCCTGCTAAGCGTAGCTTCGCAGATTCGCTCACGAAGAGTACCTGTGAAGACTTGAATTCCGATAAGTGCATTTGGGAATGACAAGACAGGACACAGCCTATTAACTCTGGCCTGGCCCTCAAGGCCAGGCTTTAAATACTGAAATAAATAATTTGACATGCACGTCTCAATACTTTATTTTAACTAACTTTTTGTCAGGAAATATTATATACTACTAACTTAATTTTAAAATCTTGCCACGAAGATAGTAAATGGGAATAAGATGGATTGTCTGTCAGTGAACAGATTTTGTTGCAACTGACCCCTCTACCCTTCCCCTTTAGAAAGGAATTGATGGTAAAACTAAATTTTGAAAAAATGAATGGATTAATTCCTGTGATTGCTCAGGATTTTGAATCAGGGGAAGTCCTGATGCTTGCGTTTATGAATCAAGAAGCGTGGGATAAAACACTTGAAACAGGGAGAGCCTGCTATTACAGTCGCTCAAGAAATAAATTATGGTTAAAGGGCGAGCAAAGCGGGCATGTTCAAAATGTAAAGGAAATTTATGTGGATTGCGATGAAGATACCCTTATTTTAAAAGTCGAGCAGGTAGGCGGTGCTGCATGTCATACAGGTTATAAAAGCTGTTTTTATAGGAAATTAAACGGAGAATTAAAAATCATTGGAGAAAAAATATTTGATCCTGAGAAGGTTTACAAATGACATAAAGCGGCAAGTTGCCGCAGCCATATAGGGCTTCCGCCCTGGAAAACCATCAAAAGAACTTCTTCAAAAAACAAGTTTTTACAGATAGTATAATTAAAGTGCTGTCCTTTGTGTCATTCCCGACTTGATCGGGAATCCATGCAAGATTTCTGCTTTCGCGGAAATGACAGAACGAGTGTTTTTTTAAATTTTTGTTTTTACTGATTTATTGTGCTTACTATATATTTATGAGTAATAATGTTCTGAAATTAGGAATTCCAAAAGGAAGTTTGCAGGAAGCAACGGCAAGGCTATTTGCAAAAGCAGGCTATAACCTTATTTTCAGCAGCCGCTCTTATACACCGGTCATTGATGACAGCGAAATAGAATGTTTGCTCATCAGAGCCCAGGAAATGGCACGTTATGTTGAGCAGGGTGTCCTGGACGCGGGTTTGACGGGAAAAGACTGGATTGTAGAAAACAATGCGTCTGTAGAAGAGATAGCGGATATGGTTTATTCCAAAGTAAGTTCAAAACCTGTTCGCTGGGTCCTTGCGGTTCCTAACAGCTCAGATATTCATTCGGCAAAAGATCTTGAAGGAAAAAGAATTGCCACAGAGGCAGTAAACCTGACATCCGGCTATTTAAAAAAACATGGGGTAAACGCGCATGTTGAATTTTCATGGGGAGCTACAGAAGTAAAAGCCCCAAACCTTGTGGATGCCATCGTGGAAGTTACCGAAACAGGAAGTTCTTTAAGAGCCAATGGCCTGAGAATTGTGGATACGGTGTTGCAGTCCAACACAAAATTTATCGTTAATAAAGATTCTTACAAAGACCCTTGGAAAAAGAAAAAAGTAGATATAATTGTTATGCTACTCAAAGGAGCTTTGGCGGCTGAAGGAAGGGTTGGTCTTATGATGAATGTAAAGAAAAAGAACCTGGATAATGTTCTCAAAATCTTACCCGCTCTTCAGAAACCTACCATCTCGGAACTGAGCAATCAAGATTGGGTGGATATAAACACTATCATTGAAGAAAAAGAGGTCAGAGAAATTATTCCTAAATTAAAAGAGTCTGGCGCTTCTGGCATTGTAGAATACCCTTTAAATAAAATCATCTACTAATGGCCGATAAATCGGATCAAAAAAAATCCCTTAAGAAAGACAAAAACTCTTCTGATAAAGTAACACCTCAGAAACCTGAAGAAACTGGGAACAAGGAAGACCTTTCAGAAGAAGTAATGTCTGACATCCCTGGGAGGGAACAAACAAAGACCCGGGAATTAAAATTCTCCACTTTTTTTAAGACCATCCTCTTGTTACTGCTTATTGGTGTCCTGTCCTGGACAATCTACTATTCACACAACACAATCCAGAATAATTTGCTGATAAATAACAAAATAAAAGAGACCGTCGAGGAAATTTCTCGTATTCAAGCAGAACAGAATAAAATCAAAGAGGCTGTTAAGTCTTTTGAAGATAATGACATTAATCCTATTCGAGAAGAACAGGGTAAAATCAAAGAGGCGATTAAGTCTTTTAAAAATAATAGCACTGCCATGGAGGAATTTTTAAACAGTGTAAATGATCTCAAAAATCAAATTTCAGTTTTACAAAATGAGGTAAAAGTTTTACAGGTTGAAATAAGTAAGAAACCGGATTTCCTCCCTCCCCGGCAGGTTGAAGTTGACCTTCCCTCCCAAAAGAGTCAGGCGGAATTATTAGAAATTAAAAAAGAAACAGAGACAAAAATTGAAAAAGCCGAAGTTGAGGAAAAACCGGAAGTAAAAGAAAAATCAAACAAAGATATCAGGAATGAGGTTATAAATTCAATAGAGGATACTGCGGAAACTATTTATCAAAAAACAGGTGACGCTTTTAAGTGGATGAAAGAGAAAGTTTTTTAAATAACTACAAAACAGACAAAAGTCCTGAAAAAATTGTATTGGTTCTTTATGTGATCTTCGTGGTTAGTAACAGTCTTATAAATATTCATCTTTTCCTTCTTTTTTAAGCTGCTCAACCAGATTTTTAATTTCCTGACACCTCTCTTTCGGGCATATCAATAGAACATCTTTTGTATCAACAACAACCATGTCTTTAAGACCGATTGCAGCAATCATTCGTTCATTGCCCTCAATAATAGAATTGTTCGTGTCGATCAAGATATGTTTTTTTGAGACAACATTACCGGAGTTATTTACCGGCAAATGATTTTCAAGGGCTTGCCAGCTTCCAATATCGCTCCAGTTGACTTGAGAAAGAATTACTTCCGCGCGATTTGTTTTTTCCATAACCCCGAAATCTATGGATTCGGATTGAAAGGACGAAAAGATTTTATTAATCGCTTCTTTTTTATTGTTTTTTCCAAGCGATTCCTTGATTTTCATGAGCCCTTGATGTAATGCCGGCAAATATTTTTCAATTTCTTCTAAAATAGCGGATGCTTTCCAGACAAATGTCCCTGAATTCCAATAAAAGTTTCCGCTTTCGACAAACGCCTCCGCCTGTTTAATATCAGGTTTCTCTCTGAATTTTTCAATTTGGCATATTTCATATTCGGTTTCAGGTATCAGGCTTCTTTTCTTGCCGCATTGAATGTATCCATAACCGGTCTCAGGGTAAGATGGTTTAATTCCAAAGGCAATAAGTGTTTCTTTTTCCGCAGCTATCGTCGCAGCTATTTTTAACTCGTTACAAAATTGCCTGTCATCCTTAATCCAATGGTCGGAAGGAAGCACAACCATAATCCCCTCCCTGTCTTTTTGCTCTACAATTAACGCAGCAAGACCTATACAGGGCGCAGTATTTCTTCCAACCGGTTCCAGGACAATATTTTCAGAAGGAATGGATGGGAGTTGACTTTGAACCGTATTCGCGTGAAGAAAATTCGTCACAACTATAGTATTTTGATAAGGAACTAAAGACTCAATCCTGTTAATAGTTGATTGAATCATGGTTTTATCACCTGTGATTCTCAAAAACTGTTTTGGTAATTTTTTTCTGCTTTTGGGCCAGAACCGAATTCCTGTTCCCCCGGCCATTATTACAGCGAATATTTGATTTTTCATAAGCCATCAAGTTAGCATAGCAAACTAAAAACCGCAAGATTGACACTGTTGACAAAGTATAGTTGTTGCCATAAAATTAGAAAATAATGTTTGGTCCGCCAATTTACACTAAAAAGATTAAGTATCCTGAATATATATATGAAGAGTACAAAAAAACAGCAAAATATCATCATGCGGCATATGCCTACCTTTTAATTGGCATTGTGTATCTGGCAGTTTTTTATGTCACCATGCCGTCTCATGATTTTGCCGGCATCTTAGAGGATCTATTTGCAGAAAATATTCCGGGAATAGATAATGTCGTTTCTAAATCAGACAGCATAAGTTACGATGATATAGTCACTTTTATTGGGGTTTTCGCTGGAACCTTATTTTTGGGGCTAACCTATTTCATATATAATGAATATCGCACCCTCGTAATTATATTAGCTGTCTTTTATTTTATTCGCTTTTTGATTGCAGGCGTTGCTCTTCTTGGTGAAGATGCGTTTGACTCTGTTGAATATGTTTTACCCTTAATCGGTATGACCTTTTATATGTTAGCAAGAGCTTCATGGAATTTAAGACCCTGATAAAAGGTCTTAGGAATTTACCGTACCCCAAGGGCACTTCCTTCGGGCGCAAGAATGTGGAGATCGCGGAGAAATACTTAAAGGAGAATTTATGGAAGATTTTTCGAACAATGATGGAATTAGCTGGTGTGAAGAGGCAAAGGAAAGAGTAATGAATGCCCCGGACTTTGTCCGCGCGGGAATTAAGAAATTAATGGTTATCAGGGCAAAAGAAAGAGGGATGAAAGAGATTACCTCCGAATTATTATCAGAGATAAGGGATGAATCCATGAAATTTGCCTCGCGTCGCATGAAAAATATGGGGTTTGAAGAATTGCAAATGAAAGCATTTGATAAAGCCAAGGAAAAAATGAAAAACTTTAGAAAAAAAGAAGTCATAGGGGACATTCAGTCCTTTTTAGAAAAACGGACGGGAAAGAATCAGTCGATACTGAAGAAATTTGAAAAGTATTTCAATGAAACAAAGTCTAAAAAGAACGGATTAACCTGGACACAGGAGGCCAAAGACCGTCTTGAAAAAGCTCCTCCTTTTGTGAGGGGCATGGCGCAGAAAGCCATAGAAGATCAAGCGAAAAAAAAGGGATGCAAAGAAGTAACTGGTGAACTTATAAGCGAAGTTATGGACAACCTCATCCCGGCTTCTGTTAAAGAAATGATG
>CEQE01071164.1_pt1 | contig 12154 bp, 10 predicted proteins | sample 356201 | NCBI WGS metagenome assembly CEQE01 (sample SAMEA2619970, study PRJEB7988) | marine metagenome | biome: marine biome (ENVO:00000447); feature: mesopelagic zone (ENVO:00000213) & marine oxygen minimum zone (ENVO:01000065); material: "saline water (ENVO:00002010), including plankton...
AGGAATAAAAAAATATTGCTTGCAAGTTGGGGGTGTAAAGTTAAAACTAGTCAAGAATGTAGAGATTGGCCACCCATATTTAAAAAAATATTCAAGAAAGTTATCCTTTTTAGTACAAAAAATGAATTTTATTATTTTGGCAAGGAAGCATTAAATAAAAATTTTTTAAATCTTCTTCAAAAAGAAAAACCAGATTATTTGTTAATTTGCCCTGTTTTTAATGAATTTGAAATAGATACCTTATTAAAAATAAAAGAAATTACTCCAAACACCAAAACAATAATGTGGTCTGGAGATGATGAATTTAGATTTGATGACTGGACAAGATATTATGCACTATTTTTTGATTATGTTTTAACAACTAAAAAAGAAATTTCAATTTATAAGAAAGATAAGATAAAGCATGCAGGTTTTATGATTGGAGTAAATCCAAAGTATCATCGGCCAATCAATTTGAAAAAAATATATGATGTAACTTTTATAGGAGCACCTTTGGTTGATAGATATGATTATATAAAATTTTTAATGAAAAAAGGAATAAATATTAAATTATTTGGAGGAGGGTGGTATAAACATCCTTATTTAAAGAAAATTTATGGGGGTTTTTTATATCCTGATGATTTTATAAAAGTTATTAATCAATCTAAAGTAAATCTTAATTTTTCAAAAACTTTTTTCAAACAAGGAAAATTAGGTCAAATGAAAGGACGTGCAATAGAAATACTTGCATGTAATGCTTTTTTATTAACAGAATATACTAATAGAACAATAGACTTTCTTGTTAAAAATAAAGAAATGAATTTTAGAAATAAAGAAGAGCTTTTTAAAAAAATTAAATATTATCTTGAATATGAAAAAGAAAGAAAAAATCTTGCAAAAGAAGGTTATAATTATGTTTTGGAAAATCATTCTTGGGAGAAACTATTTATAAAATATTTTAATAAAATAGAAAAAGAAAAGACTAAACATTATAATCTTCCAGAAGTCAATAAAAAAATAATTACTCTTTCTGAAAAAGAAATAAATTTACCTATTAATAAATTAAAAGAAAAATTAAAAAAAATAGATTATGTAAATTTCTCTAAATCATTTAATAAGAAATCTCCTTATAAAGATTATTTTCAATCTTATTCTTTAATGATTTCTAAGAAAAATATAAGTTGTTGTAATTATCTTATCTATTCAGAGTATTTAGGAGATTATTTATTAAATTTATCTAAAAAATCATTTAATACTTTGAAAAAGGACGATTTTTACAAAATACTGAATATAAATCAATTAATGGTAAGGAAAAATTATTTTTTAAATAATTTAAAATCTTTTCAAAAATTATTTTATGGAGGAGTTTATAATTTATTAAATGATAAAAATACAGTATTTATATCAATCCCATTAGTTAAAATAAAAGGCGTAGGAGAAATCCCTTATAAAGATATGAAAAATGTTTTTAATACCCCTTTTTTTGATAAATTATTTTCTCTTGTTCATAAGAAAAAAATATTTGATCCATATGTATTTAAGTTATTATTCTTATCATATCCAGGAAAAAAATTTGTTTTTAGATATCTATCAGAAAGATTTTTTGATAAAGGTAGTTGGGAAGCATTAAATTTTTTTAATTAATAAACTCATCTATTTTATTAATAACAGAACTTGTATCTATCCCGCATGATTTTTGTATATTTTCACGTCCACCATATGCATAAATATAATCAGATAAGCCAATTCTCTTTTTTAATTTAACTGGTAAATCATTATCAACAATAGTCTCTGCAATTATGCTTCCTAATCCACCATCAAGTATATGTTCTTCTAAAGAAACTAAATTCTTGTATTGAGATATATTTTTTTTAAATTCTTTACTCAGTGGTTTTAATTGATGTAAATCTATAACTCCAATTTGGATACCCTTACCAGAATAATGAGTTTTGGCTTCTAAAGCTGTATGGACCATATTTCCTGTAGAAACAATAGCTAAATCTCCTTTTCCAAATTCTCTAAATCCCCTTACAAGTGATTCATCCCTACCAGATAAATCTGGAAGAATTTCTCTATCTAATCTTATATAAGTAGGATTTTTAGAATAATACATTTTTTCCGCTAGTGCTTCTGCAGCAGGGTTATCTGATGGACAATATATTTCTAAATTAGGTATTGCCCTCATTATTGAGATATCTTCTGTTAAATGGTGTGTTGGTCCAGAATCATCATAACTAAAACCAGGCCCTACACCAACAAGATTTATTGGAATTTTCATAAGACCACAATTTAATTTTGTAAATTCATGACATCTAGAAGTAATAAATGGAGCAATAGCATAAGTAAAAACTTTTTTCCCTTCTTTTGCAAGACCACTTGCTAGAGCAATCATACTTTGCTCTGCAATACCTGTACTAAAGTATTGTCTTCCATTAAAATCTATTCTGAATTTGTCAAGAGATGGAGCTCCCATGTCAGCATCAATTAATACTAGATTTTTATCTCTTTTTGCAAGTCCATAAATTCTATCCCAAAAGGTATCTCTCATTGATTTATTATTCATATTCTCCTCTTGAAGAATATACTTCTAATTCTTCTTCTAATTTTTTTATATCTTTTCCTTTAGGGGCCATACCATGAACTAAGGCTTTATTTTCCCAAGATTTAATTCCTTTTCCTTTAACAGTTTCAGCAATAATCATTAGAGGTTTATCTTCCTTATAACCTCTAAAATTATTAGTTGCTTCATAAATTTCTTTAACTGAATGACCATCTATTGTTTTTACATCCCATCCAAAAGATTTAAATTTTTTCTCTAGAGGATTCAATTTAACTATATTCTCTGTTGCTCCAAGTACACCATACCCATTTCTATCAACTATTGCAGTTAAATTATTTAAATTATGACTACTCGCAAACATTGCAGATTCCCAATTAGAACCTTCATGAAGTTCGGCATCTCCTAAAAGAACAAATGTATGGTAATTTTTTTTATCTATTTTTGCTCTTAATGCAACTCCTGTTCCAAGACCTAATCCGTGACCGAGTGAACCAGTAGAATATTCAACTCCTGGCACCGTATTTTGTAAATGTACTCCAAATTTAGCATCTTTTTTACAAAAAGTTTTTAACCAATCTTTTGAGAAAAAACCTGCATTAGTTAAAGCAACATATAATATTGGACTTGCTTGCCCCTTGCTTAAGATAAATCTATCTCTTTCATCCCATTCTGGATTATTATATTTATAATTTAGAATATTTCCAGAATAAAGGGTAGTAAGTATTTCTGCACATGAAAAAGAAGAAGTAACATGTCCTGTTCCAGCTTCTATACACATATTTAAGGTATCTTTACGAAGATCATTTGCTTTTCTTTGTAATTTGATTATTTGTTCTTTTTCCATTTCAAATCTTTATCATTTTTCTTTTTAAAGATTTATGTACTCCTCCTATTATTTTTTTAAGATTATTATAGTAAAGTTTAAGGAAAATCTAAACACATAGGATCTTTTCCATTTTTACCTATTGCCATTTCTTCAATTTGTCTTGCAAATTCTCCATAAGTACATCTAGCACATTCTTGATCAACATTTATTGATTGTAACAATTTTCTATGATTATCGCTTCCCCAATATTTTCTTATATTTTCTGGATTTGGATAATGACTTGTTAGTCTAAATCTCTCTTCTATTCTATGATCAGCACAAACATATGCATTTCCATCAGCACATGCTTGAAGCATTAAAGAGGAAGATACACAATTCTTGAATGTATGGTGTACTTTAAATTCAGTATTATATTTATGCATAATAGTAAAAACTCTAAAATCATCCCCTTTTTCTAATTCATGACACTTATGAAATTGTTCATGAATTTCTTCAATTTTATAATTAACTTTCATTGCTTGTTTAAAATCTTTTCTTTCTAAGTCAACAGGCCTAGCATGAAAATCTCTTGCTCCAATATCTTTTGCAAGTCTTGCAGCTGAATATAAATCTCCCCAATTATCTGGTCTAATTAGAAATTTATATGCTATATCTATATTAGATTTTGTTTTTTCCTTTTTTGAAACTAAAAGTTTTAAATTATTAATGACTTTTTCAAAGTCATTAGATTTATGCACCCTCTCGAAGGTTTCTTTTGTTCCTGAATCAACAGAAACACCCACCCAACGACAATACATCATCTCTTCAGCAATTAGTTCATCAATTAATCCTCCATGTGTAGCAAATGAAGATTGCATACCTTTATTAGATATGTATGAAGGGAGTTTCCAAACATTTTTATTCATTAAAGGTTCTCCACCACCACCAATACATACTCCTCTCACACCCCAATCACTAGTAAAATCAATTAAATTTTCTAAATGTTTTTTTGGCATAAGCTTCATATCTTTTTTGATTTCTTTTACATTAATCTTTAAATATCTTTGAGCATTGCAATGACCACATCCAAAATTACATAAGTGGCCAGGATCTAAAGAAAGTTCAATAGGCGGAGGCAATTCACCTTCACCTTTTAACCACTTAGCAATTGGAATATAATTTGAATGTAACCAAGTTAATCCTTTAAAAGAGTTAAAAGAATTATATTTACTTTTATCTTCCCATTCTCTCGCTTTTATTTGCCAATCATCTCTTGCCATTTTTAATTAATTCCTTTTTTTAGTTATTAAGGATTGTTGTTCTTGAAAATACTCTTTTAATACTTCTAAACATAGGGGGTCTACTTTTATAGAATTTATTTCTGAGATATTAAAAAAAGCAAATCCAGCACCTTCTTTTAAAATTATACTAGAAATTTCTTGATCAAATAAACCTTCGAAAATATATCTTTTTCCATAAAATGCAGTTGGAAGTTTATAGTCTTTAATTTTGGATAATTTAAATTTATTTATGTTAAATGCTATTTCTTCTTTAACTTCTCTTTTTAAGGCTTGTTCTGGAGTTTCACCATCTTCAATTTCTCCTCCAAAAACAGTCCAATATCCTCCTGGCACAGTTAAATAATCTAAAGTCTTTTTTTGTAATAGGACTTCATTTTTATTATTTACAATTATTGCTTCTGCGACATCTCTTTTTTCCATGATAAAATTTTTTCTATGAAATTATTTTTAATAATTTATTATGTAATTTAGGATTTGCTACGATGATTGATTTATCTTTAATATCCCATTGTTTTCCTTTAATATTAGTTACTTTTGCTCCAGCTTCTCTATTAATAATAACTGCTGCAGCCATATCCCATTGTTCTAGGCTTAATGCCATATAAGAATGTATCTTTCCACTTGCTGTTAGAGCTAAAGGAACAGAAGCGCAACCTGAAGATAAAAAACAAGTAATTCCTTGTGGAGAATAAAGTTTCTTAACATATTGTGCAAGATTTGTTCTTTTAAAATATTTTGTTTCCTTGCCTCCATCCAAACCAATTAAAACATGGTTAATATTATTTTCCTGAGAAACTTTTATTTTTTTATTATTGCAATACGTCCCATGCCCCTTTTCTGCAACATAGATTTCATTTCTTTTTGGAGCATATATAACTCCTACAATAGGAGTTTTCCCTTTAACTAATGCAACACAAACACTAAAATGATCTGTTATTCCAAAAGTATATGGAATTGTTCCATCAAGAGGATCAATAATCCAGCTAAAATCTGATTTATTTTCTAAATTTTTATTTTCTTCAGAATAAATATTATGAGTAGGAAATTTCTCTTTAATTCTTTTTCTAATTAATTTATCACTTGCAATATCTACTTTTGTTCTAAAATGCTGTTTCTGATTCCATTCCAGTTTTTGTGTCTGTTTATAATTATCTAAAAGTATTTTTCCTGCCGCAAGAGCAGTTTTTATTGCAAACTTCTTATAGATACTATATTTACTCATATCAATCACCTAATAATTTTCTTTTTAATTTTGTTTTAGTCATATTTTCAATATGTTCTTTTGTTTTTGGTCCAAATTTTGATCCAACCATTTTTAAATATTCCGGATTTTTAAAATAATTATCAAAAGCATTATCTCTAAATTCTAAAACTTCTCTTGGAGAAAGATGTTTTGTTGGAAGTGGTAAAAAATTATAACTATGTTGAGCATAATCAACCCAAGTCTTTGGAACTTCAACATTATTTTGAATAGTATTGTTATATAAATTTGATCCAGGCCATGCAGTATTACAATAAAGATTTGCAAATTCACAATTTAATTCTATTGCAAGATCTAATGTTTCTTGCATACTTTCTTTGGTTTCTTCTGGGAATCCAAATACATAATTTGCAAGAATATTTATTCCATGTTTTCCAATAATTTTCCTATTTTGAATCATATCTTCTCTTGTAAATTTTCCTTTATGCACATCTTCTCTAACTTTATCACTTCCTGCTTCATAACCAAGACATAACCAATTAAATCCTGCTTTTTTTAAAGTATCAAGATGGTTTTCTTTTATAGTATCTACTCTTGCATAAGCCCAAATATTTAAGTCAAGGTCTTCTTTAATTATTCCTTTTGCAATCTTCATAAAATGATTTGGATTAAGAATAAACATTTCATCAATAATTTTTATATTTTTGATATTATATTCTTTAGAGAGTATCTTTAATTGTTCAACCACCCATGAAGGATTCCAGTTTCTTGTTTTTCTCTCTCCAAAAGTTTCTTGTATAGAGCAAAAATCACAGGTAAAGGGACATCCAAGACTTGTCGAAATAGATGCATATTGAAGTCTTGAATCTAAATCATCTAAACATTGCCAGTTATGTGCTTTATATTTATGCATAGGCAATAAATCCCAAGCAACATCCTTTAATTCAGAAGTTAAATTTCCAATGTTCTTTGCTCTTAAAGTGTTTATAATTTCTCCATTTTCTTTCCACCATAGTCCAGGAATATTATTTAATTTAGAATTTTCTAACAATCCTTGTAAAGTATAAAATCCTTCTCCTTGACAGACAAAATCACAATTTTCTTCTTTAATAGTTCTTTTGGGAAGTGCAGAAGGATGAAGTCCTGTTAAGATTATTTTTCTACCCGGTTCTATATTTTTTATTTCTTTACATAGTTCTCCAACACTAGTCATCAATTGTGTTGATGCTGAAGGATGTTGACCATAGACAACAATGTTTGTTAATTTAGGATTATGTTCTTTTACAATTTCTGCCGTTTCCCCATGAGTTAAATTTTCTGCATTTGAATCTATTATTTTTACATTATAACCTTTATTTCTAATAAATCCTGCAGTTAACGCAGCCCAAAATGGAGGTTCTATTGCAGAAAAATCTTTACTTAAATCTTGATAGACTTTCTTTTTTGTTCCCCCAACATTAATTAAAAGTAAATCTAAATTCGATACCATCTTATAAATATTAGAATCTAAAATTGTTTTTTAAAGTTATTGTAGTATAAATATATTTGATCTTAGGAAGATATTTAAATAAATTTATAAGTCTTTTAATTATCAAATTCATATTACTTATAAAATTTAGAAAATGAAATCAAAGAAGAAACAAATAGTTTTTTTAGAACCTTTTCCAACAGTTATGATTTATAAAATAGCTAAATTGTTTAGAAAAAAAGGTTATGAAACAATTTTAATAGTTTTATTAGAGTCAGGTTCATCAAAGGACTTCCATAAAAGTGCTTTTGATAAAATATTTTTCTTTAATCTTAGTTTTTTTAAGATAAATTTAAAGAACGCTCCATTAATTCTTGGTTCTTTATTTAAAAAATTAAGAGATATTTTTAAGATAGGGAAATCTATCTTGAAATTAAAGCCTTATGCAATTTTTACTAGAGCTTCACCAAGTTGGCCTTGTGCTATAATGAGGATTTTATTTAGAAAATCTCCCTTAATTTATTTTCCTTATGATATTCGTTCTCAATATTATATGACTTCTAAGCAAGCTATAAAAGCAGGTATGCCAAAATTTGAGATTAAATCAGAAAAATTTTGTTTTGAAAATGCCGAGGGGATAATGCATAAAGGAGATCCAGAAGAATTAAATTTTGTAAATGGAAGAATTTTTGGAAATAATGTAAAATTACCTTCCTTACAAATTTGTTTTCATCCTTATTGTTCAAAAGAATTTATAGTTCCAATAAATAAAAATAAATTATCCAAAAAGGATAAAGATATTCATATGGTTTATCTTGGTTCTATGGGAACAGTAGGACCAACAGGGTGTACTTATGTATTTGATAATATTAAACCATTAATAAAACAAAAAATCCATGTTCATTTATATACAAGACCTAATTCTATATCAAATAATAAAGTAGTTAATTTTTTTGAGGAGGATAATAATTTTACAAGAACTTATAATGATATTTTGAAATCAAAATATTTTCATTTACATGAGCCTTTAGAACCTAAAGAAATAATCCTGGAAATTTCTAAGTATGATTTTGGAATTTGGCCAGCTAATACTGCAGAACCTCCTTATAATATAGAAGCTTCCTTAGCATTGGGAAATAAATTATCAAGTTATCTTGAAGCAGGAATTCCTTATATTTCTAATGAATTTAATAAGTATATAAATAAAAAAGGGAAAGAATATGGAATTTGTTCTTCTTATAATGAAAAGAAAATAGGTAATATAAAAGATAAACTAAAAAAGTTAAATTCTAAAAAATTAGAAAAAAATATAATAAAAGCACGAAAAGATTTTGATATGGATAAAAATTTTCCAAGGTTGGAAAATTTTGTTAAAAAAGTAGTTGATTTTAAAAATCTGAAATAAGATTAAATCTTCTTATATTCAGTATATTATAGTTTCATAATACTTTTAAACATGTTTTTATAATTTTCTTCTAAATGGAAAAACATAAGGTGTTGATTATTAAAACAGGCTACTCAGAAGTTCTTGATAAACATAAAAAAGAAAAAGTGGTTAGTTACGGAGATGTTTTAAGAGTAACACCTTTGTTACATTTATATAAAAATGATCATGTAACTTGGATTACTGATGAGAAAGCAATTCCATTACTAAAAGGAAATAATTATATTAATAGATTGCTTGTTTGGAACCTTGAAAATGCAATGCACTTATTAAGAGAAGATGATTTTGATACTATAATAAATCTAGAAAAAAATCATGATATTGGAATATTCTCTAACAGATTAGTAAAGACTTGGAGGAGGTATGGATTTAGATTTGATGAACAAACAAATAGTGCACAAGCTTATGATAGGGCTTTTGATGTTTTGAGCATGGTATCTAGACACTCTTTAAAAAAGGAAAATAACAAAACTTCACAAGAACTTTTATTTGGTTTAGTTGGAAAAAAATGGAATGGAGAAGAATATATTTTAGGTTATAAGCCAAAAACTAATGAAAAATTTGATATTGGGTTAAACAGTATTGCTGGTTCTAAATGGCCAATAAAAAGTTGGCCAAAAGAAAATTGGGATAATCTTGAAAAGAGACTTAATAAAGATGGATTTAATATAACAAAACAAAAAGATCAAGGTAGAGATGTTTTAGAAAATCTTAATTCATATATAGATTGGATAAATTCTTGTAAAAATATAATCAGTATAGATAGTCTTGGTTTACATATTGCAATAGCATTAAAAAAGAATGTCCTAGGTTTATTTGGACCGACACCTCATAAAGAATTTCATTTTTATAATAGGGGAAAAGCAATTTTACCCAAACATGATCAAGACTGCATACCTTGTTTTAATAAGACATGTAAAAAGGAAGAATGTTGTATGGAAGATATATCTGTTAAGAGAGTTTATCAGGAAATGATAAAATTAACACAATGAAAAATCTTTTAGTTACTGGAGGAAGAGGATTTATAGGTTCTCATTTACTTAATAGATTATCTAAAGAAGAATATAATATTATTAACTTTAGTAGATCACAAATCAAGGAATCTGGTAATTCTAAGATTAAATATATACAAGGAGATATAACTGATTACGATTGTGTAGATAAAGCTATTGAAAATTTAGAAGGAATTATTAATTTAAGTGCATTAAGCAGAGTAAGTGAAGCTATTAAAAATCCACAAGAATGTGTTGATATAAATGTTAAAGGTGCAATGAATATCTTAGAATGTGCTAAAAATAAAAAAAAACTTCCCTGGATTATTCTTGGAGGAACTAATGAATCCAAAGAAAATATCTATGGATTTTCAAAATATATGTCAGAGTTAGGTGCAGAAATATACTCAAAAAATTATGGAATGAAAATTCTTTCTTTAAGATTTGCAACAACATATGGCCCAAGAGATAAACCTGATAAATTAATTCCTAAATTAATAACTAGATCTATAGAAAATCAAGATTTAACTATTAATAATTCCAAAAAAGAATTTGATTTTATTTATATAGATGATATAATAAATGGTATTTATTTAGGAATTAAACATATTGAAAGTATCCAAGAAAGGTATTATGATTCTATTCCTCTTTGTACAGGTAAAACAACAAATTTAGAGAAACTTGCTAAAGTAATTATTAAAGAAACTAAATCGGCCTCCAACATTATTATAAAAGAAGAAAAGGAAGAAGTTTTTTCTTTAATAGATTCAAAAAAAGCAAAAAAGATACTAGGTTTTGAAGCAAAAGTAAGTATTGAAGAAGGGATTAAAAAAACAATAGAAAATTTTAATTCTTATTAATAATCTTATCTTTATTTTCAATAACAAATTTTCTAAGAGATTCAGGCATTTTAAGATTAATCATTTTTTCAAAACCAAAAAACTTTAATTCCTGACCTTCATTTAAAACTAATTCATTAATTTCTTTGTCTATTTGAGATTTATAGATATATGTTTTATATCCTCTAATATCATAAGTAATACCTAAAAATTCTAAATTTTTATCTTCAATTTCTAATTCAATTTCTTCCTTGATTTCTCTTTTTAAAGCTTGTAAAGGAGTTTCGTTTTCATCAAAGTGCCCTCCTAAAGTACACCAATAGTTTGGATAAGGTATAGTTTTTTTATTATCTCTTAGGTAAAATAAAAGTTCATTTCTTGAGTTAACAAAAATAGCTGTTGTTGTTTTATTTTCCATTTATAATAATTAGTATTAGTATATATAAAATAATGCATATGAATAATACACAATTCTTAAATACTATTATCCAGGCTTGATAATTATTCAATTAAAATAAAAATGAGAAGATTATCTGATGCAGCAAATAGATTAGAAGGACAAAAAATGTTTCAAGTCCTTGCTAAAACACAAGAGCTTGAAAGACAAGGAAAAGAGATCATACATTTTGAGATAGGAGATCCTGATTTTAATACGCCTCCAAATATAATGAATGCTGTTTATAATTCATTAAAAAGAGGAGAAACTCATTATACTGCTTCTTCTGGTTTATTAGAATTAAAAACTGCGGCAGCAGATGTAACTGAAAAAAGATCAAGAGGGTTTAGACCTGATTTAGATCAAATTTTACCTACTCCTGGAGCAAACGTTCAAATTTATTATGCAGTTGCTTGTGCTGTAAATCCTGGAGAAGAAGTTATTATTCCTGATCCAAGTTTTGTTTCATATGCATCTATTATAAATTTTCTTGGAGTAAAACCAGTGACCATTCCCCTTTATGAGAAAAACAAATTTAAATTAAATCCCGATGATGTTGAAAAAGCTGTAACTGATAAAACAAGAATGATTATTATCAATTCTCCAAGTAATCCAACAGGAGCAGTAATGTCTAAAGAAGAGATGAAAGGAATATATAATATAGCTAAAAAAAATGATCTTTATCTTTTAAGTGATGAAATTTATGCACGAATGATTTATAAGGATTCTGAAACAGATTTTTATTCTCCAAGTAAAGAGGATAATTGTAAGGAAAGAACAATTATTGTCAATGGATTTAGTAAATCTTATGCCATGACTGGTTGGCGTCTTGGAGTTGGAATAGGTCCATCAGATTTAATTAGTAAAATGGGACTTCTTTTAGAAACAACTACTTCTTGTGTTTCTCCTTTCTTACAAAAAGCAGGTATAGAGGCTTTAATAGGAAATCAAGAACCAATTAATAAAATGGTAGAAGAATTTAGAAAAAGAAGAGACTTAATTACAGATAAATTAAATTCTCTTCCAGATGTAAACTGTACAAAACCAGGAGGGGCATTTTATGTTTTTCCAAACATAAAAGAAACAGGGCTTACAAGTAAGGAATTTGCAGATTTAATGCTTGATAAAG
>CEQE01148653.1_pt1 | contig 12153 bp, 10 predicted proteins | sample 356201 | NCBI WGS metagenome assembly CEQE01 (sample SAMEA2619970, study PRJEB7988) | marine metagenome | biome: marine biome (ENVO:00000447); feature: mesopelagic zone (ENVO:00000213) & marine oxygen minimum zone (ENVO:01000065); material: "saline water (ENVO:00002010), including plankton...
AATCTCGCTCGTTAATCACTTGGCCAAATAATCGCCAAGACGATCAGCCGCTGCCGCCATGTCGGCAGTTGAGCCGGCAAATGAAAGCCGCACAAATTGTGACCCACGCTCGGTGTCAAAATCGATACCGGGCGTGATGGCGACCCCGGTTTCAGCCAGCACTTTTTGACAAAACACCTGACTGTCATTGGTGAAACGAGTTACATCGGCATAGACATAGAACGCCCCATCAGACGGCGCCAATTGATCGAGGCCGGCCTTCGGTAATTCTTTCAGCAGCAGCGCTCTATTTTCGGCATAGCGCGCCACATTGGCATCTAATTCTTCAAAACAATCAAATACTGAAATCGTCGCCAGCTGGGACAAAGTCGGTGGTGAAATAAATAGATTTTGCGCCAGACATTCGGATGCTCGAATCAGATTTTCAGGCACAATCATCCAGCCCAACCGCCAGCCGGTCATCGAAAAATATTTGGAAAAGCTGTTCACAATGATCGCATCATCGCCATAATACAACGCCGTGCTCGCTTTTCCTTCATAAGTGATGCCATGATAAATTTCATCAGATATCAAGCGAACGCCGCTGGCGTCACACCACTGAACTATTTCTTCAAGTGCCTTGGCTGAAAGCATACTGCCAGTTGGGTTAGATGGGCTCGCAACAATCAGACCATCAAGTTCAACATCCAGATTTGCCAAAATCTCCGCGGTCGGTTGAAAGGCCGTATCGGGCCCAACCGGAATATCAATGATTTCGACGCCGAGGGCGCGCAGAATATTTTTATAAGCGGGGTAGCTGGGGCTGGCGAGGCCGACTTTATCGCCCTGATCAAATACGGCCAAAAAGGACAGCATGAAAGCACCCGACGATCCGGTCGTGACTATTATCCGCTCCATTGGCACCGTGATGCCATAATATTCCTGGTAATAGGCTGCCAGCCGCTCCCTCAAAGGCGGCACCCCAAGGGCATCGGTATAACCGAGCAAATCGCTGTCCAAGGCCTGCTTCGCCGCCTCGATTACCGCCACCGGCGCCGGGGTACTGGGTTGTCCTACTTCCAAATGGAGAACGTCTTTGCCGCTGGCTGCCCGCTCATTGGCGGCGCGCATCACGTCCATCACGATAAATGGCGGAATAACGCCCCGCTCGGCAATCTTTAGAGCCATTCTTTATTCGCTCGCACTGGCAGCTAATCCGCTGCCACGGGGATCTGACATGATCGAGCAACTTTCAGGATCACGCGGCAAGCCGCCAGGACAAGAAACCGCGTTCACCAAACCGAGAACCGGAGTCACGGCGACCTGATGACCGCGTTCCCGGAGGTAGGCGGTAACGGATTTCGCCAATTTCGGCTCGTGGAAAGTTATATCCGGCGCCCCGCCATGATGAATGCGGCTCGCTGCCATGGCGCTTTCGAGTTTTTCACCTGCCAGCACGGAGCGGGCAAACACGTTCATGAGCGCTGTCGGCGCCGCAATTCCACCAGCTGCAGCGCCGGCAAAAAATAATGTTTCTGAACTTTTGTTATGCACCATTACCGGCCCGAGCGCCGTCGGACCTTTACCTCGACTGGTTGGCGCCGCCGCTAAAATGATACCGGTCCCCCGCGCCATACGGCCCGTGCCAAAATTATTATTCATGGTAAAGGTACAGGCGACCGCCGAGCCTTCGCGATCAACGACGACAAAACTAGTCGCTGAGGCGTTTTCGGCGCGTTGCTTGGGCGTCGGCTGGAAGGCGCGCGGTGAGAGGTGACGGTCTGACCGGTAATTGCTGATCAAACTTTCTAAATGCCGATCTGAAATCAGCGTGTTAGGTGGATTGGCAATCGAAAAATCATCCCGCAACCAGGCCTCCCGATCACCATAAGAACGCAAGGCTGTCTCAGCTAAGACATGATATTTTTCTCGTGCCGACGCGTCTTCGAATAAATCATTATCATTCAGCATACCGAACATTTGTGCCGCAACCAAACCACCGGAAGCAGGTGGCGGCATAAAATGCACCTGATGAAAGCCCATTTTTTTCACCATCGTTTTTTTCCATTGCGGCTTGAAGGCGCGTAAATCTTCCAGCGACAATGAGCCACCGGCCTGACGTACGCCGTCCACCAGCAGCTCTGCAAACTTACCTTGGTAGAAATCAGCCGGACCTTTCGCCCGCAAATTCGAAAGCGTTCCCGCCAAATCGATTTGCCGCATAAAGTTGCCCTCGCCAATAACCTGGCCATTTGACTGGAGAAATACCTTACGGGCTCCAGGATCAGCGACCAGGGCTCCGGCTACCGGTTTCAAATCCGTTATTAGCGAACGTGAAGCTTGTGTCCCGAATCGCGCCAATTTTTCGCCGATTGAAACCAGTTGCGCCCATTGAAAACGGCCATAGCGGGTATGGAGGGCAAATATACCAAGCGGGTTTCCAGGCACGGCACTCGGTCGTGAGGCAGAGCTTGGAATTTTACTGGGTACGCGGTTTAAAAAATCCAGTGCTTCGATTTTTTTTGTCTTGCTATCATAGACCATACAAACCCCGCCGCCGCCCAGACTGGCTTTCGAGGGTAAAGTCGTGGCAAGGGTAAAATATAGTGCCGTCGCGGCATCTGCAGCATGTCCGCCGGCTGATAATATTTTTTGGCCTTCCAAAACCGCGCGCGGTTCATCAGCGGCGACACCGCCGATGAAACCCTGCACAAAACCTTCAGATCCCAGTTCCTCTTTTGGTGCACCACACGATGTTAAAATTACGGCCAATCCCAAAATTGAACCGCAGACCAGGGATTTGCGGCGGATATCGCCAGCTGAACCACCAGTGATTTGACGCCGGGGTTTACGAGAACTACCTTGCTTATACGCTTTATTTAAATGAAAGCGCAGATTTGGGGCTAAAATTTTGAAATACCGCATCAACTTATTCGTCTTTTCTTTAATCATCCTAATACTCGGGACTATTTCCGTCCTCTTGCCTTCCAGCGCCAAGGCCAAAGGCATTTCAATGATCCGTGACGCCGAAATTGAAAATACCATTCGCGTCTTTGCGACACCACTATTAGAAGCCGCTGGTCTTGAACCATCATCCATACGCATTCATATCGTAAATGACAACACGCTCAATGCATTCGTAGCCGGAGGTCAACAAATTTTTATCAATACCGGCCTCCTTATGAAAAGCAAAAATGCCGGTCAGGTCATCGGCGTGCTGGCTCATGAAATAGGCCATATTTCCGGCGGTCATCTCATTAAAGCCGCAACCGCCCAAAAAGACATCTCGGCAGCGGTGTTGCTTGGCTACCTGCTGGGCGGTGCGGCAATCATCGCCGGACGGCCTGATGCCGGTGCCGCTGCCATACAATTGGGTGGCCAAGTTGGCGCCCGGCAATATATGAGCTTCAGCCGCACCCAGGAATCCGCTGCCGATCGTGCCGGCTTGCGGTTTTTAGATAATACCGGACAATCGGCCAAAGGATTGCTCGAATTCATGGAAGTGCTGGAAGATCAGGAATTATTAAGTGTCCGCAACCAAGACCCTTATGTCCGCACCCACCCGCTGACCAGGGATCGCATTGATTCCCTTCGGCATCATCTGGAAAAATCACGGTTAACCGACAAACCGATCACAAATTCCTACCGCGTGAGCCACGCCCGCATGAAAGCAAAGTTAATTGGTTTTACCCAAGGCTTGACGCGGACCTTGCGGGCGTACCCTGAAAACAGCAATACTTTGGATGGTCAATATGCCCGGGCTATCGCCTATTACCGGCAGCCGAATCTTAAAAAAGCGATCGGGCTCATTGATACGCTGATCGCCAAATTCCCCAATGATGCCTATTTTCATGAATTGAAAGGTCAAATTTATTTTGAAAACGGCAAGCTTAAACTGGCGCTGCCGTCTTATCAAAAATCCGTCGATCTGTTGCCGGAATCAGCAATTTTAAAAGCACAATTGGCCCACGCCCAAGTGGAGATGGCCGGCGTTGATCCAAACAATCGGAGCCTGCTCACGCAAGCTGTCGAAAATTTACTCTATTCTGTCGATAAAGATGCCGACCGGCCATCCGTCTGGCGGCAGCTGGGTATTGCCTATGGACGGCTTGGGAAAATGGGTGAAAGCTCCCGGGCATTGGCGGAAGAAGCCATTTTGCAAGGCCGCTCCCGCGATGCGATCGGTATCGCCGAGCGGGCAAAAAAACTGTTAAGGCGAGGTTCACCCGATTGGCTGCGGGCCGAAGACATCATTACGGCAGCCCGGGAAAATTTGAAAAACAAGAAATAGTGCAGGAGTGGCATGTCAGCCAAAGCGGTAACACTAATTGGAGCTGCCCTCACATTGCTGGTTTCGGCCTGCGCGATTCCAGCAACGAGCATCACGCCTGAGGGCTATCTCGAAATATTTGGCCCCTCCACCACCCTTAAGAAAGCCAACCTGTCGGGAGAATGGTTTGTCGACGGCATGGAAAAATCATCTTTTTTGGCAGGCCATCTTAACATCGAGCGCATTGATGGCTCACCTGCGCTGAATATTTCCGCCGGCGCCCAAAACTATATCTTCGCCAAACGCACACGGGCCAGCTTGCTGGCGGCGCCGTTTTTAAGCTGGTCTTGGAATGTGCCCTCATTTGAAGGTGAAGAATACCCGGTTCGCCTGATTATCGGTTTTCATGGCGGCGATCCCAAAAGCGGCAGCTGGGGCAGCCAGCCGCTGGTTTACCTTGGCCAGATAACGCCACCTTTTGATCGCGCTATTTCAATTATTTGGCATCGCAACGGCCTGCTTCGAGGCACCATTGATCGCGCCGCCAAACTGCCAAAATATATTGCCCGCGGCGGCATCGATAAAACCGACAAATGGCAAACCGAGAATATCGACCTGGCCAATATCTACCAGCGACTTTGGCCCAAAGATGAGTTTCATAAAGTTCGAATTATGTTCGCCGGCTTTGCCGCCCGCAAAAACGCAACACCAACAAGCGCGGCTTTCGCCGATTATGTGCTGGCGAAATAGCTGCCGCAAATGGTTAGCATTGTAATAAAGGTACCAGATACCTTTATTACATTTGCGTGAAATGTTTCGATTGTGCGTGCAATGCCCTATATCTCTCTTGTAGAGATGACGGTAAGAGAATTGGAACACAGGTAAGTTTTATGAAAATTCGAAATTTGGTGATTACCGCAATTACCAGCGTTTTCCTATTGAGCGCTTCGTTCGGCTTGATCCCCGAAGCCCAAGGACAAAGTTCGACGGCGCCAAAAATTATTGGCCAGAGCACGCCCTTCGACGCCTCTCAGAAAAAAGCCATTGAGAAAATTATCGGTGACTATCTGCGCGATAACCCGGAAATTATCATCGAATCCATCCGCAACATGCAGGCACGGGAACGACGCCAACAGCAAGATCGTGGCCTCAAGAATCTAGTTACCTATCGGGAGATGATATTCAACGACCCGACCTCGCCGATCGGCGGCAATCCCCAAGGCGATGTCACGATTGTCGAGTTTTTCGACTATAATTGTGGCTTTTGTAAAAGAGTTTTTCCAACCATAAAAAAACTTCTCGAGGAAGATAAAAACATCCGCTATGTCTTTAAGGAATTTCCGATTCTGTCGCCACAATCAGAACTCGCCGCCCGCGCCGCCTTGGCAGCCTGGCGTCAGGACAAAACAAAGTATGTTCAGCTGCATACCGAGTTTATCCGATCAACTGGCGGCTTTACCGAAAGCCGTATCATGCGGATGGCGGAAAAGCTTGGTCTCAACACGGCTCAGCTGAAAAAGGACATGCAATCATCAAGCATAAGCCAGATTATTGCCGGTAATCGCGCCCTGGCACAGCGATTGGGCATCAACGGTACGCCAGGATTTATTATCGGCAATCAGATTGTGCCAGGCGCGGTCGACATGGTAACGCTCAAGCAATTGGTCGCAGACGCGCGCAAAGGCTAAGACCCTAAATTACCTGTTATTTTTTGAGTGGCAGCAGCGAATAGCGCAAGCCATTCGGGCTGTCGATCAGGATCAATATTTCTGATCTACCGCCGTTTTTAGCCGATCTGATAATCTTTGTGAGTTGTTGAGGCTGCCAAATCTCCTGGAGATTCGCCTGCACGATCACATCGCCTGGTTTTAACCCAGTTGAAACGACTTTACTTTTGCTGTCGACCAAGGTGACGACGACACCCATCGAGTCCCAGCGCAATGCAAACTGCTCCCGCACTTTTTTAGTGATGGCGGCCACGGTGATGCCGATATTGGGATAATTGGCAAACGATCCTTTGGCGACTTTCCAGGCGGCCGGTCGCGTACCCGATTGTAAAATCAGCTTAACCGTGCGGCCATTCCGTTTCACGGTTACAGGAATTTTCTGACGCGGTTTGGTTTTTATAACCGCCTTCAACAGCCCATCGAAATTTCTTATTTTCTGGCGGTTAAACTCGATGATCAAATCACCCCGCCGAAATCCAGCGATGGCGCCCGCTTCGCCGATGGCGACATTTTTCACCAGGACACCGTTTTGGTCTATCTGGCCAAGAATTTTGGCGACTTTTTTATCGAACCCTTGCACTTCAAGGCCGAGAAATCCCGTTTCAGCCCGTGCGGAACCCGTCCCGACGGCCATCACGCCAAGTATTACCAATATTTTTTTCGTCAACCGAATTTTCATTTCGATAGCTTACTCAGCAAATAAAGCCAAAAATTGGCGGGGCTCTTAAAACCTAACGACTTATATTTATCCAAACAATAGACCTTATTTGAAAAAATAGTGATGATTCAATGACTTTCCTAATAGATACGCCCTTGCGAATAAGCCAGCAGCGCTTTATTCACTCTATATATCGCTGAATTGAAACATTCAAAACCTGATTTACAGTAGGTAGTACGCGGTGAAAATACTATCGATATTTGGCACACGGCCCGAAGCTATTAAAATGGCGCCAGTGGTAAAGGCTCTTGATGCAGAAAATAGCATCGAGCACGCAGTCTGTGTAACCGCCCAGCACCGCGATATGCTCGACCAAGTGCTCTCGCTGTTTGATATTAAACCTGCATTCGATCTCGATATCATGGCGGAGAATCAAGACCTGACGCATATAACGACCGCCGCCATTGAGGGGCTCGAACAAGTATTAAATGACTATCAGCCGGATCGGGTCCTGGTGCATGGTGATACGACGACGAGTTTTGCCGCGTCGCTGGCCGCGTTTTATCAAAAAATCCCGGTCGGCCATGTCGAGGCCGGATTGCGCACCGGTAATATTTACGCCCCATGGCCGGAAGAGATGAACCGGCGGCTGACCGATACGATTTGTGACCTGCATTTTGCACCGACAGAATCAGCTGCGCAAAACCTGCTTAAGTGTGGCGCCCCGCAATCAGGTATCATCGTCACCGGCAATACGGTCATTGATGCTTTGCTGCAAGTTTGTGACCAGCTCGATAGCGACGCGACTGTCCGTGACCAAGCGGCCTCGCAACTGCCGGATTTGGATAAAGCCAAAAAACTGATCCTCGTCACCGGTCACCGCCGCGAAAATTTTGGTGATGGCTTCGAGCGCATTTGCAGCGCCCTCGCCCAATTGGCGGCGCGTGATGATGTGCAAATAATCTACCCGGTTCACCTCAATCCCAATGTTCAGGAACCGGTCAATCGCCAGCTCGGCAAGCTTGCCAACATTCATCTGATCGAGCCGCAGGAATATCTGCCGTTCGTTTATTTGATGAAGGCGGCGCATCTCGTTATTACTGATTCAGGCGGCATTCAGGAAGAAGCGCCGTCGCTCGGCAAACCGGTTCTGGTGATGCGCGATGTCACCGAACGTCCGGAAGCGGTCGACGCCGGAACGGTCAAACTTGTTGGCACTGTTGAGCGGAAAATAGTAGAAGAAACAATGACTTTACTTGATAACGAAGATCACTACCTCCAGATGTCGCAAGCGCATAACCCTTACGGCGATGGCAAGGCGAGCGAGAGAATTGTGACGGAGTTAACGCGTGACAATTGAGTTTAACAAAGTATCGGTCATTGGCTTGGGCTATGTCGGCCTGCCAACCGCCGCCGTCATTGCCAATCGCGGCATTGATGTCCTCGGTGTCGATGTAAATAGCGAAATCGTCGAGACCATCAATCAAGGCGATATCCATATTGTCGAGCCGGATTTGGATATTCTGGTTCGGAGCGCAGTGTCATCTGGCAAACTTAGTGCTGCCACCTCGCCGGAACCGGCAGACGCGTTTATTATCGCCGTGCCGACGCCTTTCAAAGCGAACAACAAACCCGATCTGACATTTTTGGAGCAAGCGACGAACGCGCTGGCGCCGGTGCTGGCCAAAGGTAATCTGGTGGTTCTCGAATCAACGTCGCCGGTTGGCACGACTGCACAGATTGCCGAATGGTTGACTGCCGCCCGTCCCGATCTAAGCTTTCCCGCCCCAGACATAAGCGATCCTGATATCAACATCGCCCACAGCCCGGAGCGCGTTTTGCCGGGCCGCGTGCTGATCGAGCTCGTCGACAATGACCGGGTTATCGGCGGGCTTTCTGATATTTGCAGCCAACGGGCGCGCGATCTTTACAGCCTGTTCGTCAATGGCTCTTGTCATTTAACCAATGCGCAAACCGCGGAATTGGTCAAACTCGCCGAGAACGCCTACCGCGACACCAATATCGCTTTCGCCAATGAAATGTCGCTGGTCTGCGATCAGCTGGATATAGATGTCTGGCAGATGATCGATCTCGCCAATCTTCATCCCCGGGTCGAAATTTTGCAGCCCGGGCCCGGTGTCGGTGGTCACTGTATTGCGGTCGATCCCTGGTTTATTGTCGAATCTGCCGCTGACCAAACGCCGCTTATCCAAGCGTCACGCCAGGTTAATGACGGCAAGCCGGATTGGGTGATCGAACGAACTCTTGCTGCTGCCCCGGCCAATTCCGCGATTGCGTGTCTGGGCCTCGCTTATAAAGCTGATATCGATGATTTGCGCGAAAGTCCGGCAATGGCGATTGTCGAAAAGCTGGCGGCACAGCATGATGGCGATATTTTAGTGGTTGAACCTAATATTACTGAACTGCCGGCTTCCTTAGCGGCGCATAAAAACGTTACACTTCTGGCGTTCGAAAAAGCTGTGCAGAAAGCGGATACGGTGCTCTTATTGACGGACCACCGCGAGTTTAAAGAAACTGATCAGACTGCATTATTGAACGGCAAGAGCCTTATTGATACACGCGGCGTTTGGCGGATAAAATCGTAACATCACAATTTGGGAGTAATTGGAATTGACCCAAAAGAAAGCATTTATCACCGGAGTCACTGGACAGGATGGGGCCTATCTCGCTGAGTTACTGCTGACCAAAGGCTATGAAGTGCATGGCATCAAACGCCGCTCGTCATCATTTAACACCGGCCGTGTCGATCATCTCTATACCGACCCCCATATCGAAGGCACCAATTTTTTCATGCATTACGGCGATATGACGGATGCGACCAATTTGATCCGGCTCGTCCAGTCAGTTCAACCGGATGAAATTTATAACCTCGCCGCGCAAAGCCATGTCCAAGTAAGTTTCGAAACCGCAGAATATACCGCCAATTCGGATGGTATTGGTCCGCTACGCCTGCTTGAAGCCATTCGAATTTTAGGCCTGGAAAAAACCGCCCGGTTTTATCAAGCTTCTACATCCGAGCTCTACGGCAAAGTTGTCGAAACCCCGCAATCCGAAACCACCCCGTTTCATCCCAGGAGCCCTTACGCCGCCGCCAAGCTCTATGGCTATTGGATCACGGTTAATTACCGGGAGGCTTATGGCATGCATGCGTCGAACGGCATCCTGTTCAACCATGAGAGCCCAATCCGCGGTGAAACCTTTGTCACCCGCAAAATCACCCGCGCCGTCGCCGCCATTGAACTCGGCCTTGAGGACAAGCTTTATCTCGGCAATATCGACGCCCTCAGGGATTGGGGCCACGCCAAGGATTATGTTGAGGGAATGTGGCGCATCATGCAGCAAGATGAGCCCGATGACTACGTGCTTGCGACCGGTGAACAGCACTCGGTCCGTGAGTTCGTCGAGCTGTCTTTCGCCGAGATCGGCCGCAAAATAGTCTGGCAAGGCAGCGGCATCGAGGAACAGGGCGTGGATGACGCCAGCGGCGATGTACTGGTTGAGATCGATTCCCGCTATTTCCGGCCGACCGAGGTTGAGACCCTGTTGGGTGATCCCTCCAAAGCGCTTGAAAAGCTCGGTTGGCAGCACACCACGCCCTTCGCCGAACTGGTCAGCGATATGGTTAAAAGTGATTTAGAATTGATGCGGAATGGCGGTGATGGACAGTAGCGCCACCGATATCAAACTCGCCGAACCGTTCGACCTAAGCGGCAAGAAAGTCTGGGTCGCCGGTGCTTCCGGCATGGTCGGCGGCGCCACGGTGCGCAGATTGACCACTGAAAACTGCAAAATTCTGACCACGTCTCACAGCGAACTTGATCTCATTGATCAGGCCGCCGTCAATCAATGGCTGGCGGCAAATAAGCCTGATGTGGTGGTCATCGCCGCGGCCACGGTTGGCGGCATTCTCGCTAATTCAACCCGGCCGGCGGAGTTCATCTATAATAACATTGCGATCGAGAGCAACATCATCGAGGCAGCCCATCAAAATGAAGTTGAGAAGCTGTTATTTTTAGGCTCAGCCTGCATCTACCCCCGTGAGGCCGCCCAGCCGATGGCCGAGGAAACGCTGCTGTCCGGACCGCTGGAGCCGACCAATGAGTGGTATGCCATCGCCAAAATCGCCGGCATCAAAATGTGCGAGGCCTACCGCAAGCAATATGGCTGCGACTATATCTCGGCCCAGCCCAACAACCTCTACGGGCCGGGTGATAATTTCGAACTCGAAAGCAGTCACGTTATCCCGGCGCTGATGCATAAAGCCCATATCGCCAAAGTCAACGGCGACCAGACGATGCCGATTTGGGGCTCGGGTAAGGTGTTCCGCGAATTCCTCCATGTCGACGATTGCGCCGACGCGCTGGTCCATTTGATCAAACATTACAGCGGTGACATCCACATCAATATGGGCACCGGCGAAGAAGTCACAATCAAAGAGCTCGCCAAAATCATCGCGAGAGTAGTCGGCTTCGAGGGTGAGTTGGAATTTGATACCTCAAAGCCCGACGGCTCACCACGCAAATTGCTTGACCCCAGCCGCATGCAGGGGCTGGGCTGGACGTCGACGATATCGCTTGAGGCCGGACTGGCCGCAACCTATCAGTGGTTTCTTGATAATATTGCTGATTAGCAGCAACTGAAATTCCAATTTTCCGCGATTAAGAGTTGGAATTTCAGAACGCCTTTTGGCCTGCCTGCCAAATTTTTTTTAAGTTTTTTCGACGTAGGTTCAAAGACTTAATCCCGCCCGCCCCAAAAAAAAATCAACGGTTGAGAAAAAAAGTTGAGACATCCTGATTGGCGGATGTTCCAAAAAATCACATTTACTCAAAAACATTCTAGCATTAACTGTAAAAAGTTGGAATTTAAACAACCAATTTCGCTTAGAATCGAAAAAAAATGCACCGTTTTTTCCCCTGATTTCAGCTGGTTATAATTTATTTTGACCCTTCGTGTCGAATTCCGTTGTAGTCGAGCTAAACTTTTATATCCTAGAGAGTACACCAGAAAATATAGGATACATATCATGAACATTAAGCTAACTCTAAATCACGCCAACGCCACAGCACCTGAACCAACACTGATCGACAAATTAGACCTGCTTGATTTTCTACTGGTCCAACGCGCGCCGATCGAGGCCCGCTTCCGGGATATCTACGATGCCGCCTATGCCGGCATGCAAGCCGGTTCGGCGCATAAATTTACCGAAAAACTGGCCGCGACTTATGATGCGGAATTCAAAACTTTTTTGGCCCAGGCACCGAATGATCGAAGCCGTGATGCCTTGAGGCAAGTCTTAACCGAAGTTTCCGAGCGCCACCTCAATCGCGCCATTGGCGACGAGCAAGCCGGCCGTGTCGGTGATCGCGCCATGAGCACCGAGGCCCTGCTTACCCAATATACCAATCTGGCCGAGCTTTATCCGGAAAACGCCGAGGCCTATATGGCGTCCGGTGAGGATGCGCTCAGCCGGCTTGTCCAAAGCGGTATTGTTCAAG
>CEQE01147383.1_pt1 | contig 12139 bp, 22 predicted proteins | sample 356201 | NCBI WGS metagenome assembly CEQE01 (sample SAMEA2619970, study PRJEB7988) | marine metagenome | biome: marine biome (ENVO:00000447); feature: mesopelagic zone (ENVO:00000213) & marine oxygen minimum zone (ENVO:01000065); material: "saline water (ENVO:00002010), including plankton...
GGAGCTTATGTTGAACAGGAGAAAGAAGATGACTGAGAAAATAAATAAGATAATACTAACAGCAGAGGGAGAGCTTGAAGATAAGGCTTTGAGAGAATTGGTTAAGATATTAGAGACTAAGATAGAAACTATTAATGAAAGAACTAAAACACATACTATTGATATTAGGGATTTAAGGAAAGCAATTAAAGAAATCATAAAAGTATAATTTTTTAAATTAATTAAAAATTTAAAAAATTCTACAAGAAGCAGAAAAAAAGAGGGGATATCCCCTCTCTCTTTTTGCCACCCCGACTAAAATTGGCAATAAACGAAATATCAAAGATAGATGCCAACGGGGAGCCCCGTCAAAAAGCTACACACCCCTTAGTTACTTGAAAAAGACACGCCTTGGCGTTCTCCCGCTAATTAGTTGATTTAAAAACATTAGGTAATGGCCACCAAGAAGAATGTATTTAAATCTTTTATAACTAATTTGCGCCCCGACTTTTTCGGTCAATTTTTATGTAACCCCTTTGTTATATAGGGGTTACCCCTATATCTTAATTAATTAAGGAGAATAAGAAAATGAATACAAACAAATTAGAAGAATTTGGATTTAGAGAAGTTGAAGAAGCAGCTCAGCTACTGACTGCATATGTAAATGATGGAGGTTGCGACTTCCTATGGAATGGAATTAAATTGGAATTTAATCAAAACTCGGGTTTAGTGTTCTTAGCAGATGAGGACTGTAATGTAGGTGTTATGGAGAATGGTAAGTTAGTGCAGTTTAAGTGGTGTAATGAATGTGGTTATGAGGGAACTGATGACGACTACAAATGTGATAAAGAGAATGGCAATACACAAGAGTGTTGTAAAGAGTATTTTGAGGAGGTTGAAGAAGATGAAAGGTAAGTGTAGTAAGTGTGGTGGATATACACATTATGGTGTATGTGAGTTAAGTAAAATAGGTGTTTCTATAAAAGATGAAGCATTATGTAAATGTGAGGCTAACACCTCCTCACATTTACAAGGTGTTAGAATGAAATGTGATGAATGTGGTATAGAACATAGCGAGGATAACGAAGCTATGAGTATAAAAGAGGAGGTGGTTGAAGATGAATGAAATAGTAGATATTGGAATGTTTGGAAGTTATGAAGTAGAGGATAATGGTGAAATGAATGAAATAGAAGAAGAATAAACTTCGCCACTAATTAATTTTTTTGCTTCTGTCTCTCTCTCTTGCTTCTGCTTCTTTTCACTTTTTAGATTATTGATTATTTTAAGTATTATAATAGACTTCAGACTAAGGCATCATTGATTATAATGCTTCAAATCGAAGTATTTACCAACTACCTAACTACATCTATTAAGACAGAGAGAGACACCTAACCACCAAGTTTGTTTCTAGTCTAGCTTGTATAGTATGCTCCTAAAGCTCTACCTCTGCTTACATCTCGTATGGGATAAAACCATTCTGTAAGGCTATGTGTTTTCTAAGTTTAGCTTTTATTTAAAGACTTATTTACACTTAAAAGTGATGCTTATCTCTTCGAAAGACTTAAATAGTTTGAATTCGTTGAGTGAGCAACACGAAACGCTGTTGATGACTCACTCAAATTTATTTACATCAATTATAAAATCAATAATCGAAGAGATATGGGAAATCATTGATTTTTCTTTGGAAAAGGGGATATTGCTAATAAAAACATAACTATTTATTTGCTTTAACAAATAAGCTACTTAAGTTTTTATTAAGTTATTAATCTACCCACCCCACCCACCCATTTATAGCATACTACCCTCGCTCCTTAATAGGTCGCTCGGTTGATGCTCACAGCAAGTTCCGCATCAAGTATGTTATTGATTATGCGATTATTGGTTTTTTTTGTTTTTTTGTGTGTAGGAAACCACACAGAAAATTTTATAAATTATATTATATATTATCCGCTATGGAGTATAACTTAACTAAACCATGGTTAACTTTAGATAAATGGCAGAAAGATTTAATTAAGTCCAAAGGAGATGGGGTAGTAATAAGTGGGAGGCAATGTGGCAAATCAACAGGAACAAGTATTTTAGCAGGAGAGACTGCACTAAACAATCCCAACGAATTCATATTAATAGGAGCTTATGTTATAGACCAAGCACAACTCATCTTCAGAAAAATTCACGAGTATATCTTAGACAAAGACCCAAAGCAAATTAAAAACAGAGTAACCCTTAACTTCTTAGAGCTAAAGAACGGCTCTAAAATTTTGTGCCGTCCTATAGGAGATACAGGAGCAGGGATGAGAGGGTATTCCGCTACAATGTTAATAATTGATGAAGCAGCCTTTGTCCCAGATAGAGCGTGGGATGCGATCGAGCCTGTTATCTCAGTTACAAAAGGGAGGACTATTCTACTCAGCACACCACAAGGAAAAAAAGGCTTCTTCTATAAAGCAAGTATAAACCCTAATTACTTCAAAATGAAGCTATCTGCAAGAGACTGTCCAAGGCACACTAAAAAATTTCTCGACCAAAAGGAATCTGAACTCTCACCTGTAGCCTTTGCGACTGAATATCTTGGAGAGTTTATAGATGACTACAACAGAAAATTCTCAGAAGAGTGGGTAAAGAAAGTATGCTGCATTGAAAAAACAGAACAAATAAGAATAAGGACAAGTAATCAATACTTAGGTATAGATGTTTCAGGCTCAGGGTCAGATGAAACAACATTTGAGGGCTTTGATGCGAATAACCCCAAAAATATATTCCAAACACTAAATATCTATTCAAAAACAATTCAAGGACCTCAAATAGAGAGACAAATCCAACAACTAAAAGAAAAATATCATTATGACAAGAAATCAATAGGATTTGATTCAGGAGGCTTAGGGAGTGGAACTTTCAACTATATGCTTGAAAATGACACTCTAAAAAGAAGCATAGTAGCCTTAGATAATGCAACAAGACCCATAGAACACAAAAAAGACAAACAGAAAACAACAAAACTTCTAAAAGAATACATGTATGACTTAGTTGAGGAGATGGGATGGCGAGGAGAACTTAAATGTTTCAATGAGGGTGCAGTAAAGCAGTCCTTTGAATCCATACAAATTGAATTTAAGGATGGTGGAAAAAAGAGATATTGGGGAACATACTCACATATAGTAGAGGGAATAGTAAGAGCAGTGTGGTTAGCAAAAAACAAAAGTTTAAATATTTACATTCATTAAATTTTCTATGGTAAATATTCCAATAATGACAACGTCAGGGGCAACACTAATTAAAGCTGGTGCTGATGTAAATACAGCAGTTATGTCAGGAGCAAACATTGTCCAATTCATAAACGATGCAGAAGCGTTAGTAAATTCATTAACAAGGATTAACTATTCAGACTCTTTCTCAGGGCTTAACACAGACGTTCAGGGTTTGTTGTCAGAAGCGTCAAGTAACTTAGCAGCAATGTATGTAATAAATTATGATATTAACAATTATCAAACTCCTGAAGTAGCAAGGACGATGTTAGATGTTTTAAGAGATGGAGCTATGAGGGCAATATCATTGCTTAGAGATAAAAATACGACTGACTTTATCGATGGCGCATGATTTTACAGCTTTCCCTGAACTCACTAACTCACAGATGCAGATATACTACTTTGAATCTCCACACAAACAAATAACAGAAAGTTTTAGGGCTAAAGTTGTAAAAGTTACAGATGCAGACACTATAAGGGTTGAGTGGAGTGATAGAGACTTTAACTTCCCAATAAGACTTATAGACATCTCAGCTCCAGAAATGAATGAGGCTGGAGGAGAGAGAGGAAAGAAATGGCTTGAAAGTGAAATATTAAATGAAAAAGTAGACATAATAATAAACCCTAAAAGAAGAGTGGGGAAGTGGGGTAGAATTCTTGGAGAGATAATTCATAGAGGACTAAATATAAATGAAGAAGCAATAAGAACAGGACATGCAGTGCCATTTGATAGGAGAAAGGACGGATTAATACCTGACTTAGACACGGCTTTGAGGTTTGAAATAAAATGACACTACCAACATTTTTCGCAGGAAAATCAGGACAGCAAATAATTAATTATAGTTATGCAGACTTAGCTGGTGGAGCTATTGTAACAGTATATAAAGGTTTCGTAAGCAACAACAATGGAACAAAAGAGTATAATTTAGGAACAAGCTCAATAGCTTCGGAAGACATTGTAGTTTCAGGAGCTGGAACAGCTGGAAGTGAAATGCAAGTCCATGCACATGATTTTGATTTATTATTTAATTCTTCTCAAAGAATAGAGGGAACAGCAAAATTAACTTTAAGCATGGGAGCTACGAAATCTCATGTAGATGGAACTAACACTCTATACATTAGCGGAGCAACATTAAGTCATGTTAGAGGTTCAATAACAGAAATATTGGACACAGTTTCAGGAGCACAATTATCAGAGGGACAAGCAGTATTATATGCAAAAACTTTGAACATGCCTTTTAATATAACAAACGGAAAGAATTTTAAAGCAGGAGATATACTTAGATTAAACATACCATTATGGAGTTTATCGACAGGGGGAGCAGGCAATGAGTCCGCAGGATATGGAGCAGACCCAAAAGCAAGAGCTGACCCTGATAATAAAACAGTAAGTGGGGCACTAACGACAACGATGGAGTTACACGTCCCATACAGACCAAAATTTTAAAATGCCACAATTAGATTTCGGAAACGCAGTAGCAAGTAACTTAACAAGTGCTATAACAGATTTCTCAGTGGATACAAAACAAACAGATGGTGCTTCTGAAAGTCCTGAAACAAGATGGCAAAATAACGAGTGGACACAATGGTTTGGTTACTACAAAGCTATTCCTGAGTTAAACTCTGTAATAGATGCAAAGGCAACATGGACTGTAGGAAAGGGTTTTCAAGCTGATGAGCAAACAACTTTATTATTAGATACAATAAATGGATTTGGGAAAGATACATTTAACACAATTCTTGAGAACATGATAAGAACTTATAACATAGGTGGAGATAGCTACTGCGAAATTATAAGAGATGATGAAGACAACCTAATAAATCTTAAACCTTTAGACCCAATGGTTATGGTGCACATTGCAGATAGAAAAGGAATAATAATTAGATATGAACAAACATCTAAAGTAGCAGGACAAGAGCCAAAGAAGTTTAAGCCTGAACAGATATTCCATTTAGCAAGGAACAGAGTAGCAGATGAGATACATGGACAAAGCATAACAGAAAAGTTGGTCAATATAATTCTTATGAAGAACGAAGCAATGGATGACTATAAGAAAATAATGCATTGGTTTGTAAAGCCGAGATGGATATTCCATTTAGACACTGATGACACTGTGAAGATAGCGGCTTTTAAAGCCAAGATGGACTCAGCTAATAACTTAGGAGAGAACATGTATATCCCTAAAGACGCAGTAGTGCCTGAGTTAATGGCGGTTGCTCCAAATGCTACATTAAGTCCTCTGACATGGATAGAAAGCTTAGACTCTAAATTCTATGAGGCTGCTCAAGTGCCTAAAATCATAGTTGGTGGAACAGGAGCAATTACAGAGGCTGCAGTAAAGATAGCTTATTTAGCATTTCAGCAAACAATAGAAGAAGAACAACTATTCATAGAAGAACAAATCTTGGCACAATTAAACTTATTAATAGAGTTAGAATTCCCAGCAAGTTTAGAGAATGAACTATTATCAGACAATAAAAAAGACGGTGCTCAGAACATAGACCCAAGTGAGACTACTGCAGGAGAGGGACAATGACACATAAAAAACTTAAAAAAAGACCTAAAGGATTTGTAGAGTCAGGAAAAGGTAGACCTGTAGTTTTTCAAGAAGCAGAATCAAAAGATGGTAAAAAAAGAGGTTTCGCAATTTCAGCACATGAGCAACCTGTATTAGCGGCAAAGCAGAAAAGAGAAAGAGAAAAAGAAGATAGAGAAGTGAGAACAGCTGATACAGGTAGTGATACAGTAAATGGAGAAACTATTTTCTTAGGAGGGGGAGAAAGAGAAAAGACAGGTTTAGCTGCATTTAGAGAAAAAGATACTCTGTTAGGGAAAGGTGCAAAAGTTTTAACATCCCCAATAACAACTGTGGCGTTAGCAGGAACATTAGCAGCATTAGCAGCATTTCCAGCAGTGCCTGTGGTTGCAGTGGGAACAAGAGTAGGAAGTATTTTACACACAGCATCAATACACCATTGGTCAAGAGCAACAGGAATGTTAGTAGCAAAGAAAGGATTAACAGTTTCAAGTAATCCAATATTGGAAAAAGGTAGAAAAATAGGTGGAACAGGGGTTGATAAATTATTTAAAGCAGGAAAAAACAGAATAAAGATGAATGAAAAAACAACAGCATTAGCAACAAGTGAAGTAAGTAAATCATTTAGCAACAAAGCCATGGTTCTTTATGGTTCATGGGCTGGTTCAGTATTTTTAGGAAAATGGGCACAAGCAGAAGCAGCAGAGCCAATAACAATACCTTTAAGAGATGCATTAAAACAAGCAAAAGAAACTGGAGATTATAGTGTATATGATGAATATTCAGCAGCAGCAAAAGAAATAACAAACCAAAATATATGGGAAATAATTTTATCGTGGTCGCCAATAGCAGCTATACCAGGAACAATTAATAAATTAGCAGGAGTAAAAAAGGGAATTGAATTACTGGATAAAATTGCAGAAAAAGATAAAGCAGCTGCAGGACAAGAATCAGCCTTTGAAAAACAAAGAAGAGAAAGTGATGAAGCATCATTTGAAAGGAGGAGAGAATTTCAAGATGAAATGGATGAGAGGTTTGCAGCAAGATGAAAACACTACTAACTATCATGGAGGCAGGGGTCGCTGCAATGGTAACAGCGTCTACACCACAGATAGTGAGTGAAAGGTTGGTGGGTTTTACAATACCTCAGCCTTATGTTATGGTCTTAGAATGGGACCAAGATAAAGACGGAATAGAAGACTTAAAAGTATTTTATAAATTCAGGGTTACTCCTCAGGGTGCTTATACAACAGAGCCTTTTATGTATTGGGATGATAAAAACAAAAACGGAACATACGAAGAAGAAGAAAAGATTACAGGACAAAAAATATAATGACAAAGAAAAAAACACAGGAAATAAATTGGAGAATAGTAGCAACAGGTTTAGTTTGTATAACAGCATTAGAAATGGTTGCCTTATATAAGGGCATTAATGGAATAATGTTAACAACTGTTATAGCAATAATTGCAGGAGCAATAGGTGTTACTATTCCTAATCCTTTAAAAGTTAGTAAATAGATGAAAGGAGGTAAGAAACATGGAAGAAAAACAGAATGAAAAACAAGAAGTTGAGAGAGAAGAACAAGTTGAAAAACCAACAAATACTGGAGAGGGGGATAAGTCTAAAGAGGTTGATAAAGTTGAAGCCGCAAACGTTGCAGCAGAAAGGATGGAAAAAGCCGCAGAAAGAATTGAAAAAGCAAACATAGAAACAGCAAACTTATTGATTAAACAAGCCTTAGGGGGACATGCAGAAGCTGGAATTGTGCCACCACCAGTGGTTAAGGAAACTGATGAGGAGTATGTTGATAGGTTTAAGAAAGGGTTAGCTAATCCATTAGCAGACGATGGCATTAAGTAAAGAATTCTTAAAAGAAGAAATTAAGAGGAGCAGAGAAAATATCTCTAATGCTAAGAAAAACATTTCTAAGATGCAAGATAGTTTAGATGTTAATGAGTTAGTTCTTAAAGCTCTCCAAGAAGAATGGAAAAATGCATAAGTATATTATAACAAGAGGAAAGAGCAGATTTGTTGATTTTTGGAAAGCTGAAATGGAGGCTATTTTTTTGCCTATAAAATTTAAGAATAGTGAAAAACAAGAAGTAGCATCAAATGTTCAATTAGTTATGAGACCTGTTCAGTTGTGGGAGTTAGTTTATCCAGAAGAGCACGATGCTAAGGTTACAAACTTAATAGGTAATACAGGCTACGACCATCACAATTTTATCTTAAAAGTTAAGGACTGGTTTGTAGGACTTTTAGGATTAGATGTAGTCAGAGTAGAGCCAACCTTAACAGAGAAACCAATCCCGAGACAATTTGTAGGAGTAACGATCTTAGGTAATAAAAAGGACAAAAGAGACGGAAATGGAAATGAATTACTATGATAACTATTGAATTCACAGGGGAGGCTATGTTGTTCTATTTATGTATGTTAGCAACAGTCGGAGTTATAGTTAAAGTCTATCAAGTCTTTGTTTTAGAGAAATAGATACATTTATATATATCATTATTTTATTTTATTTTATGGCAGATGAAGCAGTAATTGTAGAGAGTGAGGGCGGAACTCAAGACTTTACGGTGGCAGTAGGAACAACTATTGAAAAGATGACTCTCTGTAAATTAGCAGACCCAAGAACAGCATCTGCTTCTGACGGGGCTAATGTGTTTGCAGGTATTGCAGCAACAGAAAAAAATTCTACAGACAATGCAACAGAGTTAGGGTTATTCACAGAGGGAACTTTTGTATTAACAGCAGCTCCAGGAGCAGCAATAACAGCTGGTATGGCAGTTTCATTATCAGGCGCTAATTTAATTAAACAAGCAACAGAAGCTGAGATGGTAACAGGTGCTGCTTTCGGTAAAGCATTAGAAAGCATCGCAAGTGCAACTACAGGCGAAGTTAAATTGGGTTTTGTATAAAATGACAGAAGAAGAAGAAAAACAAACACAAGAAGAAGAATCATCAGAAGATGAAAGTTCTGAAGAAAACTCTGATTAATGGTTGATACAGTAGGACAATTTGATGTAAGAGGAGAGAATATTTCTAAAGTTGTAAAGGTATTTGCACAGAAAAAATTTAAGTTAAAGCCTTTATTAACAAATGTTAGTTCTAATAAATGGACAGAAACTTATTACAAAGAAGACCCAACTATATTAACAGCTGGTGGAACAAGAAACATTAAAGAGATAGGAAGATTATCCGCATTTCCAAGTGTAGAGAGAAGCTGGACAAAGGTAAGTGCACAACATTTCAAGTATGGAGACCAGGGAGTTATTTCTATGGAAGATGTATTAACAGATGCTATAAATGTTCAAGCAAGAACAATTAACGGAATAGTGGAGAGTATAGTTAACTCAGTGGACGCAGCAATATATGCAGCTCTAACAGCTGAATCAAGCACAAGTGGAACAGTAGCAGCTGCAGCAAATTGGGACGCAGCAGCAGAATCTACAAGAAAACCTATTAGTGATATTCTTAAAGGAATTCAGGCAATGATAGAAAACAACTATGACGCCTTAGAGGGTGGTATGTTATTGCTAAGTCCACATGACTATAGAGCATTAATGGAAAACTCAAAAGTTATTAACAACCCAAGTTTTAAAACTGCAGATGTAGTTTCAAATGGAAGAGTAGGTCAAATTGCAGGATTAACAATAGTAGTAAGCACAACAGTTACAGCTGATGAAGCAATGATTATTATAAATCAAAGAACAGCTACATGGCAAAGTGTAGTAGGTTTAACAACAGCTATTATAAAAGATGAGGGGAGAAGCACAATCATAAGAAGCTGGGAAATAGGACAAATCCAAATCACAGACCCTAAAGCAATTTATACAATAACAAATACACAGGCATAAAAATGAGTTATAAAGGACAATATTTAAGAGGCGAGAAATGGTATTTAATGAATAGAGACGCAGATGGAAACTTATTAGATGTTGTTAAAAACAACGCTGAAAAAATGAAAGATGTTGACTTATATTTAAAGGCTCAAGTTAAAGAAGAAACTAAATCTAAAGGTAAGAAATAATGGCGGCAGGAGATTTCAGCCTTATTAATCACGGAACATTCGCTTTAAGCGGAGCAGACATTGCGACTGCAGTAGGAAATGTAAATATACCTCACGCAACAATTTCATCAGGTGCTGGCTTATATATAATAGGCAATGGGTTAGGGGATGCAACAGTGTTAGAGGTTAATGTGGCTGCAGCATAATGGTAGAAATAGTAGGAGACTCTGTCCAGCCAAGTGAGTTTGTTGTCCCAACAATAGAAAACGACAGAAACTTATCAGGGAATAATGTAAGCGGTGGGGATATGTTTATGAGTGGAGCTAAGATATGGTTTCACAATGGAACAGAAGTTGTAGTAGTAACATCGGGATAAATTTTTAAACCTGTAATTCTATAATTTTATATGGCTAAGAAAAAGATAAGTAGCTTCTTAGGAACAAACAAAGTAAAGGGAACATTTACGAGGAACGCAAATGCTGCTAACACTGATAATTTAGACGATTATAATATAGTGGATAGTATTGATATTAATTCTGGGACTATACAAGATACACCTACAGCTGATAAGGATATAGTTAATAAGGCTTATGTAGATAGTGCTGCAGGTGGGATTACATCAGGCTCAGAGGTTTCTCATTTAGATATAACTAACATAGGAACACACGCACACTCAGTTATAGATACTCATATACAAAGTGGAGCAGACCATTTTGCCTTAACAAACGAGCATATTAATTGGACTGCAACAGGCACAAATCTTAATGCAGGAAATATAAGTGGGGCATCAGTTACATCAGGAGCGATAGCAGTTTATTACAGAGACTCACAAGTAGACCATGATGCTACTACTAACTATGTAGCAGCAGAACATTTAACAGCTTCTACATTTGCTACAAGTGGAGGGGCAACAGTTTCTTTAGGGACTCATGCTACAGATAGTTCAGACCCTCACGGAGCAGTCTTAACTCAAACTACAATTAATACAACATCAGGAGGGATGACAGCAGATAATGATGCAAGCGGTGCGGCGATATTTAGGAATTTTCTAATAGGAACAGAAGCAACACCTTTCGCGGCTTCTAATGCAACACAGGGGACAGTTTATCTGCAGTATACAGCATAATGGTTTCTACGGAGAATTTGGTTTCTTATTATAAATTAGATGAAAGCTCAGGCAATGCAATAGACTCACACGGCTCAAATGATTTAGCTAACTCCGCTAATCAAAATGTTGCAGGTATAATTAATACAGGTTACTATACTTATACATCACCCCCTTTAGCTTCAGGACAATGTTCAGGAGCTACATCAGGACTTCCAGCAGGAGACACAGACTTCTCAGTAAATTTTTGGGCTCATCATGATAGTGTAGGAGCTAACAGACACATGGTAGGATGGCAAGATGTTAACGATAATAACAGAATTCAAATGTGGGTAGATGGAAGTGTTTACTTTTTTAGAAGTGAAGATGTAATGCAGGGATGGAGCACAGGAGTAACCCCTGGGACAAATAGCTATGAGATGGTAACATGGACATACGATTCTACTACAAATTATATCACACTATACGTCTCAGGAGCTTTTGCAGCTTCTTCAGCCATAACATATACAGGAACAGCAGGGAGCAACTTATCTTTATTCAAGAACTCAGCAGGTAATTATCCATATTTAGGTTTCTTAGACGAGTTATCTATATGGACAGGAAGAGTTTTAACATCTTCGGAAATATCAGATTTATATAATGGAGGCGCGGGACTTTCTTATGATTCATTAACATCAAACACAAATCTTCAAGTTAATGTAGACGACACATTTAAAAGTGTAGCAGCTCTAAAAGTAAATGTGGATGATGCTTGGAAAGAAGTTACCGCAGCAAAAGTAAATGTAGATGATGCTTGGAAAAGCATATTTTAATGATGACAGAAATTATAAAAGTTGATGACACAACCGTCGCTAAAGTTGGAACTCAAGAAGTAAGGCAAGTATTTAGTAGCACAGATTTAGCCAATAGAAAAGCAACATTAGAGGCACAACTCGCTGACATCAACGAACTTATTGCAGTCCTTAATGCTTAGAGAGAGACAGAGAGAGAGAAACATTTATAAAGTATGTTTTCTTGGTTTAGACATGGAAATAAACTTTACAAAATATGATGAAGAGTATATGATTAAATGTGATTTAGAAGCAGTTGAATTAGGAATACTTAAACAGATGAAAGGGGGTAATCAAGATGAACGAAAATAAATGTCAAAAATGTGGTGGAGATATGGTCTTAAGGAAGAGTGCTCATGGACAATTCTTAGGTTGTAATAACTTCCCAACTTGTAATAACACAGACAAACTTCCAAAGGAAGACGAAGTTG
>CEQE01324431.1_pt1 | contig 12138 bp, 10 predicted proteins | sample 356201 | NCBI WGS metagenome assembly CEQE01 (sample SAMEA2619970, study PRJEB7988) | marine metagenome | biome: marine biome (ENVO:00000447); feature: mesopelagic zone (ENVO:00000213) & marine oxygen minimum zone (ENVO:01000065); material: "saline water (ENVO:00002010), including plankton...
CGCAAGAACCAGCACACTGAACCGCAAGAACCAGCACACTAAAACGCAAGAATAAGCACAATTATAGGTGAAAAAGAGGTATATTCTGGCGGTCAGGCACTTCATCCATATGGGTATCCGATGAACAGTAGAGAACCAAACAGCATGCTCAAAGAGATCTGGTACGAGTGGCGCGGACTGGTACTGTTTCTGGCGGTCATGCTGGTGTTCAGATCCGCCATCGCAGACTGGAACCAGGTGCCCACCGGCTCCATGAAGCCGACTATTCTTGAAGGCGATCGCGTCATCGTTAACAAGCTCGCCTACAATCTCAAATTACCCTTTACCACCTGGCACCTGGCTGAATGGAGTGTGCCGCTGCGGGGTGACATCGTCACCTTCTACTCTCCGGTGGACGAAAAGTTACTCATCAAGCGTGTCATCGGATTACCGGGCGACACCGTCGCCATGCAGAACAACCAACTTTATATCAATGGGGAATCCGCCCAGTATCACGAACTGGATGCCGCCAGCGTGAACAAGCTGGACATCAAACAGAAGCAAGGACACGACTTCTTTGTGGAGAAGATCGACCAGATCGTCCACCCGGTGATGCTGATCCCGTCACGACCCAATCGCTACAACAGTTTTTCCCCGGTGGACGTCCCGCCTGGCCACTACCTGATGTTGGGCGACAATCGTGACCACAGTGGTGACTCGCGCGTCATAGGCTTTGTGTCGCAGCAACGAATCACCGGACGCGCCCATACGGTGGCATTTTCAGTCGATTACGACGACTACTACCTGCCGCGCGTGGATCGGTTCATCAAAAGCCTCGAGTGGTAGCACGGCACCAGCGCACCGCTCGGCCCTACGCGGATCCGTTGTCGACATCACCGTCCGAGTCAGTGGCGTTGCTCTTCCTGACAAGATACATGACGAACGCATATAGAGATGCCAGCCCGATAAGCACGACTACCATCACGATACTAAGCAGAAAGAACCGCAGTACTACTTCGATATCCACGTCGAATGAGTCGACTGCCACCCAGACAAATGCCCCCGCACAAAGGCAAGCGACCAGAACACGTCGTATTAGAGGATCAGAATATATTCGTTTTAGCAGATTCAACTTGTTGCGGACTCTCGCCGTGTCATCTCATGTTAACGCGGTGTCAGGCAGCGTGGGTTAATTCTACCGAACTCGAGAGTCGTTTAGGCAACACCTGTGTCAAGCAGCCGTCCTAAAACGCCAGATCGAGAAGGAAGTCAGCCACGGAGATGAGCAGTGCTGCGATAAAAGTGGTCTGCATATCTCTGATCTCAAAGTCCTCGATCAACAGATTGGTCAACCAGAGCATCAAGGTGTTGATGATCAACAGAAATAGCCCCAAGGTGAGAAAGATCAGCGGCAGGCTCAGCAGTCTGAGCACCGAACCCAACACCACATTCACCAGACTGTAAACCACAGCAACAGCCACTGCTGTGCCAAAACCCTTTAACCTGATCCCCGGTACGACCTCAGCGACGAGTACGATGACAAAGCTCAAGATCAGCAGGTGATAGACTATATTCACTTCCTGGCTCCTGCACGAAAGCATTCAGAGGCATTCTCATTCATTCATCATGCCAATTCAAAGTGGGCTCGTATGCTATTGATAGTTAACTGTTTTTTCACACATGTCTGATCGGAACCCGCGCAATATTGGGGAATCTTGCCAATAATTGGCCAATACGATGCAGCATGTGCCTTAACTGTGCTCCTCCCGCACGATCCGTGACAGACAGGTGAATATCCCTCAAAACCGTGATGATCCATGACAAACCTGTGATAATCACCGCCAATCCAGAGACGATCGACCGCCAAACCACCGCGCGCCATGCCATCATTCCAAAGCATCACACCTGCCGATCTGAAGGAGATCCTGAATTCGTCGCGGCAGCTAGACAACCTGGCCATCAGCAACTGCCCCTGGCCGGCCGATCTCTCCCGAGATCCACTGACGTTGACTGACTGCAAGCTGGATCAAGTCAGCTTCAGCGGCGCTGACCTCGAGGGCATCAGGGCCAGCAAATGTCAGTTCAACGACTGCAATTTTCGCAGCGCCAATCTTCGAGAGAGCGGCTTTTCCGATTGCAGGTTCTACACTCAGGATGGGGAAACGTGTGCTTTTGGCTTAGCGGATCTGATCGCTGCGGAGTTTGTGGACTGCAATCTCTCCATGTGTGACTTCTCAAGATCTCAGCTGTACCGCGCCGAAATGATTCGCTGCCGGGCGCAGGGAGCTGTGTTCGCCTATGCGGACTGCACCCACAAGGTCAGCCGGTCAGTGATCCTCGGCAGCGGAGTCTTCCGCGACAGCAACTTCAGCTACTGTGATTTCACTGGCGCAAATTTCAGAGATTGCGACCTTTCCGGCAGTCATTTCAACCACGCCACGCTCGATGATGCCTCATTTGAAAGCGCCAATCTGATGGAAGCAGACCTAACCTCCGTCGAGGCTCACCACCTGACTCTGTGTGATGCAGACCTTAGAAATGCCATGATCGCGGGAATTGATCTGCGCAAGATCGACCTGACCGGCGTCAAGATTATGGAATGGCAGCAGCGCTTCCTTCTGGAAACAATCGGTATGACCATCTTTTCCGATTGACTGATTGATTAGCTGGGGCGTCGAGCACTCCATCGGCGTGTGGCCTGTGCCGGGAGGGTGATGGATGGCGCTCTTCTCTACATTATCTGTAGCAGTTGTACGTCAAAAACAAGCACTGCATTGGGCGGAATCCCCGCCTGGGGTACACCCCCCGCACCATATCCCAGATCGGGTGGTATGTAGAACTTGTACCGCGCACCTTTATTCATTAATTGCAGGCCTTCGGTCCAGCCAGGTATTACCTGATTCAAGCGGAACTCGACCGGCGCATTCCGCTTATAGGAACTGTCAAACTCCTTACCGTCAACCAGTTGTCCCCTGTAGTGCACCTGCACCTCATCGGTGGCGTTCGGGCTCTCGCCGCTGCCACTGCTCAGGACTTCATACTGGAGACCGGACAGCGTGGTTATCACGCCCTCCTTTTTGGCATTTTCTGCCAGATACGCTCTTGCCGCCTGCATTATGGCTTGCTCCTTGTCTACTTTTACAGCCGCCTGCCGGGTACGAATGACAGCCATCAGCGATTGCTGCTCCTGCGGCCCAAGGGCGCTGGCTTTACCCGTTACGGAATCTTGGATTCCCCTACGGAGCTCTTCCATATCAATATCCACGCTGCCCTGCTGTTTCAGCAGGTTGCCAAAGTGATAACCAAAGAAGTAACCGAGTTTGGATGTATCTACCGTATCATCGGCTGGCTCTGCCGCAGCTGTCACTGCGAGCCATACAGAACACAGTAATAGTGCCAATGTGCTCACAAGTGGGGCTTTTTTCACGATACACGACCAATCAGTCAATCTCATCACGACATTATCGTACAGTTATCCATTATCAGTGGTCAAATCATCGAATCAGTGGCCAAATTAGCGGCTGTCTGAGGTCAGATCTGCGGCCGTCTGAGGCCAAACCAGGCCCATGGCGGTCAGATCAGGCATCCTGGACCAGATCAGCCCCATGGGAGGCCAGATAAGGGCCGGACCGGGGTAAGACCAGCGGACCAGACGGGGAATCCAGCCCGTGGATAGATTCGAGGCACCATCGGCTACATCATCCCTTGATTCTCTACCACCCGGACCACTAAACTAAGAATTGAACCCAACCCGTTCATTTGGGTTACCCACGAGGTGGAGGGGTTCCACCAGGAATGCCCACCGGATCTGAAGCACGCTGAGACGTTACCTATGAAACCGAGTCGTCAACTACTTCCTGCCATTCTGGGCGTTCTATCGATTACAGGAGTCCATCTGGCCTTTGCCGCCCTCACTCCGGAGCCATCAAGCGAACTAAATCCCAAGCCGGTCCATATCACCACCACCCGCAATATAGTCGATGCCTTGGCAAGCCGCCACTATGTAAAAAGCCCTCTCAACGACCAGCTTTCCTCCAAGATATTCGACTCCTATCTGCACGACCTTGATCCCACAAAGAGTTACCTGCTCGAATCTGACATACAGCAATTTGAGATTCACAGACATTTGCTGGACAACTCACTGAAGCGTGGGGACCTGGAATCCGCATTCAAGATCTTCAACCGCTACCACCGCAGGGTAATCGACCGATTCACAGACAACATCGCTATCCTGGAGAGCGGCTTAGAGCAGTTTGATTTCAGCAAGACTGAATCTCTATCCCTGGACCGGGAAGATTCGCCCTGGGCAAAGACGCAGGCGGACCTGGATGACCTGTGGCGCAAGCGTTTGAAGCACGATGTACTGAATTTGAAGATGACCGACAAGAGCGATGAAAAGATCCATGAACTTCTGCTCAAGCGCTACCGCAATCGCCTCGCCCGCACCAAACAGACCAACAGCGAGGATGTCTATCAGCTTTACATGAACTCGTTCACCAGCACCTATGATCCTCACACGCAATATTTCTCGCCTAGAACATCCGAGAATTTCAACATCAACATGAGTCTCTCTCTCGAAGGCATAGGCGCAGTGCTGCAGCGCGAAGATGAATACACCAAAGTCGTTAGTCTGGTACCCGCTGGACCAGCGGACAAGTCTGAGATGCTTCACCCGGACGACAAGATCCAGGCCGTAGGACAGGGGATCGATGGTGAAATGGTAGACGTCATCGGTTGGCGCCTTGACGAAGTCGTTCAGCTCATTCGCGGCAAGAAGGATACCATCGTCAGGTTGGATATCATCCCCTCTGACATCCAGAACTCCACAGGCTCGAAGATAATCCAGATCACGCGTAATACGGTGAAACTGGAGGAGCAGTCTGCTCAGTCCGACATTATCGAAGTCGAGCAATTCGGCCATGTGCACAAGATCGGCGTCATCGACATACCAACGTTCTATATTGACTTTCAAGCACTACAGCAGGGCGACAAGAACTACAGGAGCACGACGCGCGATGTACGAATATTACTGCGGGACCTCATGCAGGAGGCAGTGGATGGCATAGTCATCGACCTTCGCGACAATGGCGGTGGTTCCCTACAAGAAGCCAACACCCTGACCGGGCTCTTCATCGATAGAGGACCAACGGTTCAGATACGGGGCAAGAGAGATCGAGTCGATGTGTTAGTTGATCGGGACGTGCGTACAACGTACGACGGACCCCTGGTTGTCATGGTGAATAGACTGAGCGCATCCGCATCCGAGATCTTTGCCGGCGCCATTCAGGATTATCAGAGAGGGATCATCATCGGCAGTCAGACCTTCGGCAAAGGCACTGTGCAATCACTTATTCATCTCAATAGAGGTCAGTTGAAACTTACCCAAGCCAAGTTCTACCGAATATCCGGCGAAAGCACTCAGCACCAGGGCGTCATTCCCGACATCTTCTATCCGGCCAGCTACGACAGCGAATCCATCGGCGAGAGCACCCTCGATGAGCCTCTGCCGTGGGATAAGATTGACCCTGCCGAATTTAGGATCAAGGCTAATCTATCCACCTACGTTCCCGATCTTCGCCACCGTCACCAGGATCGCGTAAGAGGGAATGCTGAATTCGATTACCTTAGCGGGGCCCTTGATTACAGAAAGAACCGCAGTAATGAGAAATCTATCACCCTCAATCAAGCAGCGAGAATTCAACGTAAAGAGGAAGCTGATTCCTTTTGGGTCGCTCTGGAAAACAAGCGTAGGGTCGCCAAGGGGCTGTCCGAGCTCGCGTCGTTGGATGAGCTGTCGTCTCCACACGAGGTCGCCGCCAACGAAACGCCTGCAAGCGGCATAACACCGGCAAGTGAAAGTGATGAGTCTGGAGAAACAAACCAGCTGGACGGCAATGAGCTGGCCGGGTTGGCGGATGTCCAGACACAGCCGCAAGAATCGGATGAAGATACTGACACCGAACCAAAGGAGGCGGACGAGGAAGAACCCGATCCTCTGCTGGTGGAAAGCGGACACATCCTCGCGGATCTGATCAACCTAAGCAGCAGAACGGCAGCCGAGAAACCGTCCGGTCAGCCAATCTGAATCCCCAGAACAAAGTCGTCAGCCTCGCCAGGAGATTGTCATCGTATGCGCCCCTGGATTTCTGCCCGCACCTCTTCTAGAAAATCATCAAACGGCATGGTCACCTGGTCGGTGTCACCATAGCGACGCAAGCTTACCGAGCGCTCCTTCTCTTCCTTCGCGCCAACGACCAAAAGGATTGGTATCTTCCTGGTGATGCCGCTGCGGATTTTCTTGCCGACGGTTTCCCCTTCCCGACCCATTTCAGCCCTTATGAATTCGCCCCTCAGCCTATCGATCAAGGTGGTCGCATAGTCTTCAAATCGATCGGAAACTGTGATGATCTGAACCTGCACGGGGGCCAACCAGGTGGGGAATGCACCGCCATACTGCTCCAGCAAGAACGCCACAAATCGCTCTTGGGTGCCAAGGGGTGCACGATGAATCACGTAGGGTGGTTTTTCCTCACCATCTCGATCCACATAGGACAGACCAAGCCTCTGTGCAGAGAGAAAGTCCAGTTGTACGGTACTGGCCGTCTCACTTCGGCCGCTGACGAACGGCAACTGCACATCGATCTTCGGCCCGTAGAAGACGGCTTCGCCAACGCCATCCACAAAATCGAGTCCCTCCTCCTCCAAAACCTCCTGCAGCAGCGATTCCGCGAAAGACCAGGCTTCCGGATCGTTCGCATAGATCTCGTCTCGGCGTGGATCCTGCGGATCGTGTCTGGACAATCGTAAAAAGAAATCATCGATGCCCAAGAGATCATAGACCTGCCGATACATGCGCAATACGCTCTTCAACTCACCCTTAATCTGCTCGTGAGTACAGTAGATATGAGCATCGTTCATGCACATGCCTCTCACTCTGAGCAAACCACCGATGGCTCCGGAATCTTCAAATCGATATACCTGCCCATACTCCGCCAGCCGCAGGGGCAGATCCCGGTAGCTTCTCGGCCTGGAAGAAAAAATCCGGTGATGGTGCGGGCAGTTCATCGGCTTCAGGGCATAGGTTTCCTTCACCACTTGCCTACGGCCTGCTTCATCCACGCGTTGCTCACTGAAGTTCATAAGGGGGTACATATGCTCCTCGTAGTAGGGAAGGTGCCCCGTCTTGTAGTACAAATCCGCCTTGGCGAGATGCGGTGATACCACCCGCTGAAACCCCGCCTTGAACTCCAGCTCCTTCATCAGCTTCTCAAGTTCATCACGAATGGCAGTCCCGTTAGGCAGCCACAGCGGGAGTCCCTTACCGATTTCGTTATCCAGCACAAAGATGTCCAACTCTCTGCCCAACTTTCTGTGGTCTCTTTCCTGTGCCTGCTGGTAGGCTTGTATGCGCTCCTCCAGCGCCTCTTGATCCTCGAAGGCCCACCCATAGATGCGTGTCATCATCACGTTACTGGCATCGCCACGCCAGTATGCGCCTGCCACAGACCTGAGCTTGAAGCAATCCTTCGGTATCTCACCGCTGTTACCCACATGGGGCCCTTCGCACATATCGATGAAACTTCCGTTGCTGTAGAAACTCAGTTCGGACAGGTTCTCCTTGTGCATCAACTCAAGCGCATACTCCTTCTTGTATTCCTCGCCCATCTGGTCGAGTTGTTTCAAAGCAGCGTCAAAGGGTAGGTCCTCACACGTGAACCGCTGCTTCTTCTTGATAATGCGCTTCATGTAGTTTTCCAGCTGTGGGAAATCGGCCTCAGTCACCGGCTCCGATAAAACAAAGTCGTAGTAGAAACCGTCATCGATAGCAGGCCCAAAACCCAAGGTGGAACCTGGTCTCAACTGAAGCACAGCCTGCGCTAATATGTGTGCCAGACTGTGCCTGACCCTAAACAAATCCTCGTTCATAGACTCATTCATCGTTATCCCCTTTTCATCTCAGGGCGTTGCTCACCCCTTTGTTGAGCCGTTTCCAGGCAATACAAATCCACTCGGTTTCCCGAGTATCTTTTGAAGCTGCCTTAGGGATTCTTGAGATGCTCCGAAAGGCAGTTTGATCAACTTACCTTTCGGACAGAATCAGGTAAGCTGACCCTTGGTCGTGGTCGTCGTACCTGTAGTGGTTGTGTTAGATCCTGCACTTCGGCGGGAAGTGGGATCGATCCGACTAGTATTCATATGTCAATATTAGCCCGAATCACACTTCATGCCAAGCGATCATTCGACGGGTAGCCCCACTCTCTGGCTGCGGGGAGAAGCACTTCGTCTACCAACGACTCGCTGAATCCGTACTTGAAAACAAACCAGAAGTTATCCGGACCGTATTTATTGACCAGGCGTGTCAGCCCACTAACGATTCTCTCAAGTTGGGCTTGATGCTGATCTGCCGTAGCTGGATAGCGCGGAGCAAAGATCAGCTGTACAACCTTACCGGCAGCTATCAGCGGATCGATGACTGGCGATTCCCACTGTTCATCGTATTCAGGCGCACTGCCTGCGCCAGGTATCCACTGGATAACACGGACCTTATCGATCGTGGCCACCAGGGGCGCAGAATAGATCGCTCCGGGGCCGTCCAGATGATAGCTGACGTAGTCGTAGTTGGCAGCTTGTGCCTCGATGAAAGGCACCGCGAATTCAGCGAACAGCACCGGATCCAACAAGGCTGCAAAGTCACACTGGATCTTGCAGCTACGCCCCTGCCCAAAAGGTTCCAGATAGGTACAGATACTCCAGCCATCCTCATCGGAAACCGCCGCGTGGATACGGTCATAGTAGTGCAGATACCAGGCCGTAATGTCGCGCAGATGGTTGTGGACATGACGCGAGTTGGCTGCATCCATCATGTCCAGTACCAGCGCTTGATTACCCCGTAGCGACGCCAATATGTCCAATCCTTCGATGAGATCCGGTATTGCTACGTAAAAGCCCTGCTCCGACGCTACTTCGGCTGCCTTCGAGATCACGGCGAAGTGACGTTGCCACCACTGGTTTGATTCATCGATACCGGGCAGTTGATCCGTTATGCTGGACATGATCTCCCCATACCAGACGGTCGTATAATCACAGCGGATGCGACTGCCCAGGTAAGCCGCCAGAGCACCCGGTCCAAGTTCCACACTGACGTGGGGAATGCTGTCACCCAGAAAGCTGGTTCTGGCGAGATGCGCCAGACGATTTGGAATGACGAAGTCAGGGTCGAGCCACATGCTTTCCGGCTGTGCAGGAATTGCCGGCGAGGGGGAATGGGGACGTGGCTGATCCCGCATGGCGTAGATACTCACAAGGGGTCGGCCAAGATTCTCGCCGGCCCAGAATCTGCTATAGGTGGCCTTGCGTTCCGCAAGATTGTCTACATACGCTGATTGCATATCACGTCATGCTCTTTCTGTCTTCCATGGGCCTCGCGATACCGGCAGTCCTCTTCGCTCGAACCAACTAACATCGATGTCACTCCGAGTCCTCCAGATCCTTTGAGACGACATCGTATGCGTTTTGAATCTCCTTGAATCGGTCCTGTGAGACCTGGGCAAACTCCCGTGGCACGCCCTTCGCGTGAATGCGATCCGGATGATACTCCATGGCCAGCTTTCGGTATTTTTTCTTTACCTCATTCTTGCTGTCCCCTCGACTGCATCCCAATATCTGATAGTACTTACCGATATCGTCAGGCGTGCCGGTAAACCTGCTCTTAATCTGGCGATAGCGGTCCTTCAATCCAAACTTGTTAACGGCAACCAGGATCAACCGTTCTTCAGCACTGTCCATCTGACCGTCCGCGTATCCCACCAGCAGCAATAGTTCGATCATGGAGACGAGCACTTCCTCCGAACTCCGGAAGTGGTCATAGAACTGCTGGGCGAATTGGTCGAACGAACTGCTGGAATCCTTGGCTTCGTTGAAGATGCCGATGGCAAGCTGACGCGTCTCAGCGTTTAGTCTGAGATTGTTTCGCATAACAGCTTCGATAACCGATATCTCCGCTTCGGTCACGACGCCGTCAGATTTAGCCAATTTTCCCAACATAGAAAAGGTGGCTATAAAGTAGATGCTCTGGCTTGCTTCCAGATTCGAAAACCCAAAAGAAGTGCCTGAATTTTCGTCAAGTACATGATGACCCAACACGGCGCCAATGATCGCGCCCAACGGCCCGCCCAGAACAAAACCGATACCACCACCCAGGATCTTGCCCCTCCAGCTCATCGAAGGAACGCGAGCTCAAAAGGAGTGCTCTCCACAGCTTCACTGAAGGAGGCTACGGTCATACCGCCTCACCCCCCATAAGGTCCAGTATTTCAGTCGTTCGTTCTTTCATCAAACCAACATCCCCTCGCGACTCCACATTCAAACGCACCACGGGTTCGGTGTTAGATGTACGCAGATTGAAACGCCAACGATCGAGATCCATACTGAGCCCATCGGTAAAGTCTATCTCCACGGCAGCATTCTCATATGCCGATCTGACCCTATCCAGAACGGAAGATGGATCATCGATGCGCCTGTTGATCTCCCCGCTTGCCGGGAATCTAGCCATTCGCTCCTTCACGAGCTCGGCCAGTGACCTCCCCTGCCGTGACATCAGCTCGGCGACCAGCAACCAAGGTATCATGCCGCTGTCGCAATAGCCAAAGTCTCTAAAATAGTGATGTGCGCTCATTTCACCACCATAGACAGCGTCTTCAATGCGCATTCGTTCCTTGATGAACGCATGTCCAGTCTTGCTGCGCACAGCCTTGCCGCCCAACTTTTCGACGATATCCACTGTGTTCCAAGTGAGTCTGGGATCATGAATCACCGTTCCCTTACCTAACTTCTTTAGAAAGGCGTCCGCCAACAGCCCGACGATGTAGTATCCCTCGACAAAAGCGCCCTTCTCATCGAAGAAGAAACAGCGATCGAAGTCACCATCCCAGGCAATGCCCAGATCCGCGTCGTTCTTCTTGATCGCTTCGATAGTGACCGGTCTGTTCTCTTCAAGCAGCGGGTTCGGTACACCGTTTGGGAAGTTCCCGTCCGGATGATGATTAAGCCTGACGAACTCGAATGGTAAGTGCACTGCCAACCTATCGACGATCGTTCCGGCGCCCCCATTGCCTGCGTTGACGACTATTTTGAGGGGCGCAAGACTATCGACATCAATGTAGCCGAGCAGGTGCTCTATGTAGGCGGCGCTGTGATCCAGAGAGTGTTGCTTACCCTGTTGCGAGCCGACCGTGAAACTCCCCTGCTCTGCCTTCTGCTTGATGTCCAACAGTCCACTATCGCCGCTGATCGGTCTGGATTCCTCACGCACGAATTTCATGCCGTTATAATCCATGGGATTATGACTGGCGGTCACCACGATGCCACCGTCCATGCCGTAGTGGAACGTGGCAAAGTAGATCTCTTCCGTGCCGCACAGCCCGATGTGAAAGACATCCACGCCGCTATCCAGCAGCCCATCCACCAGCGCCTGGCAGATCGATTCACTGGATATTCGAATGTCGTGGCCAATCACTACTTTCCGAGGCCCGATTGCCGCGGCATAAGCTCTGCCGATGCGATAGGCGATCTCCTCGTTGAGTTCCTCGGGAACCCTTCCCCGCACGTCGTACGCTTTGAAACACTTTATTTCTCGGGCCAATAGTTTTCTCCACGACAATCGCTCGTGTAGGGGCGCCGTCGTTGCTCGTCCTTGCGGGTACCCTATGATATAGGATGGTCAGACTGACATTATCACGCAGAACTGCGTTTCGGGACAGTCACATCCAGCTCAGCGAAGCCTGGTCCGGGCAATGGTGGCTCAATACCCGTTGATGCGCCTGCCGGTTTGGCTATGAGGTAGCCCTGCAGCAAGTCACAGCCAAGCGAGACGCAACAATCAAGTTCTTCACGCGACTCGATTCCTTCGGCGACCACTCTTACGCTGAGATCGTGACAGGCCTCGACCATCGATCGAACCAGTCTCTGTCTCACGTTACACAGATCAATACCTGAAACCAGACTCATATCGAGCTTGACGATCGTAGGCTGCAATGTTGCGAAACTGTTCAGGCCGGCATAGCCCGCTCCCAGGTCATCCAGTGCGATCTGGAAACCAAGCGAGCGAAGTTTGTCTAGCCTGAAGTTCTGACGACGGACCGTTCTCTCAATCAACCTATC
>CEQE01324430.1_pt1 | contig 12136 bp, 10 predicted proteins | sample 356201 | NCBI WGS metagenome assembly CEQE01 (sample SAMEA2619970, study PRJEB7988) | marine metagenome | biome: marine biome (ENVO:00000447); feature: mesopelagic zone (ENVO:00000213) & marine oxygen minimum zone (ENVO:01000065); material: "saline water (ENVO:00002010), including plankton...
CTTCCACCACATTCCATAACAATTACAGGCTTCTGGCATGCCAATGCTTCATTAACGGCAGGAGTTATTTCCTGATAATTTGCAAGGACAAAAATGTCAGACATATTATAGATTTTTGCCAGCTCATTGTGCCCCTTACCCCCTAAAAATTTCACCTTATTCTGTATTCCCAGTTTTTTTGCTAAGTTTCTCAAATAATCTCTATAGTACCCTTTGCCAACAATCCATAGCTCAATATTTTTATGGCCTTTGTCCACTATTTTCTTTAGTGCCTTAATAATCAAATGATGGCCTTTGATTTTATATAATCCTCCGACTGATAGAAGAACAATGTTTTTTTGCTTCTTGATTTTTATTGGCCTAAAACATTTTGTATCAGTCGCATGTCCTGTTACTATGTTCTTTTTCTTGTTGTTTAATAGTCCAAGCTTTAAGCATCTATCTTCTGCCTGGGGGTTTGTAAAGATTGTAAATTTTGCATAGTCATATGCATTTTTCACTATGGGATCTATTAGGTATTTCGTCAATTTGAAGAGGAAGAAGCCCTCCACTGATTGCGAGGTTCTAAGTATAAATCTTTTCTTGTATTTTTTTGCTGCATTATATGCTTGATATGCGTATGCATAAAACTCCGGATTGTTCGCAGTTATAACATCATAGCCTTTTAATTTTTCTGCAAGATCTGTGTAATAGAATCTCGGAATTCCAAGAACAAAAAGAATTTTTTCGAAAATAGTTTTATAATCAATGCCCTTTATTTTCTGTATTTTGAAGTCTTTTATGCTTATATTGTTTTTTTTATCGGTGAAAAGTGTAACCTCTATGTTCTTGTTCCTAACAAGGTATTGATATGTTTTAATGAAGTTATTTAATGAGGAGTTTATGTCAAAATGCGTTGGCATTACAATAGCAACTTTTAGTTTTTTCATAACTTTGAGCAATAGGAAACTATTTAAATAAATTTGGGTTTCTCGAGGGTATGAAAATTTTAAGTGTGGTTGGGACAAGGCCTAATTTCATGAAGATTGCTCCTTTGGTGGAGGAATTTGAAAAACATAATGTAGGGCATGTTTTGGTGCATACCGGACAGCATTATGACAGAGAGATGAGCAAACTGTTTTTTGATGAGCTGGAGATACCAAAACCAGATGCAGATCTTGGAGTTGGTTCTGGAACAAGAGATGAGCAGATTAAATCAATAAAGGAAAAATTGGAACCTATAATGAATAAAGAGAAACCAGATGTCGTTGTTGTCGTTGGCGATGTAAATTCAACCCTTGCTGCAGCTCAAACGGCAAATAAACTTGGAATTAAAGTTGCACATGTCGAAGCAGGATTAAGGAGCTTTGATAATACTATGCCAGAAGAGTTTAACAGGATCGAGACAGACAAGATAAGCGATTTTTTGTTTACCACAGAAAAAAGCGGAAATTCCAATTTGCTGGAGGGAGGGATTAGCAAGGATAAGATATTTTTTGTTGGCAATGTTATGATCGACACTTTATTGAGGCATAAAAGAAAGGCAAGGCAATCAAAAATATTGGAGAAATTATATCTGGGAAAAAATGATTATTGCACATTAACCTTGCATAGGCCAAGTAATGTTGACAGCAAGAAGGACTTTGAATATATTCTTTCTATCTTGGGAAAAATACAGGAAAAAATTAAGGTTATCTTCCCAATACATCCTCGGGCTAGAAAAAATGCAACATTATATGGTTTAGATTATAAGATAAAAAATATGAAAAGTCTAGTATTAATAGAACCTTTAGGTTATCTTGATTTCTTATGTTTGATGTCCAACAGCAAATTTGTACTTACAGACTCTGGAGGCATACAGGAAGAAACAACTGTTTTGGGAGTACCCTGTATCACTTTAAGGAAAAGTACTGAAAGACCAGTTACTGTTGAGCAAGGCACAAATCTATTAGTTAGCGTGGATAAAGATAAGGTTGTTGAAAAGGTTATTAGCGTAATAGACGGCAGAGCAGATTTGAATGGAAAAATACCGGAGTTGTGGGATGGGCGGGCTGCTAGAAGAATAACTAAAATATTGTTAGGAAACCGATAAAATGAAATCCTCTGTAAGAGAGAGCTTTCTTAGGACAAAATTGAAGGCGTATATGCCCTTTTGGATACAAAAAGTATTATATGGATATATTAAAAAATTTCGTGTCGCCAAAAATAAATTGAAGGGTCCAATGACAAAGGAAGATTTGAAAGAATATCTTATAAGGGCTGGGCTTGAAAGAGGAGATGTTGTTATAGTTCACTCTTCCCTTGGCAGGATTGGATATATTAGGAAGGGAGCTGATGATGTCATCGACGCTTTTATAGAGGTTATTGGTAAAGAAGGAACGCTTGTAATGCCCACATTTTCATCACCATATTATGATTCTAAGAAGAAAATGTACATTTTTGATGTAAAGAAAACACCTGCTTATACAGGAAAAATTCCTGAGACATTTCGGTTGAGGCAAGGTACAAGAAGGAGCATATCTCCGATGCACTCTGTCGCAGCATTTGGCAAAAAAGCAGATTGGATAGTAGATGGACATGATAAATGCGATAATCCCTATGCAATGAATGGGCCTTTTGGCAAGATATACAAGTTGGATGCCAAAGTCTTCCAGATTGGAGTTGACCAGCTAGCGAATTCTTCTATACATATTGTTGAGGATAAATGCAAATTCCCTATTAGGGTTTTTACGGAAAAGCTAGATGCTTTGGTGATTGATGAAAAAGGTGGAAAAAGAAAGATAAAATTCAGGAAACATCTTACGCATCTTTATAAGATAAGAAAGAATAATATTATGGAAAGTTATATGCTAAAGGATAATCTTATGAAGATATATCCATTTGGAAATACAGAGTTAAGGGTCATGAAGGTAAGAGACTTTGTACATTGCATGGAAAGGTTATTGAAGAAAGGCATTACTATTTATAATCAATAATAATTATGCTAGTTCATCTCCTAAACTCAAATCATTTTCCAGCATCAAGGCATCAATAAAAAATTTTGCAGCCCAATTTATACAACAAAAAGGAGCATACCACCCATAGATTGGGTAAGCACCCTTGATTCCGCCTTTTATGGCCTTGTTTCTAGAATAAAGATTTTGCGTAGATTTCACAAATTCATTTATTTTTTTGGCTGAAATTAGATATTTTTTATTTTTTGTTAACATATACAATCTGAGCCATATTATCGCTGTTTGGGAGTTTCCAGTCAAGCAGGTCCAAGAAACACGGTTGTTCCAATTTTGATCAAAGCTTCCTGCTAATGAACCGTCTTTTTTTTGTTTTTTTATTAGTAAATCTGCTGATTTTTTTGCAGCATTAATGTAACCCTTATTTTTGATATATATTCCTGCTTCTAATATCCCTCTTATTGAGTATGCAATTGTGTGCAATAGTGGTTCTTGATTTTTATGAAAAGCATTATGTTTGAACCAGCCATTATCAAGCTGCTGCTTTAGAGCCCATTCAATATTTTTTATTGCAGATTTTTTGTAAATTTCTTTTTTTGTCATTTCATGTACTCTTAGCAAAGACCATGCTGTTCTTGTATTGTATGTATGGACTTGGTTAAGGTAGGTATTTTTATCCCAACAACCATCTTTGTTTTGTATGTTCACAAGCCAATTTGCAGCCTTGATTGCCGAGCTTCTGAATCTTTGTTGTTTTGTTTCTTGGTAAGCCCTTGCCATACCAAAGATTACTTGGCCTGTGTTAAACACTATTGGAAACTCTTTGTTTCCTGTTGCTCCACCAGGAAATGCTCCGGATGACAGTTGTTTTGTCAACTCCCACTCAGCCATCCTTAGGGCATTTTTTCTTATACCCCGATTTTTTGTTTTTTCATAGTAATTAAACATTGTCGGTATAATGTAACCAGTTGTTTCAGAATAAGATGAATGCCATCCTTGGTATAGGGAATAGAGGGCGGCAACACCTCCATCCTTATTAGAGTTTTGCGCTGTCAATATCCAGTTTATTGCTGCTTTTATGTGCTTTTCATTATTATATGTCTTGTTTTTTATGTTTAATATATCTTTAAGGATTTCTTTTGAGAGGTAAAAAGGAGAACCTTTTGTACCTAAAGAAAACAAATATCCTAGGTAGTTTTTTATATTCATGAAAGTGTGTTACTCTGAGAATTTTAAAAGGCTTTCTGTTGTTTACAATTACTAAGCCTCAACACTCTGCTTGATAAGCAGGTTAACCTTAAGCCCTGGGTGATAATCTGGAATCTTTTTCTTTTCCAAATCAAATTCGTATAAGGTTTTGTTTCCATCAACAGATATTTTATCAAAATCTCTCTTTTCGTAGAGGGGTCCAATACGCCAGTTTGATTCTGTTTTTACCAACATGCCCCTAATTTTTTTAATCCCCTTTTGTTTAGCATATTTCAGAATTACAATTACCAAGGCACTTCCAATGCCTCTGCCCATTGTCCTGCATGAAACAGTTAGGTCTTTAATGAACCACCCGTAATCTTCCTTTTTAATTATACTTTCTGCTATGAGTCCGTAGTCTCCAAATTTGTCTGTAAGCTCTACAACCAGTATTATATCTTTATTTTTTTCATATGACTCTTTTAACTGTTCTAATGTGTACCTGTTTGATACTGCATTGAGTTCATTAGTCCTATTAAGTAGTTGGCATACCCTTTTCCAGTCTTTTTCTTCGATGTGCCTTACGGTCATAACCATATTGCACTGCGTCAAGAAATCCTTAAAATCACCTTTAAATTGGCTTTCTGCCTGCTTCCTGCTCCTTTGTTCCTTAAGCAGCTGGACACGCTTGTTATCTTCAGGGGTAGCATTTTCTAGTCTTATACCTTTTAGATTCAATATGTCTATCGGATCTTTAAGTTCTATTGAACTTATATCTGGAATCTGTGATGCAACTTCTGCCCTTTGGAATGGGTCATCATCAATAAAAAGCATATCATTAAAACTGATATTGTAAATACTTGCAAACTTCTTTATTGCATCTGATTTAAGGCCCCATCCAACCTGAGGATTTTCAAAGTACTTTTCAATTCCAAACTTTTTAAGAGTAGTATCAACATCTTCATAATAATTTTTACTGCATATTGTGCTCTTTATTCCCCTTTTGTTAAGTTCTTTTAAGGCTTCTTTTGTACCTTCCTTTATTTTGATGTTTTCTTTGTCCTTATAGAAAACTGTACCGTCCCATAATGTATTGTCAGCATCCCATATTACAAGTTTTATATTTGCCATATTCAAATCCTCAATAGAAATACTTTTTAAATATTTCTTTTTTGCTATCCATTAACATTAAGACCTTCCAATTCCATGATAGGATATGCCAAGATTTTTTATTTTGTCTTTATCCAAGCAGTTTCTTCCATCAATTACAACCAAGATATTATTTTCCTTTAGCTTATTAATCTCCATACTTTTGAATTCATTATGATCTGTTACCAGGATTATATAATCCGATTTTTTTAGCAACTCATCAATATTCTCAACATTGGATTTATTTTTAATATTTGGATCAAATACATATACGTTAGAATTTTTGCTTTTTAGAATATCCATTATTTTCAATGCAGGGCTTTCCCTTGTGTCATCAACGTTTGCCTTGTAGGCTAGTCCAAGAATACCTATATTGGAATTTTCTAGTTTTTTATTTAATTTTTCTAATTCTTGTTCCAGTAATTCTATTGTATACGAGGGCATGTTTTCATTTATTTCCCTGGCCAAAGTTAAGAATTTATGATTAAAACCAAGTTGCTTTGCTCTTGATATAATATAATAAGGGTCAACAGCTATGCAATGTCCTCCAACACCTGCTCCTGGGTAATGGGGCATAAAACCAAATGGCTTTGTCGAAGCGCCTTTAATCACCTCCGATGTATCAATACCCGCTTTATCAAAGCTCTTTGCCATTTCATTGACAAAGGCTATATTGATGTCCCTGAATGTATTTTCCATTATTTTTGTTGCTTCAGCAGCTTTTACGCTGCTCAGCTCTGTAATTTCAGCATCTATTATTTCTCTATAAAATTCTGCTGCTTTTCTTGTAGAGCCCTTGTTAATGCCAGCAACTACTCTTGGCAAATCTTTAATTGTAAATTTTTTGTTTCCTGGATCTATTCTTTCAGGACAATGAGCAAGATAAAAGTCTGTATTTGATTTTTTTAAGATGGGCAAAACAACTTCCTCTATTGTTCCGGGAGAAATGGTGGATTCTATAATGACTAAATCGTCTTTTTTTAGAGTTTTTGAGACTTCATTACAGGCATTTTTTAATGCAGTTAAATCTGGGAAGTTATCTTTATCTACTGGTGTCGGAACGCATACTATTGCTATAGAAGAGATGTCCACAGCCTTCTTTAAATTGTCTGTAAGGTTTATCTTTCCTTTTATTTTTTGCACTTCCTTATTGAGGTATGGGTCATTAATTGGACTCATACCCTTTTCTATTGATTCAAGTTTTTTGCTGTCTATATCTGCCCCATAAACATCCATGCCTTTCTCTACGCATAAGCAGGCTACTGGGAGCCCCACATACCCTAATCCTATAACTGCAATAGTTCTTTTCACATTAAGCTAAAAGAGTCCACTTCATATTAAAAGCCTTTCGCCTGGGTTTACGAAATCAGTAAACTTTTTAAATCTACCAAGATGAGCCATAGTCTAGAAAAAGGAAACAAAAGGACATGTTTTGGGACTATGGAAGATACTTTGGATTATGAATTTGATGTTGTTATAATTGGTGGCTTGGGACATGTAGGGTTACCTTTAGGCATAGTTTTTGCAGATAAAGGACTAAATGTTTGCCTATGTGACGTAGATGAAAAAAAGGCAGAGCTCATCAAGAAGGGCATAATGCCTTTTATTGAATATGGCTCTGAGAAACTTCTGAAGAAAGTATTAGAAAATAAAAAGCTCAGTATATCTCTTAATAATGAATGTATTTCTAAGGCAAAATATGTTATTATTGCAATAGGTACACCGGTAGATGAATATCTGAATCCAAAGACCCGGCAGTTTCTGGAATTTTTTAATAGCATAAAACAATACTTACAGAAAGGCCAAACTATTATAGTAAGAAGCACGGTTTATCCACGCACATGCGATCAGATAATGAATGTTTTGGGTGATAAATCATATAAAATAGCGTACTGTCCTGAAAGAATAGTGCAAGGGTATGCTATAGAAGAGCTGAAAAAACTTCCGCAAATTGTAGCTGGAATGAACAGCGAGGCTGTTGAGGAAGTATCTAAACTATTTGAGTTGATTTCTCCAAGGATAATCAAAACTTCTATGAGGGAAGCTGAATTAATCAAGCTTTTTTCAAATGCTTGGAGATATATACAATTTGCTGTTGCCAACCAGTTTTATATGATATCAAATAATTTTGGTGTTGATTATGATAAGGTGCGTTATGCTACTAGAGAAGGCTATGAGAGAGCATGTTCTATGCCGGGTGCAGGTTTTGCCGCTGGTCCATGTCTGTTGAAGGATACGATGCAGTTATCTGCTTTTAACAGCAATAATTTCCTGTTAGGTCATGCAGCTATGATGATTAATGAAGGATTACCTAATTTTATTGTGGAAGATTTGAGAAAAAGGCACGATTTAAGCAAAACTCAAGTTGGGATTTTGGGTATGGCTTTTAAAGCTGATATCGATGATATTAGGGATTCCCTTTCATATAAGCTTGGAAAAATTTTAAGATTTCATGGGACAAAAGTACACTATTCAGATGAGTATGCTAAAGACCCTACTTTTGTTTCTAAAGATGAACTAATTAAAGAAAGCAATGTTGTGATTGTAGGTGTGCCTCATTCTGGGTATAAGGATATTACAATACCTGATGATGTTGAAGTAGTTGATTTATGGAACATTGTTAAGGGAGGAAAACGTTTTGCCAAATAAATCTTATCTTTGAGATTTTAATACACTTTAAAATGCCTTATAAAAAATGCATATTTATAGGGGGAAAACAAATAGGCCCCAATTGTTTAAGGTACCTTCTTAAGACTAATATCACTCCAGAACTTGTAATGGGGAACCTAGATGATGATGGTGAGGATAGTTGGCACGAATCCCTTATCAGAATAGCAAAACTTAGCGGATTAACTACGATTAAATGTGACGATGTAAATAAACCAGAAATTATCGAAAAAATAAGAGATATAAATCCAGAAATCATTTTCTGTATAGGCAGCACCCAGATTATACCTAAGGAAGTCTTGGATATACCTAACTTGGGTTGCCTTAACATACATCCAGCTCTACTGCCCAAATATAGGGGAAGATACTCTACTGTACATGCAATCTTTAATGGGGAAGAGCATGCCGGGGTTACTGCACACTGGATGGATGAAGGTATTGATTCAGGACCCATAATTATGCAAGATAAGATAAGGATTGAGGAGGATGATACTGCAAAATCCTTGTACGATAAATTCACCAAAGCCGGGGAAAAGCTTTTCATCCAAATTTTGGAGATGTGGTTGAACAATAAAAAAATACTTTCCAAAAAACAGGATGAAAGTAAAGCCTCTTATTATCCAAAAGGACTCCCGAATAATGGAAAGATAGATTGGTCGTGGGATGGCAAAAAAATTAGAAACTTTATTAGGGCACTGACTTTTGAACCATTTCCCCCAGCATGCTTCAATATTGGTAAGAAAAAGATGGTGATTGTCGACGAAAAATATTTTAAAGGTTTTAAAGAATAAAAATGGATTCAAAAATAAAAATACCCTGGTGGGAACCCCAAATTGGAAGTGAGGAATATAAAATAATCAAGCAGGTTCTAGATAATAATTTTCCGAATGAGGGTGAGATGACTTCTTTATTTGAGCATAAGATATGCAAGCTGCTCGGATGCAAAAATGCAGTTGCCGTAACCAGCGGTACAGTTGCAATGTTCCTCTCTATGAAAGCTCTTGGTATAGGCCATGGAGATGAGGTCATTATTCCGGATATGACATTTATCGCTACTGCAAATGCCGTTGATTTGTGCGGAGCAAAACCTGTTTTAGTTGATGTAGATCCGAATACCTTGAATATTGATTCCAGTGCCTTTGGAAATGCAATCACAAAGGAAACGAAAGCAGTTATTCCGGTGCATGTCAGCGGAAGGGCATCAGATATGGAATCTATAATGAAAATTGCAGATGAAAACAGCATACATGTAGTTGAGGATGCTGCAGAGGCATTCATGTCAAGGCATAAAGGAAAATATTTAGGAACATATGGGAAAACCGGATGTTTTTCCTTTTCCCCCAATAAGACTATAACAACGGGCCAAGGAGGAATTATTGTTACCGAGGATGATGAACTTAAAGTACGTTTGAGAGAGCTCAAGGACCAAGGAAGACCTGTGAGGGGTACTGGGGGAGACGACATACATAATTCAATAGGTTATAACTTGAAGTTTACTGATTTGCAGGCAGCGGTTGGATTAGGGCAGCTTAATTATCTGGAAACAAGAATGGAAAGAATAAGAAGCATCTATAATACCTATAAAAAATCCTTGCAAGGCGCGAATGGAATAAAATTATTTGGTTTTGATATTGATAATGGCGAGGTACCTCAATGGACTGACGCTATTGTGGAAAAAAGAGACGAGCTTGACAAGCACCTTTATGAGAACGGAATTGGTTGCAGAAGATTTTGGCTTCCAATACATACGCAAAAGCCCTATAAATTTCCGGATGAAAAATTCCCTAATGCAACACAGCTCTCAAAAAAGGCTTTATGGCTTCCATCAGCATTTACCCTTTCAGACTCTGATATCGAGGAAGTGTGCAGAAATATAAGAAATTTCTTGAAGTAAAATGAAAAAATCCCAGAAAATAAAACTGTCAATTCTTATTCCTGTGCGCAATGAGGAGAAAAATATTGGAAGAATGCTAAGGGTTTTGAACAGCAAGATTGTATTTCCTATGCAGGTGATTGTCATTTACGATTTTCCAGATGATGATACAATACCGATAGTCAGGAAACTTGCACGAAAATACAATAACATAAAATTGGTTCAAAACAAATTTGGTAAGGGCGTAGCAAACGCAATCAGGGCGGGAATTAAAGCAGCCAATGGGGATTATATACTGATACTTGCTGCTGATGATTTGGGTCCTGTAAGTGCAATCCTGGATATGACAGAATTAATGGACAAAGGATGCGATTTTGTGAGCTGTACTAGGTATGCTTACGGTGGAGGAAGAGATAAGGACTCTTTTGCCCAGAAAATATTTTCCGGACTTGGAAACAAGATTTTTAGGATTTTGTCAGGTTCTGTTTTTACTGACCTGACTACAGGCTTCAAAATGTTCAGAAAATCCATTGTCAACAAAATGGAATTGGAATCAAATTCAATCAGCTGGGCCATTGTTTTTGAGATGGCAATAAAGGCGCAGGCTGCAGGTATGAAACTTGGAGAAGTGCCAATAAGATCCAGCGACAGGAAATATGGAAAATCTACTTTTAGGCTTGGTCCCTGGTTCAAGGAGTATATAAGGTGGTTTTTTTGGGGTCTGAACCATCTACATGGAAAGAGGATGAAAAGACCAATGGTCAGAATACCAAGTAACATAGTGTGAAAATGAGCAATAAAAAATACCTAATTACCGGAGGAACAGGATTTATCGGCTCTGCCTTAGTCAAGCGTTTGGTTAAGGAGGGCTGTAGTGTGAGGGTCATTGATAATGACATAAGGGGCGCTAAAGAACGTTTGAATGATGTTTATGATAAAATTGAGTTTATGGAGACAGATGTAAGGGATGCTGATGCAGTCAGAAAGGCATGTAATGCTGTGGATAGTGTCATACACCTTGCTTATATTAATGGAACAGAATATTTCTATAAAATGCCGGAGCTTGTTCTGGAGGTTGCTGTTAAAGGCATGACAAATGTTATTGATGGTTGTATAAAGGAAAATGTAAAGGAATTAGTGTTGGCATCGAGTTCAGAAGTTTACCAAACAGCTGAAAAAGTCCCTACTGACGAGAAAGTTAAACTTTCTGTTCCAGATCCACTGAATCCAAGATATTCTTATGGTGGAGGCAAGATAATAAATGAGCTTATGGCAATAAATTATGGGAGAAAACATTTTGAAAGAACTTTAATCTTTAGACCACATAATGTCTATGGTCCGGATATGGGGTGGGAACATGTTATTCCACAATTTGTCTTAAGGATGAAAGAACTTGCGCCAAAAAGTAAGGATCAAAAAATAAAATTTCCTGTCCAAGGTACTGGTCAAGAAACAAGAGCTTTCTGTTTTATTGACGATTTTATTGACGGCTTAATGCTGCTTTTGGAAAAAGGAGAGAATTTAGGAATATATCACATTGGAACTACGGAAGAGATTTCAATAGAAAAAGTTGCACAAGAAATCGGAAAATATTTTGAAAAAGAAATTGAGATTGTTGCTGGAGAAGAGGCTAGAGGCGGAACAAAACGAAGATGTCCAGATATAACCAAGTTAAAGAAACTAGGTTATGAACCAAAAATTTCCTTTGAAGAAGGTCTAAAAATTACAGCTCAATGGTATGATGAAAATTCTGATAAAGTCAAGAAAATACAATAAAAAGTTTATTTCAACAATAAAATAATTCAAAAAACTAATTAAAAATGAAAAATAGTAAAGTCGTTGAAAAGTGCCAAATATGTAGTAATAGTCAGTTAGAGCCCATTCTTTTTCTGGGCTATTTGCCGCCAGTGAATCAAATGCATCCTGTTGGAATAAAACCCTCGGAACAGCCAAGTTACCCTGCCCAGATGTTATACTGTGAGAAATGCGATCTAGTCCAATTAGGGTTGATTGTCAGTCCTGAAGTTCTTTTCCCTCCAGAATACCCTTATACAAGCAGTACAACTAAAATATTAAGGGATAATTTTGCAGAGCTGTATAATGAATGTAAAATTATTGTGGGTTTAGATAAGAATGATTTAGTTATCGATATTGGGTCTAATGACGGAAATTTACTTAGCAATTTTAAGAGTCATAAAGTTTTGGGAGTGACTCCAGAAGAGATTGGCAACATAGCAATTGAAAGAGGCATTCCCACAATAATTGATTATTTTAATAAAGAGGTTGTTGAGAAAATAAAAAAAGAACGTGGTAATGCAAAAATAATAAC
>CEQE01138285.1_pt1 | contig 12095 bp, 16 predicted proteins | sample 356201 | NCBI WGS metagenome assembly CEQE01 (sample SAMEA2619970, study PRJEB7988) | marine metagenome | biome: marine biome (ENVO:00000447); feature: mesopelagic zone (ENVO:00000213) & marine oxygen minimum zone (ENVO:01000065); material: "saline water (ENVO:00002010), including plankton...
CATGCAGAAATTGCAAACATTAAATTATATTTTCTTTCTCTGTTCATTGTTCCCAGAGAATCTTCAGCCATTTTTATATAACCTTGAGCAAGATTATCATTAGGTTCAATAAGCTTTATTCCATCTTTTTGCTTACAACACCATTTCAGACTTACCATATTAAATCAATAAAATCCTCTAAACCTTTCAACATAATATGGTTTTTAATTATTTCTTTTATAATATATTCTTTTTTATCAAATTTTTCTTTTTTAGATTTTACAACATTAATTTTTATATTATAAATTTCTTCTAAATCTTCAATATCTTTAATTTTTCCAATAATAAAAATATCTAAGTCAGATTTTTCAGTCGCACTAAAATTAGCATAACTTCCAAAGATGACTAATATTCCTTCACTTTTTTCTTTTAATTTTAAAAAAAGCTCTTTTAATTTTTTATATTTTTCAAGAAAATTGATTTTTCTTTGTATTTCTATTAATTGAATTACTTCTTTAATATAAGGATAAAATTCATTTAAATAATAATATTTGTTTTTTCCTTCTTGTGTAAATTTAAGAATATGCTCTGTCTCAAGTCGATTTAGAGTATTTGAAACTGTCTTTTGATTCATTCTAAGTTTTTTAGAAATATTTCTTCCATAAATCTTTCTATTATAATCTGATGAAAATTCTATTAAAATTTTTAATTTATTTCTATTAAGTAACATATTACTCATATGAGTAATAAAGTATTTAAATATCTTTCTATGTTAAGATCATCATTTTTAGCCTTTTATAACAATAAGTGGTTTAACTTTTGCAACTAACTTTCCTATTCCTAGTTCATGACTTACTTTAACTACTTCATCTACATCTTTATATGCATAGGGTGCTTCTTCAGAAAGTCCCTTAAGACTTCCTGACTTTACTTCTATTCCTTTTTTAGACAGGTCTGATTTAACTTCTTCTCCTCTTTTTTGTCTTAAGGCTTGATGTCTTGACATTACTCTTCCTGCTCCATGAGCAGTACTTCCAAATGTGATTTCCTCTGCTTTTTTTGTTCCAACTAAAATATAACTTGAAGTTCCCATACTTCCCGGAATTAAAACAGGTTGTCCAACATGCCGATAAACTTTTGGAATTTCTTTTCTTCCAGGACCAAAACTTCTTGTCGCCCCTTTTCTTAAGACTAATACTTCTTTTTCTTTACCATTAACAATATGCTTCTCAAACTTTGCAATATTATGACATACCTCATATACTACTTCAGCCTTAAAATTAGGAAAAATTCTTTTCATTGCTTCTCTTGTCCAGTGAGTTATAAGTTGTTTATTTGCAAATGCAAAATTAACAGCAGCAGCCATTGCTCCAAAATATCTTTTACCTAATTCTGAATTTATTGGTGCATTAATTAATTCTCTATCTGGTAAATTTTTCCAACCATATTTATCTTCCATTAATTTAATATAATCACTTGCTACCTGATGTCCTAAACCTCTACTTCCACAATGAATCATAATTGTTATTTGACCTTTTTCTAAACCAAAAATTTTTGCAATTTTTTTATCATAAATTTCTTCAACATATTGTAATTCTAAAAAATGATTTCCAGCACCTAAACTTCCTACTTGGGGCATTCCTCTTTTTTTTGCTCTTTCACTTACATAATCAGGGTTTGCTTCATTCATTTTCCCTTCTTCTTCAGTATGTGAATAATCTTCTTTTTTTCCATAACCTTTTTTTACAGCCCATTGTGCTCCTTCTTTTAAAACTTCATTTAATTCTCCTTCACTTAATCTAATTCTCCCTTTTTTTCCAACTCCAGAAGGAATATCTCTAAATAATTGAGAAGAAATCTGTTTTTCTTTTCCTTTTAAATCTTTTTTAATTAAATTTGTTCTTAAAAGTCTAACTGAGCAGTCAATGTCAAAACCAATACAACCAGGGCTAATTACACCTTTTTCCAGATCAAATGCCGCAACTCCTCCTATCGGCATAGCGTAGCCCATGTGTGAGTCTGGGCATAAAATAACATTATTAATTAATCCAGATAATGTAGCTACATTTATTGCTTGTTTAAATGTAGAGTCTTCTTTTATTTTTTTTAGTAATATTTCTGAGGCATAGATTATAACTGGGACTTTCATCTGACCAGTTTTTTCAATTTGCCATATATTATCATTTATCTTCTTGATTTTAACCATTTTTCTTTTTCTTCTTTATTTATTAAGTTATTTTTTATAATTTTTTTAATTTCTTCTTTTTTATTTATATTTAATTCAAAATAAATTGTTCCAATACCATTTTTTCTTTTATTAACTCTAGATTCTATATCAAATAGATTATTTAGTCTTTTTTGTAATTTAAGGAGATTTTTTTCTTTATTAGATATAACTCTCATTATCCAAGTGCCTTTTTTAATTTTTCCTTTTTTCTTTAGTAAGTTTCTTATGAATTTTTTAAGTTTGAAGATTTCTGTTGGAAAGTTCAAATAATAATTTACAAAATCATTTACAGCTATTTTTAATTTTCCCTTTTTAGAAGGATGTAGAAATCCAATTTCTTTCTTAAACTTAACTAGATTTTCTTTTCCATATATATGTAAAGAGAAAATATTTCTGTCATCCCTTTTTTTGAGTTTAGATTTGATATTTAGTTTTTTTAATGTTATTTTAACTTGAGTTAGCCCTTTTTGATTAACAGAATCTAATCCTATATGTCTATTTTGGTGTGTTTTACAAACCACCCATCCCTCACAATCAAAAAAAGCCCTCAACCAAATTCTTGATAGCTTTTTATTTAAAAAGGGCATTTTCCATTCATATGAGTGAAAACTTCCAAAAGAGTTTATTAATCTTTGATGAATTTCCTTAGAATTTTTTACACATCTTCCATCTTTCTGAATAATTGCTTTAACTCTAAAGACTTTTCTAAATCTGTTTTGAAAATCTTTTAATAAAATTAGATTAGTATTTCTAAGCCCGATTGCATAACACTTCCATTTATCTGGCTTTGTCAAATATCCATCACCACATAAATAAGCATGAATTGCAGCAAGGTCTTCATTGAATTTCATAAGTAGTTAAAGAATTCAAAGTTTAAATACCTTATGTTTATCAGGTAAAATTCATTTGTTTTTAATATATAATTTTCTAAGCATCTAAAACAACTTGAGTAATCCATTTATTTTTTTGTTTTTTCACAAACATTTCATTATATGTTACTGCCTTTATATCAATATGTATCTCATAATTTTTAGCATTATCCCCAAAAATTTCTGCTTCAAGTTTTAACTTTTTTTTATTAATTTTTATACTATTTATTCTTGATAAAAAGAAATTTTCAGAATCTAGTAAAAACAATAATTCTTCTAGAAAATTATAAAGTAGAGATTCAAAATCTTTTCCTTTAACAATAATTTTGAATTTTTTCTTTTCTTTAATCTTTTCATCAGACATTGAATTAAACATAGCTAATGCTGAATTTTCAAATACTTCTTCAATATCTTTTCCATATGCTAGAAATTTTATATCTGCTATATGCTCTAGAAATTTAAATTTTCTCATTTTCTCCAACAAAATAATTTCAATTGTCTTGGACTATATATCTCTAAATTAGCACTTATTACAACAGATTGAGCATAAATATCTTTATTGAGATATTCATCTAATGCACAAATTTTATCCATCTCACATATTTTTGCTACACATTCCAAATAACTAGGAGTTCTTTCATTTATTCTATCTTTAACACTTTTTGGGAAGGATTCATTTTCCCAGTTCATTGGAAGATTAATCTTCAATATATCTTCTCTTAAATTATCATCTAATTCAACTTCTCTTAAAATAGAAAGTTCTGCTTCATAAACTTTTGGAGAAATATCTTTTTTTGTGATATATCCCTTATCAATAACTATAAGTAATACACTTGCAATCAATAATAAGGCAATAAATGCCTCAACAACCTTTACCCAAGCTTTTTTTTCCATATATTTTGATGTAAATTTAATTCAATAACTAAAAATCCTCCTTATTTTGAGGAATGAGAGGTTTTATAGTTATGATAATATTATAGATAAGTATAGAAAAGTTTATAAAGGTTAATATTATAGTTATAATATGAAAATAACAAAGAAAATAGTAAAAATAGCACAAAGTTTAGGGATGATAATAGATAAACCCATATTAGAAAAATTGAAAATAAAAAAAGGGGATTATATTGAAATAGACCTAAAAAAGGTAAAATGAAAGCATATAAACTAAGAATTTATCCAAATAAAGATCAAAAAGAGAAATTAGAATTTGTCTTAGAGATGTGCAGACAAACTTATAATTTGTTACTTCATGAATTGAATGAACAAATAGTTATAGATAAATCCCAAATCCAAGGGATAATTCCAGATATGAAGATATGTAATCCAAATTTAAAACAGATTTATTCTAAAACACTTCAATATGAATGTTATAGATTATTTTCTAATTTATCTGCATTAAGAGTTTTGAAGCAGAATAAAAAGAAAGGTGGAAGATTAAGATTTAAGGGAAAAGGATGGTTTAAAACAATTAATTATAATCAGAGTGGTTTTAAATTAGATAAAGAAAATAAAAGACTAAATCTTTCTAAAATAGGAAATATAAAAATAAAACTTCATAGAGAAGTAGAAGGAAATATAAAACAAATCACAATAAAAAAATCTATTGATAAATGGTTTGCTACAATTATTACAGATAAGATAATAAGGAAAAAATGTGGGGATAAAGTTATTGGAATTGATTTAGGAATTAATAATTATTTAGTTGATAGTGATAATAACAAAATAGAAAATCCACAAATTCTTAATAAGTATCTTAATGAATTAAAGATTAAACAAAGAAAATTAAGTAAAAAGAAAAAAGGAAGCAATAACAGAAAAAAAGCAAGAAAACAAATTGCTAAATTATATTCAAAAATAGAAAATATAAGAAAAGATTTTTTGCATAAATTGTCTACAAAATTAGTAAAAGAGTGTAAAACAATTGTTATAGAAGATTTGAATATAAAACAGATGTCTCAACAAAACTATTTCAATGCAAGAAATATGCTTGATTGTTCTTGGGGTAAGTTTATACAGTTTCTTACATACAAGGCTGAAAGTGCCGGTTGTAAAGTGATTAAGATAAATCCTAAGAATACAACTAAAATGTGCTCTCATTGTGGTAATCTTCAAAATATGCCCTTATATAAGAGAACTTATAAATGTAAGAATTGTGGTCTTATCATAGATAGAGATTACAACTCAGCAAAAAACATTCTAAAATTAGGGCAGGAATTGTCCTATGTGGAGAATAACTCCCCTGTTCATATAGAACAAGAGTTATCTATGAAGCAAGAAGCTATAACCTCAAAATGAAAATTTTAGGTTGTTGTAGTTCACGTTTATATTTATTACCATACATTGATTAGTAAAAATCCTGATTTAACATTTGCTTCTTCATCAATATATTGTATTGGTGTTTCATCTACATATATATTGATTGGCAAATCACTATTATTTGTTTCTGTAATAGCACTTCTATTATTATTTATAAGGCTAAAACCAAATTCTGTTCCTTCAAGAATGTTTAGTTTTTCTTTTAGTTTTTTATAATTTTCTTTATGTTCTTCTGTTATATTTTTTATTTTTGTTTCATAAAGATGTCTATCTGTCTTTATTAATTCAATTGAATATTCCTTATTTTCTTTTGGTTTTGAACAAGCTTTAAGATCTCCTGAAAAATTCTTAAATTGTTCATTAGAATAATAAATTTTGAAAAATCTTGTATTGTTATTTTCAAATTCTATATTAGTACCTTTTATGTCAAAATTTAAAGAGTTATCATCCTTATCTTTCACAATCATATTTGATCCTTCAACTCCGCTTATTTGTGAAATTTCTAGACAATCTTTTTTAGATACGTCATAACTTTCATTAATATATACTGTTACACTTGTTAGATTTGCCGAAAACAATTTGTCTAATTCTATCCCTAAATAATTTAATAGGAATTGCTTATCTTTTTCTACTTTTGTTGCAGGTTCTATAACTGAATATAAAAAAGCTAAAAAAGTTACAAATATTACAAATGACAACATTACACCAACATGTGAACCTCTCTTATACATAATATAAAATAAATTTCTATATTTATTAAATGTGTGTTTAAGAATCTATTAACCCAAAAACACACTCGCTCCTGCAGAAACTAAAAACGAAATTAACATTAAAGCAAAAGAATGTTTTATTCCTGATTTTACACTTCCTTCTGCAAGTCGTCCAATTACAAGTCCACTAAAAAATCCCTGTATAAGAAGTAAATATAAAAAAGAACCAGTTAATTCTCCTTGACTAAGTTTTTCTCCTTCTGAAATTACTCCAACAGATCCTATTGTTTCTACATCTGCAATACCTGAAACCATTGGAAGTATTTTAAATTGCATTACAAGGACAATTACCATAAATACAAGAAATATAATATATCCCTGAACAACTAGTGTTGAAATAACAGCCTTTCTTTCTTTTTTTAATTTATCTGAAGTACTAACAGCACCTGCAACAGACTCAAGTATTTCTCCTATATTTCCTCCTGCCCTTTCAGCTTGCCCAATTAATGTTAAGGTTCTTGAGATTGTCTTATTATTTACATCTTTTGAAAAAACATCTAATGCAAAGTTTAGTGGAATTCCTAGTGAAATTTGATTTGCTAATTTTCTAATATTCTCACTTAAAACACCATAGGGTTTGTTTTTTACATTAACTATACTTTTACTTATTGGAGTTCCTGTTTTCACACTTTCAACCAAGTTTCTTGCAAATTCTAAAAACATTTCTTCTTTTTCATTATTTATTCTTGTTTCATAAATTATTGAAAAAACAAAAGGTGAAACTCCAACAATTATTCCTAGCCCAATTATTAGAAAGAAATATTTATTTCCAATTAAAAATAATGAAGAAATTATAATTACGAGTGATAAACCAATTCCAACCCAGTGTATTTTTCCTATTTCCATTTTATTCTCCTGAATGTTTTAAATGTAAAAATGTTAAAAAAACAATATTCATAACTGATACACCTAAAACCATAATTAATGTAATCATTGATGTACTTAATGATATTCCGAGTCCACTTATTTTCATCATCATTAATAACAACATTAAAATCATTGGAGCTGCAATAACAACACTAATATAAATATCCATAAATGTTTCAGCAGATCTAGTTTTTTTCTCTTTTTCAACTCTATATTCAAAAAGTAAACTTTGAGCTCTTTTATCAAAAAAGACAGGAAGATTTCCTCCAGAATTTATTGTTGTTGCAATACCCTTAAGTAATTCTGTAAGTTTTTTGCTTGGACTATTATTTGCACTATTTCTAAGTGCACTAACTAAATCATACCCCAAAATATTAATATCATTTATTAATTTTGTAAATTCTTTTTTTAGATAAGGATATTCTTTTGTTGATATAATTATACTAAATATCTTGCTAGGTTCAATCATTGATCCTGAAATTGCAGCCATATTTATTGTTGCAAAAGGAAGTTCTTGATTAATTTTCCATGCAGCAGATTTTTTTTCCATTGATGGATAAAAATATGTAATTAAAAAAGTTCCAATTGGAATTACAAGTAAAATCCAAAATATTTTAGAGAATCGTGTAAAAATCCCTTCAGTAACTTTAGTTAAGATAGGAAGATTAGAGCCTATATTAAAAAATAAGAAAAATATAAGTAAAAAGAAGGAAACAATTATTGATAATAATGTTGTAAAAAAGATAACAGATATATAACTTTTTGGAAGAAATTTTAAATTAGCTTTTAATAAATTAGTCTCTAAATCTTTGAATTTTCCTTTTTTTAAAAGAGATATTGCAGAATTAGAAAAGATTTTATTTGCAAATTCAATATAACTGCTTGGTTTTATTATCTTTTTTTCAATAATTTCTTTATTCTTTTTCTTTATTCTTTTTAAAGTTCTTTTTTCAAGGTTTGATATTGGTAATTCACTTTTACTAGGTTTTCTAATTAATACTTTTTCACTTTTATCCTCTAATTTAACTGGAGAAATAAAAGTCTTTCTTTTTTGAGGTAATTGTTTTATAAGAGTTATTTTTTTTAGTGTTTCTGGAATATCTTTATTTGTTTTCTTTAATAAATTCTTTAAAGAATTTATTTGTGAAGAAATCATATTTTTTTCTTCAGTATCTTTAATATTGGCAAGATTATTCACTAAGGAATTTAATTCTGTGATAATTTCTGTTTCCTTAGAAATTTTATCTTTTAGTTCTTTAAATGAAGTCATTTTAATACCTCTCTAATTTTTTCTTGAATTTGTAGTATGAGTTTTTTTGATTTACTAAAATTTTCATAATCTTTTTTATTGTAGAATTCTTCTAGTTTTAATTCAGCTTCTTTTAATGTTTTAATCATCTGATTAAGAAGTGAAATATCCTCTTCTTTCATATTTAGAAAAAGGAAATTGTCTTATTAAATATTTTGATTTATTTAAATTCAAAATTTGAAGGATTAATAAAATTAGGCAAAACCTTATTTCTTTTTTTCAAGTACATAAGGAATATCAAAACTATATGGGCATCCAACACTCTCTTCTCCAACTTTATCAACATTTGGATGAGATGCTTTACATCTTTCCCCATGCCCACCAGTATTATATACACATTCACCAACATCGCTTGAAATCATATTGTTTCCAGGACTTTTATGTATTTCAACTTCAACATTCACAGGATTATCTAAAACTTCATTTCCAAGTTTATCTCGACCTTTACATTCAATTGGGTAATTTTGAGTTACAAATTTATCTATAGTCATAATTTTGAGTAATAAGTGACCTTTTTAAATCTTCCTTATGAATTATTACTCTAGAAATATATCACTCAACTCCAAATCTTCTTAAAACTTCTTCTGGTTTTTTATAATATTCATTAATTACTTCTTGGACTTTTTTAAATTCAAATATTTTATCAGTATATAATTTATAGAGCAATTGAACCCTTCTTTTAAATTCCAAATTAAGCTCTTCTATTTTTATACCATGTCTTTTTGTTATTTTTTCAAATATCTTGCTATTTCTTTTAAAATAAAATCGATCTTCATTTGGATTCCAGATAAAAGGAGTATTTGTCATTGCAATTCCTTCTGGATTTACATTTATTATCTCTACAATTTCTCTAAGTTTTCTTGTATCTTCCTTATTAACAACTGCATGACTCATAATACAAACACAATCGAGAACATTTAATAAAGTTGGAGAAAGTTCAATTGGAGGAGTTTCTAATCTTTTTATAACACTATCAACAGATTCTGCATGTATTGTACTAATAGAACTATGACCAGATGCCATTCCCTGAAATAATACAAATGCTTCTTTACCTCTAACTTCTCCTACAATTACATAATCTGGATTTTGTCTAAAAGAACTTTTTAATAAGGTAAATAAGTCTATTTCTCCAGTATTTCCAGAACCTGTTGCAATTCTTGAAACACTTGGAAGCCAATTTTCTCTTGGAAGATTTATTTCCCTAGTATCTTCAATTGAAACTACTCTTGCTTCAGGAGTGATAAAAAAAGCAATAGCATTTAGTAAACTTGTTTTTCCACTTGATGTTTCTCCTGTAATTAATATATTCATCTTATATTGAACGAGTAACCAAAAGTATGCAAGCATTTCAGGACTTAGTGTATTAAATGCTAATAATTGTATTGGGGCCCATGGAGTTTTTGTAAATTTTCTAATTGAAAAAGTTGGACCTCTTGTTGTAATGTCTTTTGTATAAGTTGCATTTACTCTTGACCCATCAGGTAAACTTCCATCAAGAATAGGTTGAGCATAAGAAATATATTTTCCCGTTCTTTGAGCGAGTTTTTCAACAAAACTTGAAAGATTTTCAATATTTTTAAAAGTAATATTTGTTTTAATGTTTCTATAAATTCTATGAACAATATAGATTGGAGTATTTACTCCATTACATTCAATATCTTCTACATAATAATCTTGAAGAAGGGGTTCTATTTTATTAAAACCCATAAAGTCTCTTGCTAAATAATAATATATTTTTTTATAACTCTCATAAGAAAGATTCATTCCAAGTTCAATTGCTAAAACTTTCAACATTTTATCAATATAATTTAACAATGCTTCTTTATTTTTTTCAATAATATTATTAAAATCAATCATATTTCTCATGGCTGAAATTAGTTCTTCCTTATATTTTGTTTCTTCTTCATTTAATTTTGGTTCTTCAACATCATATACTAATTCAGAAATTTTTGAATCCCAATAAATATGTACAAAAACAAATGGAGAAATTAAACTATATCTTATATTAATTGTTGTTTTATCTTTTATTTTTTTTAATGGAGGAACTTTTGGAGAAAAGTTTATCTCTACTTTTGGATAGTTTTGTATATTTTTTTCAATCAATTTTTCCATTTTTAAATTATTTCAAAATCTATTATTGGTTTTCCAGTATCATTATTCTCTCCTATATTTGAGATTGATAATTTGTACGGAGTTGATGCTTTGGTTATTGTTTTTAATTTATCTACTTTATTGTAAGTTAAATTATATTCACTATAATTACTTGTTAAAGTCACTGTATTAAATGTTCCTCTTTTTTTAGTATTTGCAATTATATTTCCCATGTAAATATCTTCTCCTGGTTGACTATAAACATGTCTGCTTTCTATTTCAAATACAATTAAATCATTTTTCCCATCTATTGTTAATATTCCTTTTTTTATTCCTAATTCAATTATTCTTTTATTTCCTTCTCCTCCTAATTCTATGATTCTGGAATTAATATCTTCAATTACTTCAATTGTTTGTTCAATTAATGCCTTATCTCTAAGTTCTTCTATATTAGGTTTTACAAAAGCTAAAACTGCTCCAATCATTACAAATGCAATTAAGGTATATATTACTGTTTCAACCCAAACCTGACCTCTTTTCATATTTAATTGAATAAGAATTAATTTAAATAATTAATGTTTGAAAAATTTATTGAATTAAAAGTATACAATCATCAATTTCTGATAATGAATCAGAAATCTCGCACTGACTTCCATCTATAAAAGGAGCTATTTTAATGAAGGTTGGTTTTCCTATTTCCGATATATTGGCAACATAAGTTAAACCGGCATTTTTATTAGGGAGTTTTACATCCTCATTATAATTTCCATTATAATTTCTAATAAAAGAAGATCCTAATTGAGGTATTTCAAAACTTTTTGTTTGATTTTTTCCAGAAATTGAAATTAGTAATTTATCAACTTCTATATCTTTAATATCTATTGAAAACCGAAATTCATCTGAACTAGAATTATAACAAGTATATTGGCTGTTTATTGTTGCTTTTTCAAAATTCCCAAAACAAGAATTAACAGTATCAATTTTCTCATTAATTATTCCTTTTATTGCTCCCCATACAATACCTACAGCAACTAATACTAAAAGTACTAAAATAATTGTTGCAACAACTCCAGATAATCCTTTTTTTAACATTTTTATTATATGATTAATTCATATCCATGTTGTTTTTCATCACATACAAAATTTTTCTCTCCTAATTCAGATTCTCCACGTAAAACAGGAATTAATGTTATTTTATTTGAATTTCCAATATCTATTTCACCAGAAAAAGCTCCCCCTTGGTTTAATCCAGATTCAGGCCAACTAGAAGAAAGATCAGTTATATCTTTTGTTTCATGATGTCCTTCACCAGATAATTTTATTCTTATATTATAAATAGGAACATTTCCATTATTAGTTATATATAATGTATTTGCAGAATATCTTGTATCAAAATTTACATCAGAACAAACAAGCCCAATATTTTTATCAAATTTTACTATTGATTCTTGGGTCATTCCTCTAAACCACTGAAAAATAATTAATCCAATAACAACTACTATTGCAACTAATAATACTGTTGCAATAACTGGTGAAACCCCTTTTTTCTTCATTTTATTATTAAGGTATTTTTATTTTTAAACTTTCTTGTTTTTTTAAGATTATATAAATTAATATTGTTAAGATAAAAGTTATTATAATGTTATACATCCCAAAAAATGGAAGTT
>CEQE01041649.1_pt1 | contig 12087 bp, 15 predicted proteins | sample 356201 | NCBI WGS metagenome assembly CEQE01 (sample SAMEA2619970, study PRJEB7988) | marine metagenome | biome: marine biome (ENVO:00000447); feature: mesopelagic zone (ENVO:00000213) & marine oxygen minimum zone (ENVO:01000065); material: "saline water (ENVO:00002010), including plankton...
TATTGTATCGGATTCACTCCTGATATTTAGTGGACAATCAGGAATAAGTGGAACCGCATCAAAACCTATGAACAAAGAAGAAGGTATGAACACTTTCCTTCAGAATCTTGGTGTTACCTATAGAAGAGACATAGATACGGGCCGGCCGCGAGTTAATAAGACTGGAAGTAAGCTTGACAGAAGACAAAAGGATGAAAAAACATACTATTACCTAACCAGAGAACCCCAACAGAGTGAACAAGAATGACCTCCCCCCCTCCCACTCAACCATGTCTAATAATAGATCACTGAAAATCACATAAAAAAAAGTTGAGAAAAAGGTGAATATACTGATTTGAAGACCATCATTTTCAAAACCCCAACGGATATCAAACGATTATTAGAGGTTTTGAATGAATATAACCGGGCACCACTTAGTGCCTACTGGCAAGTGTGTTACAAGCATGGAACATATCTTGATGAACTGGAGTACCCTGTGAGTAGAACTGTTTTAGGTGAGATAGAAAAGAGGACTATGAATCTTATAGAAACAGGGAAAATGAATACACGTTCAAAGAGCTACAATGAGATTTGGAGCCGCTTCAACAATGTTATAGCCAGACATTTGAGGAAGATTGGACTAGTTTCGCTAGAGAAGGAAAGCACAAGGACATTTGTAAACCCTCTTATTCGAAGCATAATCTTAAAGGTTGGCCAAGGGATAGAGGTAGAGAAAATAGAAGACCCAACTACAACCCTTAGGCTAGTAAGAAACCTCATTGGGAGCTCACGAAATAGACAAAACTTTGATAAACGTCTAAGACATGAGATTAAAGACACGGTTGAAATAATATTTCCAGAATTAGAGAACTGACCAACCTTTTATATAAGTACCAATAATTTAGTTACGCCGACAATCTTTGCCTCAAACTAAACCGATTATAAGTATTGAAAATGTAGTAGCATCTGCCACAATACACCAGAGAGTAGATCTTAATCAAATTACTAACGATTTCCCTGATGTAGAATACCATCCTGATCAATTTCCAGGACTTGTCTTTCGATTAAAATCTCCCAAAACGGCAACGTTGATTTTCAGTTCTGGAAAAATGGTCTGCACTGGAGCAAAATCTGAGGTCATGGCTAAGAAAGCTGTAGAGACAGTTGTTGATAAGCTCAAAAAAGGTGGTGTTAAAATCGAACCAAAAAAGATTGATGGTGTAGAGAAAAAAATACCAGAAACAGTGATTCAGAATATTGTTTCTTCAGCGAGTCTTGGTGGAAAGGTTCATCTTGAAGAAGCAGCAAGGAAGCTAGAAAAATCAATGTATGAACCTGAGCAGTTTCCGGGGCTTATTCACCGAATGAGTGATCCAAAAACTGTAATTTTACTCTTTGCTAGCGGAAAACTGGTCTGTACTGGAGCCAAGAAAGAATCTGAGGTTTATAGGGCAGTAGAAAATCTTCATGTTAATCTGGAAAAGAAAGAACTAATGTTGTACTAGAATATTAGAATATGAAGACTAATAGCATGATTAGGAATTCGCTTTAATTTGTGATTTTATATGCCTGTGTTGTTCAGAATCTATAATTTCCATCTCATGGAGTAAATCAGCCAACTCACCGATATTAGTAATAGCATTCAGTTTTACTCCTTTCTCAGCAAGTAGATTTGCTCCTCCTTCTAGTCTATCTATCAAAACGATTACGTTATCAACTTCCACGCCTTTCTGTCTCAGTGTATCAATTGTCTTGACTAAGGAACCCCCAGTAGTGATTAGATCATCTATTAATGCAATTTTATACCCAGGTTTTAGGACCCCTTCAACCTCCTTTTCTGTTCCATAAGTTTTATTCTCTTTGCGAACGTAAATCAATGGTTTCTTGAGATTATATGCCACTACCGCAGCATATGTAAGACCAGATGTAGGTACACCCCCTACTGCATCCACATTATCCAACCCAATGAGAACCTTCAAAGAATTTTCATATGCGGCTATAACTTTACTAAAAACTTCCGGGAAGCTAGGAACCAACCTTAAATCTATGTAATATGGGCTAATCTTGCCACTTGAGAGAGTGAAGGTTCCGAACTTCACAACCCCATTCCCTACAAGTATTTGTCCAAGATCTTTAACAAGGAGCTGTCGTTTCTCATACCAATTCAAAATTTTCTCCTCTCAAACCACCTCAACTAATCTAGACATATTAAATCGTACTCCTTATATTCAATATGACAAATTAAATATTATGGATTATATAGGGTGATATGACTCTATTTGCCAGATATATGGTTACCTTATGGTTCAGTTGAAGTTGCAGTAAGATTGAAAGCTGAGAATCTTGCTGAGGAGATTAACAAACAGGCATCACCTATGAGCGCCGACGTTATGCAAGAAACCCTTGGAAAGATAGATTGGGAAGGCCGAACCTCCATTTTTTCACCCAAACCTAGCAATTCTATTCTAGAGATAATAAGAAGAGTTATAGGAGAAATTACAGTCCAAGGTATAGATCCAGCTAATATCATAGTTTATACTGATGAGGGCAATATATCGAAATTAAAGAAATCCTTAGGTAATAAACAAGCCAATATCTCTGGAATTGAAAAACCAACTAAAAGAATAGGAAAGATTGATGGTGTAGAGGTAAAAATACCCAAGATACTACACGAAGCTAAGTCGCGGGTCATTATTACCGATGTAGGATTGGATCCACTTTTCGGATTTTCAGGAGGACCTGCTTCATTGGTTAGATACTTTGGAGGAGATGCTATTACCGAAGCATTTAGAAGAAGAAAAAACAATTATCCCTCCCCGGGTGAAGAATCAGGACCATCACTCTTTGCAAATGAATTTGCCGATTTTTTAAGTGAATCCATTAGTATCGAGGTTCTACCCGCCAAAGATGGGGTATCTGGAATTCATTGTGGGAATCTAGTTGATGCACATAAGTCTGCTTCAAAGCAGCTTATTGATACTTCTCGAGTTTCTGTGAAAAGAGATATTCGCGCACTCATTGTAAGCACTGCAGGTTACGAAAGTGATTCAACATTAGCCGATGGGCTTAAAGCGGTTTGGAATGTTGTTGGCGGAATGAATGATAAGGGACACTTAGCATTGATAGCCGAGTGTTCGGATGGACTGGGGTCTGAGGCACTAAAAATGTATGTTTCTGGTCGTCTTGATGTAAAGAATATGCTTAAGAGGGGAGAGTATATCGAGGGGTTAGAGGATTTAGTTTATTTGCAAACTGCGCTTCATAGATCTACATTAATTCTTGTTTCAGCTCTTCCGGACTATTACACCGAGGTGAAGATGGGTTTTCAAACCTGCCGAAAGGCTGGAGATGCTCTTTCATATATATTGAGCACTGCAGGAGTAAGAACAAAAGTACATATTCTTCATAATGGTACTGCAACATTACTCTCAAAGAAATAGAAGTATCTACCAATCACATCTATAGGCTAGTACTGAAGAATGGATTGTTAGCTATTGTGAAGAAGTAAAGTGCAATAGCCAAGATGATCACACCAATAAAAATTACTCTACGTGATCTCGATAATTCAGAGACATTATCCAAAGGACTGGCTTCAGGCGTCCGGATAGAGAGAACTAACACAAACAGAGCCATAAGTGTGAATCCCAATAAGAAGAGAACAAGAATACTAATGTATGTTGCAACCTTATGCTGCCTTTTGGAGAGCACTGAAGATGCTATATGCCCACCATCTAACTGCCAAGCTGGCATTAAATTCAGGAATGTAATAAGGAATCCAATTGTGGCTGCGAAAGTAAGTGGAGATAATATTAACACTGATCCTTCTGGTTGACTTGAAAATAGAGACAGAACAGTCTCAGTAAACACATCAACTGTTACGGTCTGAGTACCAAGATTTTCAGCTATATCTACTGAAGTTGAAAAGGATGTAAGTGCACCTCCAACCCCAACAAATAGAGTGATTATCAGCCCTCCGATTGGCCCTGAAAGTCCCAAATCAAAAAGCGAGTCCCTGTTTGTTGGTGGATCCTGGGTTGATATGAAAGCACCAAAGGTCGGGAGAACAGTAGGTAAGCCTGGGATAAAATATGGAAGCGATGCACGTATTCCATGCTTTGATGCAGCAATTTTATGACTAAGTTCATGCATACCAATTATTCCCATAATTCCCACAATATAGAGGAACATAGTGAGTACAGAATTATACCCTGCAACAGAAGGTGTTCTAAAGTATCCATCGATACTTACGGTTGTTATGGTGGCCACAACAAGCAAAAAGGGTATTCTGGAAGTTTTCTTCTCTTTTTCCCGAGCGACCCCTACTCTGAGTAAGATTTCATTATCGATACGTCTTAAGAGACCAAGATAACCATAGGGTTTCAATTTACCAATTAATGTTTTAAAATTCAGTTTAAGAGTGGTAGACTCGGCAATTATGAATTCTATTGATGCATCTTCTCTAAAACGTGTATCTATAACAGTGAAAAGGTTTTCTACAATTTCAACTAATTCATCATAATTAATTGGTAAGTTGTCTTTTCCTTTATCCATGCTTGCTCTTAGTATAGAGCTTGAGTTCTTTTCTGTTAAATAGCTTACCTTAATATTAAAGCGTTTTTTTATTTATAAGAAATGTTGAATTTCTTTTCAAGTTCGTTTACTAGATTGTGATACTTTTCTGATACACCCCCACCAGCAGCTTTCGCATCTATCTCTTTGAACCGTTGTATCAGAAAGCTCCTCTCTTGATCTGAAATTATGCGATTGCCCATCGGATATAGGATATTATCTTCCTTCATAATATGCTCTTTAAGAAGATTTACATAATCCATTGCATTCCTAAAAATAATATTAGTTTGAGATTTGTCACCTGTTTTATACTTTCGGAGAGAATTAGCCATACCTTTGACATAATTCCTTCCTACATCGTGCTCCTGCAGCATCATACCTATAGGACCACCCTCTTTTGCTATACCTTTTCTTTCGATTAGTGGAAAAAGTTCGTTTTCCTCTTTCGCGTGGTGGAATTTGTCTGCGAAATTGCGAATAAAGTCAATGGATTTTTCAAATGTTTCACCATCGGCTTCAACTTTCACATGCTCTGCTGCTACTGTTAAAACTTTCAACATGCGCTCGATTAACCGATGTTCATACATAAGAACATCAATAGGATCCATAACATGTAATATTTTGACATATTATTTAAAGATATTACAAATAATTCTTAATGTTATTCAATTTAGTTTAATATATAATAAATTCATTTAATGTAAAAAAAATTGAAGGATTAATGAAGAAGAATAAAGAATATGATGTATAAATTCGAAATATTAAATAGAATTACACACAAATCTTAAAAACATTTAGTAACAAAGTATGCGGTAGAATTGGAAAATCTTTTCGTCTATAAGGTTGGAAATTATTTATTGAGACGTTGTACTATGGAGGACTTAAAAAAAGTCATATCGATAAATCTTGTTACTCTTCCAGAACATTACTCAGATTATTTTTTTGAAGATATATTAAAAGCGTCTCCAGAAAGCTTTATTGTTGCAGAGAATGATGGGGCAATTGTCGGATACATCATGTGTAGAATTGAGTATGGTTTCTCAAATTTTAAGCGGCTCAGTCTAATCAGAAAAGGGCATATAGTTTCTTTAGCAGTCCTCGAAGAACATAGAAGAAATGGACTTGGAAAATCGCTTATTAGCTCAGCTGTGGAGGCACTTAAATTTAAAGGATGTAATGAGGTTTATCTTGAAGTAAGAGCCACTAACGAAGAAGCTGTAAAAATATACAAACAACTTGGATTCAAAATAACATCAATATTAAAGGGATATTATCGAGATAATGAAAAGGCAAATCTTATGGTGTTTCAACTTACAGAAAATAATTGATGCAACCTGAAAATTCAATTTTTTAGAATCAAAAAATTTATTAAAACATAAATACATCATAATAAATCGGATTAGGTTGATACATGATGGCAAGCGATAGATCAACTGGAGCCTTACTTTTAATCATTGGATTAGCAGGTATTCTGATTTATGGTTACCTACTGTTCTTTGTTGATGCAGGTATGACAACTCTGATTTTGCAGCTTACAGCTTTCTTAGGAGTAGCAATAATTTTAGCCATAATTGCATGGATAGGGTATACAATGGCGACAACTCCACCACCTGAACCATTAGATATTGGTGAAGTTCCTGAAGCTGTTAGTTCCTCAGACTTCAGCTCCCAAAGAACCTGAGTCAAAAAAAGAAACCACTAATACTAAATAGATACCTTTAGGTCCAAAACAATCTGATACCATCGTGGACCGACGTCCCTAACTATTCGTTGAGAAATTATTGAGTATCGATTCTTGAGCACTTTTTCAACTACTTTCGCTGGTTCTTTGAAGGCGTTTTCTCTTCGAGAAGCATAAGTGTGAGCATAGTAATGAATAATTCCAGAAGGAGGTTTCAATACTACTTGAGCGGTGTTAAGATACTCTGTAGCCTTTTCAGGTAAAGGCATCAGCACTCTATCAGCTTTACCTTTTATCTCTGAAACCACATCGCGAGCATCCCCTAGTATAGGAATCACCTTTTCACTTAATTTATTTATCTTGATATTCTCTAATGCTTGCTGGTGTGCCTTGGGATTGATATCGATACTGTAAATTCGGGTTTTAGGCACTTTTTTTGCTATTATTATTGAAAAAATACCTACTCCTGCAAATAGATTAGCTACAGTTTCTCCAGGTTGAACAAGATCTGCTATTCTTTGGCGTTCGTTAGAGAGTCTTGGTGAAAAGTAAGCTGTGGCCAAATCTACCATAAAGATACACCCGTACTCACGGTATTCGGTTTTAGTTTTATCTTCGCCACCAATTAATTCAAGAGTTCTAGTTCTAAACTCTCCTGAGACAGGTGTACTCTGCATAAGCACAGTCTTGACCGGTTTAACTTGTTCAAGTAGGGCAGCTGCGACAATATTCTTTTTCGACAAAAGTGAGTCAGGTATCTTTATCACCGCAATATTTCCTACAATATCAAAGCCACCATATAGGTGCTGTATTTCTGCATCCTCAATTAGCCCATTTAATGCCTTCTTCAACATTCTTGTCGTATACTTTCACCAAATCTTTGAAACAAATGCTTGAGTAACATTGGATCATCATACATGTAATTTCTAGATAAAATATAGCCACTTGACATCTAAAAATATTAACGAAATGGAATAAGACGAGTTGAAAATGAGTTGTCAACCCCTTCATCAAACACCTCGGGTGTAGATTCTTGCGATTCCTCTGGCTCAGATCTAACACTTCGTATTTCTAGGATAAAGATAATGGCAACAACCATCATAATCAATAGATAGTTCATCGGAGGTGCAAGTGCAGTAGCCAAATATCCTACTCGGGGAATAGTGAATATCACTCCGCCTAGAAAATCTTCAGATGTAACGAACCAATCATCTGGAGCAAAATTATGATCCCCTTTTGTAATAATTCGTCGTGTGGAGGCCTCATGAATCTCTTTTACACGATGAACAATGACCTTAGATCCATATTTAGGTTCATTGAAAACTATGATGTCGCCCGCATTTATTTCATCAAAATCAATACCACCGTTTACAATTATTATATCACCTATTGTGAGACTGGGAACCATACTCCCGCTTGAAACCACGTAGAATGGTGTGTTTGTACCAAGAGCAAAAGTGAAGCCAAAATAGATTACAGCCATACCCAATATGATGACCACGATATTTATCAATGCTTTAACCACGGGTTTTCGTCTAGGCTTTGATTCTTCTTCCATTATCACACCACTTTCTTATTAAACCATTTAAATCTACTTTGTGTCCACGGCTCAAATTATCTTAAGAAACTACCTTATAGTTATCCTTTTTTTCTCCAATGTGTGACGCCTCAGACAAATGCCTTCTCTTCATGTTTCTGTTCAACTCTGAATCTTCATCGGCGCCCACAGAACATTAATTACCAGTTTTTTTATCTTTTGGATTTGCATTTGTTTGGATCATATCAATAAGCGAAGATAACTCAGATACAGAATATATCATGTAATCTGGTGCGGATTCAAGCAAATCTTTGCTGCTTGTTGGTCCCGAAGGTATTGCCACAGAAACCACATCTGAATTTCTTGCAGCAATGATATCGGCAACACTATCTCCAATAAAAACCGCATCTCCAGAATTTATCCCCAATCTTGCCAGAGCTTTTTTCACGATTGCACCGTCAGGTTTACGCATGAAAGCATCGTCACGTGTCACTAGAACATCTATCAAATTATTAATATGAAAACGAGTAATAGTTTCCTTTGCAGCCAATCGTCAATTATTGGTGACAATTGCAGTCTTTACACCTTTATCTTTCAGAGTCTTCAAGGTTGTTTGAACATTAGGTAAAATTTCTACTTTTTTTGCTAATTCTAATTCACACTTTTCCCGCACACCATTTATTCTGCGCAGAAGAATCGTGAAATCCTTTTTATTCATCTTTCTCTTAAGCGGATACAACATTGCGTTAATTGTTAAACCTGAGTTAGGATCTATCCTGCATAGGTGAAGATTGTTTATCTCCTCCACTATCTTCACTCTTGCAAATTGGTAATCGATATTATGTTGAGTAAATGTTCCATCTAAATCAAATAGTACTGCCTTTATATTCAAATTTATCCAAATCGCTTTCTAAATGATTCTGCCATCCAGATTTTAATCTTACTTTGCCTGACCAGTGACTCATCTTCATACTCATTACTTTTAGGAGATGCTTTAATATTTTCACTTAAAGTACGAAGCATGATTTAACTAAGTTAACATATTTTAGCCTATATTGACATCAAGAATCGATATCAGATTCTTTTGATATGGAATAAGCAAATATAACTAGGTTTTTGATAGTAGTTCTTGAGACCTAAGAGATGAACAATAAAATGAATGAGTTAAAACAATCCATAATAGATGGAGATCAAGATTCAACTCGTCTACTTTCTGAAGAACTTCTAGCATTAGGATTAGATCCTCTAAAGACAATTGAAGACTGTGTGTACCCGGCCGTATCTGTGGTGGGAGAAAGATTTGAGAAAGGCGAATATTTCCTAACAGAACTTATGCTTTCAGCGGAAGCCATGAAGACTGCCGTAGCGGTATTCATGAATAAAATTGATGGAGGAAAGACTGGGCAAAGTTTGGGTAAAAAAGGTACAATTCTGTTAGGAACAGTGAAAGGAGATGTTCATGAAATTGGTAAGAACCTTGTTGCAACAATGCTTAGAGTAAACGGTTTTGATGTGCATGATGTAGGAAAAGATGTGCTTCCTGCAGAGTTCTTGGAACAGGCTAAAGCTGTTAAAGCAGACATTATTGGGCTTTCGGCGTTAATGACAAACACTATGCAAAACCAGCGTGAAGTTATCAATTATTTTAGGGAGAAGAACATAAAATCTTTCAGAATTGTTGTAGGGGGTGCACCTACTTCTCAAACTTGGGCTAACGAGATTGGTGCTGATGGATGGGCACCTGATGCGCCATCTGCAGTTACATTAGCTGAGAAAGTCTTAATTAAAGATTGATTGTTCTTTAGAAACAAGTTTTCAATACCTTGCTAACCGCTTCAGATATAGGGGATTTCTTGATTTAATTAGTGATTACTTATACATATAGATATTCTACAGGAATTAATTGTTTATAGGAGACAATCTTTTTTACTCTAGTTACATATGAACACCATCCTTCAGATAAATTATGGTGACTTAATATCTTGGATAATGTTCACACTTGCTGCTGTGATTATATTGTCTTTGATGTACCAATTCGCTACACGGGACAAAATTTTGAGAGAGAGTGCGGAAACAAAGGAAACAGAGATGATTACACCCCAGAAATTTATGTTTATTTCTGCCGATGTGGATGAAGCCATCTCACTCTTGAGAAGTGCCCATGTAGAGTTTGAAGAAAACAACTTTAACGAATCTATTAAAAAAACCAAAAGTGCTATTTTGTTAGTCCTTTCTCAACTCCTCGATTATTTTGCTATCCAAATCGAAGAAAGTAACGTGGAAAATATGTTTCAGATGCTTCATAAAAAAGGAGTTATCATTTCTGCCCCGCAACAGGGTATTGCTCGTCTCAATGAAATAATAAGAAAATCAAATGATGGTAAGCTCTTGACAAAGGAAGAAATTCATTGGGCACTGCATGTATCAGGCCATATTATTGAAAGTACTAAAGAAGTTCGAGTCAAGGAATAAAAACATCTAACACATTTATGTGCCCACTATCCATCTGCAAGTCAGATAATTGTGCGCATAAAGTTAGAGAAGAGGGGCATAAGAGCACTTGGTATTTCTGAGAGCTTCAAGAAAGAGATAGGAACAAGATCTATCCTTGGTGGGGTAGTAATGCGCAGCGATTTGATAGTAGATGGACTTCTATTTGGTGTAGCTACACTTGAGGGAGACGATGCAACAGATGCTATACTTAGTATGGTTAAAAGATTGAACCGTAATGATATCAATATTATTATAATATCAGGTGCTATCATTAGTCTCTACAACATTATTGACATTGATAGGGTTGGACAGGAAACAGGAATTCCTATTATCTGTATTACATTTGAAGAATCTGGTGGGTTAGTGCAGTCTATTAAACGCCATTTCCCAAAAAAATGGGAAAAAAAGGTTGAAGAATATAAGAAACTAGATAGACGTGAAGTAATATATCTAAAAACCGGATACCGGATATTTGCAAGGACATATGGGTTAGATATCGATGAATCGAAGAAGGTGCTTGACAAGTTCATATTACAAGGTGCAGTACCTGAACCAGTAAGACTGGCCAGACTTCTTGCAAAAGCGAAACTCGAAACAATACAATAGAATTACAGTATATCCTCTTTGGATGCAATGGGTTAGAGGACTTGGTTATTTATCTGAAGAGGGCCGCAAGGGAATACCCCAACATCAATCTTTTGTGGATATCTGTTCTTCAATTCCTCAATAAGAAGGGACCACTTCCTATAAAGGATGGTTGTCTTCGGAAGGAAGTCGTGTATATCTCTGGGAATTAGTGTAGGTGAGAAGAAGATGATATTTCGGTCAGTAAAGATATGCTTAAAAGAACCATGTTTATCTCGTCTAATATATAGTCGCATACCCCTATCAGTTAAACCGTGATAGCCGACACCATCAGGACAACTAGAACATATTATTATTGTGCCACCGAGTTTCACAACCTGCTTATTCTTATTCCGGGTGCTCCATACATTAAGAGCGTTGAATGATTGAACCACACCGTTATCCTTTGGGAAGGCATTAAAAATTCCCACATCAAGATTGTACTGAACATCTGTGGCATAGACTTGCTGAGCATACTTAACTGCTTCATGATAAGATTCTGCAAGCCCACCTGCGAATATTCCTGAAGTCTTGCCCTCAGAGGTGCATACGGTATTCACAGCAAAATCTATTCCTACCATACGTGCAGCATTCTCCATTTCAGCTCGCCTTTTATTACCTTCTTCAACCCCAATAGTTCCGGGCTCACCTTTGTAAGCAGGTTTATGGTTCTGTTCTATCGTATCAATCCCCGCCAATCCAGGAAGAACCAATTTTGCACCACCCCCAAAACCTGAATATGGATGAGGGATAACTGAGCCAACTATAATTTTAAAATCAGACTCCACCAAGAATCTATTCAAATATAGAGGCCTACCCAGCGATGTTTTCCCAACTAATTGAAGATTTTCATATGGATTATGGTTGTAAACCTTAAGGGTGTTCACCATATCCTTGCCTATCTTTTTTTTAAGTTCTTCTCCCGACATAGGGCGATGCATACCAAGGCTTACCAGAACATCAATTTGATCCGTTTCAATTCCGGCATCCATCATCTCCCTCAAAAGTATTGGGATGATGCGATAAGATTCTGTGGGCCTATGAATATCATCAATAACTATCACTGGTTTTGACTTACCTTTTACAAGCTTATTCAATTGCAAAGAGGAGATAGGATTCAATATCTTGGATCTTATTGTTTCATCACTAATAGGATCAGCATCATTCATAGAAATATTCTTAACATCCCAATTAGGTGGAAAGG
>CEQE01148242.1_pt1 | contig 12077 bp, 9 predicted proteins | sample 356201 | NCBI WGS metagenome assembly CEQE01 (sample SAMEA2619970, study PRJEB7988) | marine metagenome | biome: marine biome (ENVO:00000447); feature: mesopelagic zone (ENVO:00000213) & marine oxygen minimum zone (ENVO:01000065); material: "saline water (ENVO:00002010), including plankton...
TACTGTTCAATGCATTGTACGCCCTGCGGACATAACGTTGCTCAGGGCGAACGGAGTAGTGAGCTCTCCATGTTGGCGATGCGTCGGAACCTGGCGAATCACAGTGCCACTCAAGCACACACGACTCGATTTGTGTAATGAACTTGCGATTCAGGACGCCAGCCCTTCTGTCGATCCGCGCTGGTGACGTCACTACATGCGAGTGTGCTGGCCGGCCAGTCCATAGCCCGCATGAAACGAAGGGTCAAGCGGAGGATTGCTCGGCGAGAGACCTGGCCCGCGCAACGTCTTCAGGGGTGTCGATCTCAATCCATCTCAGGTCGTGAACCCGTTCGCACCCCATTGATACGGTGTTGCAGAGGCGATGGATTGCGTCTTCATACCCGACACCGTCGCCTTGCTCTTCGACGAGTCGCTTTACGGCGCCCTGGAATTTCCGACTGCCGTCGCCGTCCATCTTCATGAGCCCTATCCACTCCCCGTGGATATCGAACGCGCCGTCCATACCGCGGCCGACAGCCACGACACGACCATTGTCGATGCCCATCATGATCTCTTCCCCAGTGTTCACCGAAGACGAATCGACCAGCATAGCGTTGGGGTCCGACGACTTCATGAGCCGGCGCATAAGCGGCGGCTCGAAATAGACGTCGCCGTCCATCAAAAGGGTGTCGCCGTTAATATCGAAGTTTTCGTATGCAGCCAGGAGGGACAAGGCGCTGCCTTTTTCGTACTCAGGGTTCGTCGTGAAGCTGACGGCGCCTCCAAAGGCGTGCTCTTGCACGTGCCGTTTGATGAGATCACCCCTGTATCCAATGACAATCCCGACTTCCGTGACGCCGGTCTCCGGCTCGGACAGCGCATCCAGGTAGTTGTGGATTAGGGACCGTCCGCCGAATTCCAGAAGGCACTTCGGGTCGACGGTGTAGTCGCGCAATCGGCGTCCGACTCCTGCCGCCAGGATGATCGCCATCATTTTGCCAGCACTCTTCCCAGCGCGTTCAGGAACCCTCGGATGTCGTCTTCAGTCATCACTCCCACGGTTCCCAGGCGGAACATCTTCTCCTGGAAGGGACCCTGAGCATTGTAGATGAGATACCCCTGGTCCTTCAGCGGATCGTGAAGACTCGCGTACGTGAAGCCTTCCGGCATGCGGATCGACGTCATGGTGTTGGAGTACCAGTCGCGAGGAAGGAGCAGCTCCAAACCAAGCTCGGCAAGCCCGTCCCGCAGAACCGTGGCTATGCGTTCATAGTGGGCTATCCGATTTTCGACGCCCTCTTCCAGCAACTCCTCAAGGGCCACTCGCAACGCTGCGAAGACTTGGACAGCCGGGGTGAACGGCGTCTCCCCTTTTTCCTCTTGCTCCAGGTGCGAGACAAGGTCTGTAACGAAGGCGGTTTGGCGCCGGCCTTGCATTACCTCGGCCAACTGCTCGTTGACGACGACGAATCCCGCGCCCGGCACCCCGCGAATACATTTGTTGGCCGAGCCCATGATCAAATCGACGCCCCAGCCGGTCATGTCGAGCTCCTCGCCGCACACGCTGCTGACCGCATCAACCATGACCCACTTGTTGTGCCGCTTCCCGATGGCCGCGATCTCTTTCAAAGGGTTCAGGACGCCGGTCGTCGTCTCGTGGTGAATCAGATAGACCGTGTCGGCGTCAGTGGTGCGGCATTTGGCGTCGATCGCGTCGAGGTCTAGTTGACCGGTCCAACCGAAGTTCATGGTCTCGTGCGGGAGATCGAAAATCGAGGCGACTTTCGCCGCCCTTTCCCCGTAGGAGCCGTTGGCGAGTATTAAGATGCCCTTCGTCACACCTTTCATGGCCGTCAACGAACTCTCGATGCCGGTCGTTCCGGACCCTGTCAGGACCGCGCACCTGTACCCGGACGACACGCCACATGCCTCGAGCAACATGGCTCGAACGTCTCGGAGAATGGCGCGGAACTCCGTGTCCCGGTGGCCGATATCCGGCAGCGTCATCGCGGCGCGGACGCTCTCGGTGATGTTGGCGGGACCTGGCGAAAGTATGAGCACGCGATCAGTTCTCCTTCAGCACGGAAGACTCGAACCGGTCTCGGATCTCTATAGGGGAGTGGGAAACCCGTCCAATGCCTTCGACAGGAGCGATGCCGGACTTCACGACGACCAAGTAGGGGCCGTCATCGCCGGCATACTCAGCTATGGCGCCTTCCAGACTTTCGATGTCGTCCACCCGGACCACCTGTCGGTAGCCGGCGCTTCGGCCGATCTCGGCCAGGTCGACTTGAGAACTGATCGACGGTTGGGCCCCGGTCGATTCATATGCCTCGTTGTCAAGAATTATATGAACCAGGTTGGCCGGACGCTCGGTGGCGATGAGAGGCAGCGTGCCGAGGCTCATCAGAGCGCTTCCGTCACCCTCGAGCACGTACACTTTTTGCTCAGGCGAGAGCATCGCCAAACCCAGCCCGAAAGACGAAAGCAGTCCCATGGACCCGATCATGTAGAAATTCGCCGGCCGGTCGTGTGCCGTGAACACCTCGCGCGAGATCATGCCCACGTTGCTCAAAACCAGGTCGGTGGAATCCACGCGCTCAAGGATTCTTACTATGGCTTGGTATCGGTCGATCATTCAATCACCCCGGGGGGGGCCAGCAACGCCCCTGGCGTCGAGCGATCGTCCATGGCCGCCAGCAATCGATCGAGTGCGGACTCCAAGTTGTCCGGTTCGAGCGTTTCATGGGGCACGTCTAGCAGGTCGAAGAACTCTGCGGACTTTTCACCCATGATCCAGTGCTCGGGCGCGTCGTTGGGCGGTCCGCCGTAACCTCGCCAACCGACGATGAGCAGCACCGGTATCTTGTACATCAGGCTGAAGGACGTCAGCGGGTTTACGACGTTGCCTATCCCCGAATTCTGCATAATCACGCCAGCCCGTCGCCCTGCAAAGTAAGCGGCGCTGGCCACACCCAGGGCTACGTCCTCGCGCACCGCCGGAACATAGCGAATGTCAGGGTCCGCTGCCATGGCGTTGTACGCGGTGCGAAAAGTGGAGTCAGGCACGCCCGAGAAGAACGTGATGCCGCGACCTTTCAGAGCGTCCCAAAACGTATGGGCGTCCATAGAGCCTCCATATACTCAACTTCGGATTTGCCGATTTTGCTTACGACGTACTTTAGTCTGCAACTAGGACGGCGGGCGCCATAGGCAGCATCTCGCTCTCAGCGACTGCGATGTCATGTTGATTGTGTATCTCCAGCCAGCCTTTGTGGATCTCAAGGCCGTGGACGGTGACGTCTCTGTTTATCAGCTCCTGCAACAGGTCCGTAACGGATGCCATGTTGAACGACCCAGCCTCGTGGAACGCTCCCCGCGCAGTCTGCTGGCAGTCTTTGTATGCGTCCAACAAAGTCTTGGCGCCTTGCTCTGAGAAGTAGGCTATGCCGACGAACTCGTAATCCGCCACTTCCCTATCGATGTCCTTGCCGAGGCGGGAGATCTCCGTCAGCGCCGCCGGCTGAAGGCTCCGATGGTGGACCTCGCGCCTGTTCGCGCTTATGGCAAGATCGAGTCGCTTGTCAATTTCGTGCATGTGATACTGGTAGGAACCGTCCATCGCCAGAACGATGTCCTCTCCCGTGTCAACAAGCTTCTGAACAATCTCATGGTTGAACAGGATGTCGGAGTAGATGAGGACAAATCCCCGCTGCATGTGCTGCTCGGCCTGAAAGAGTGAGTACAGGTCGAAGGTTTCCTCATACCTCGGATTCTCGCACAAGGTGATCTCCTCATCCGCGTACCGAGTGCCGAACTGCTGCCCTTCGTGGCCTCGGACCACCACGATCTTGTTTATGCCAGTCCTGCGGACAGCTTCCAACTGATAATCCAGTATGTGCCGGCCGGCAACCTGAATCAGAGATTTAGGCGTGTCCGGGAATGCAGGGTCTCTGCCGGCCGCGGGAATAATGACGCTCAGCCGTTGCACCAGTGACGCCTTCCAGTCTCGCTCGGTGACCAGATCGAACCCGACCGTCGCGAATATCTCGGCCGTGGACGTGATGAATGGGTCGGCTTCCATGCTCCGGTCGCTCTCCAGAATCTGCTGCGCCACCTCTTTCATGGCTCTGTGCGATGCTCGTAGCATGTGGTTGGCGTGAATGACGATATTGAAACCGGCGGCGGCCAGCTCGGTGTCCGAGATGGAGTTGTACGTCGTCGGAACGCTTACCAGAACTGGGCGCTTCCCCAGCCTGCGACAGAGGGGTCCGTACGCTTCCGCGAAGGCAAGAATCTCCTCCGGATCTCGTTTGCTGGAGTGAATCATGATCCCGTCGGCGCCGGCGATGATGTACTGCTCGGCCCTGTCCAGCGCATCCTGGAGCCCAACGCCCGCGATGAGGCTCTCCAGGCGAGCGATTACCAGGAAGTCGTCGGACAACCTGACCTCTCTGCCTGCCTGGATCTTACTGGCGAACACCTCGGGGTCTTCCAACGACTGGCTCGCTGAAGCGTCCAGGCTGTTGCGTTTGGGGTACACCTTGTCTTCGATGATGACGGCAGACACCCCAAGTCGCTCCAGGTGTCTGACCAAATATCGGAACTGAGCGGGATCGCCTCCCGTGTCCCCGTCGACGATGATTGGTTTGCTTGTTACGTTGAGGATCTCGTCTATCGTGTGTATGCGTGAGTCGTTGCCCACGATGGAGGCGTCGGGATATCCTTTGGTGGCCGAGTCGGTGAGGCTGCTCTCCCAGAAGCCGTCGTACTCGAGAGTGGACCCATCCCGTTCAACCGTGGCGTTCTCAGCGATGATCCCGCTCAAACCGCTGTGGGTCTCCAGTATGCGCACGAATCCTTTGTCGTTGATGCACTCCATGAGCGCCCGAAGCCTTCGCCCCGGCGTGACTTTCGTTTCAATTACCATGACCTGTTCACTTCCTTTCGGTCCAGGGACGGCATCATGATGATTCACCGTGACCTGGTCTACTACACCATCCTCACCCGCAACAGGCGCGTACAAATCCGTGGGGTTGGGAATCTCCGAAATGTCGTTCAATGCGTCGCCACGACGTACACGCTCGAAAATGATCTCCGGCCCTCTGCCGGAAATATCGTGGGTCGACGGCTGAACGGAGGGAGGACTTAGAGCTAATGTATCACGTATGCGAAGCGAACGCACATTTGAGGCGCTCGACGACCTTCCCTCTGCCTCGGTGAATCGGGGACAGCGCCGTATGGTCGAAAGCAGATTGGCCGAGATTGGCGATCTAACGGAGCCTCGGTTTGCGGTCCGAAGAACAGAGCGACACAGGAGAGGTAAAATGCCTGGAGGGCTTCTGGTGCGATATCCCTCCGTCAGACACCAAACCGCTTCGGTTGGAGATGAGACATGGCAGAATACGACCTTCTAGTCACGAACGGGACCGTGGTGGACCCGTCTCAGTCGTTGAACGGCCGGCGCGACGTCGCATTCGTTGACAGGAAGGTCGCCGCGGTCGAGCGAAGCATCGCTGAGAGCTCAGCCGATGAAGTGCTCGATGCGTCGGACATGATCGTCGCTCCAGGATTGGTGGACCTTCACGTCCACGTCTACTGGGGTGTGGGTCACTACGGCATCGAGCCCGACCCCACTCAGGTCGCCCAAGGCGTGACCACCGCGGTCGACGCGGGGTCCGCCGGCGCCTGGACCTTCCCCGCGTTTCGACGTTACGTTATCGAGCGGTCCGCCACCCGACTCTACGCCTTGCTCAACATCTCGTCGATGGGCATGATCTCCCCGAAGATCGGTGAGCTTGAGGACCTGCGGTGGGCTGATGTCGAAGAGGCGGTGGCTGCCGGACGTTTGAATCGCGACCGCATCCTGGGGATCAAGGTTCGGCTCAGCCGGCCGTTGGCGGCGGACCACGACGTCGCGGCGCTGAAGCGCGCCATTGAGGCCGCCGAAGCGCTGGACTCTTTCGTGATGATCCATGTCGGAAACACGCGAACTCCGATGGAGGAACTGGTGGCGTTGCTTCGCCCAGGCGATGTCGTCACCCACGCCTACCACGGCAACGACCACGGCGTGCTGGACGACGCCGGACGTGTTTTGTCGGGCATCGTCGAGGCGCAAAACCGCGGCGTTGTTTTCGACATCGGTCACGGAGCGGGGAGCTTCTCGTTCGACGTGGCGGAACGGGCCCTATCGCACGGGTTTGTGCCCGGAAACATCAGCAGCGACCTCCACGTCCACAACATCGCCGGTCCCGTGCACAACCAGCTCGAAACGCTCTCGAAGTTCCTGCACCTGGGCTTGTCGCTGGACGAGGTCATCCGGTTGAGCACGTCCTCGACCGCGGCCATCATCGGAGACGGCGGCAGCTTGGGCACGCTGAGGCCTGGCGCGGAAGGCGACGCCGTTGTCGCTCGGCTCGCCGAAGGAAAGTTCAAGTTCACCGACTCCAAAGGCGTGTCGGTCGAGGGCACGCAACGCTTGGAGCACGTAGCCACCGTCAAGGCGGGTCGACTCTACCATCCATACCTTGGTTAACGCGCCATAGCAGCTCGCTCAAGCGACGCGACGGATGGTTGCCCGCCCTATATCGATGGAGTATCCTACGCACTGGGCAGACAACGTAGCGCCCCTGTAATTCGGGAAGATTCGCAGGCGCATGGATGACGCCTACGGCATGAAAGGAGATCAGCTTGAACGGTAACCAAGCCATAGCGAAAATTCTTAAACTCGAGGGCGTTGAGTGGGTATCATGTTTCCCGTCCAACCCTCTCATCGAAGCCGTGGCCAACGAGGGCATACGGCTGGACATGTTCCGAACCGAGCGCGGCGCGATAATGGCCGCCGACGGCTATAGCCGAACCAGCGGACGCAAGAAGTTCGGCGTGACGATCACCCAGGGCGGGACAGGCGCTGAAAACGCGATGGGCGGCATCGCCCAGGCATACGCGGACAACATCCCGATCCTGCTGCTTCCCGGTGGATCGCCACTCGCCAGTCGCAACGTGCGGCCAAGCTTCTTGGTCTCCGACGTGTACAGCCCGATCTCAAAACACGCCGAGCCCATCATGGCCTCCGGCCAAATCGGAGCGGTGTTGCGCCGGGCGTTCCACGGCATGCGCAACGGCAGCGGCGGCCCCATGACTGTCGAAACACCTGGCGACATCGGCGGCGCTGAGGCGCCGGACTCTGTCATTGAAAATTACAAGCCAGCGAAGCGGACAATTGTCTCGCCGTCGCTCTCGGACGTCAAAGACGCCGTGAAAATCTTCCTCGCAGCCGAAAATCCAGTGATATGGGTCGGCGGCGGAGTCATCTTCGGCGACGCCTGCGCTGAGCTCAAGGAGCTGGCCGAATTGACCGGCGTGCCCGTGTACACGACGATGCAAGGCAAGAGCGCCTTCCCCGAGGACCACGAGCTGTCGCTAGGCGCGGGAAGCAGCGCAACCACCCTGCCCGCAAGCACTTGGCTCAAGGAGAGCGACGTGCTGCTCGGGTTAGGCACCAGCCTCACGAAGACCAACTACGGACAAGCCATTCCTCCGGGCAAGACCATCATCCACAATACCGAGAACATCGACGATATCAACAAGGACGAATCGGTTGACGTCGGTCTGCCCGGTGACGTCAAAGTTACCCTGCAGATGATTCTGGACGAAGTCAAAGCGGCCATCGGCACAGGCGGCAGGACGACTGACGCGGCCGCACGGATCGCTGAGCTTCGCACGAAGTGGATGGCCGACTGGACCCCTCTGCTGACGTCCGACCAAACCCCGCTAAACCACTACAGGGTCATCGGCGAGATCGACAAGAACCTGGACAAGGCCAACAGCGTCGTGACCCACGACGCCGGAACGCCCAGGGACACGATCACCCCCTTCTACCATGCCACCACTCCAGGCGGTTACGTCGGTTGGGGCAAGACCACGCACCTCGGATTCGGGATCCCTCTGATGATCGGAACCAAAATCGCCAACCCTGACAAGTTTTGCTTGAACTTCATGGGCGACGCTGCGTTCGGCCACTCTTCCATCGACATTGAAGTGTCCGTTCGCATCGGGGCGCCGATCACCACCGTGGTGCTCAACAACGCGGGCATGGCGACCTACCCGTCGGGATACGAGGCCGCGCAGGAGCGTTTCGGCGTGACCAACATGGGCGGCAATTACGCCGACATGGCCGAGGCCATGGGCGCAACCGGCCTGGTCGTGAAGACTCCCGACGAGATGGGCCCTGCGCTCATCGAGGCGCAGAAGCTGAACGCCGACGGCAAGACGGTGCTGATCGATGTCAACGCCGGATTCGAGTCTCGTCGGTCTCGGTTCTAGGCGCAGATCGGATCGACGCAATTCCGAGGATGCAATAGACAGGCTCGGCGCGAACGGAGGGATGGATTCTCCGTTTGCGCCAAACTCTTTCGCCCCGGGACTTCCAGGCGACGGCTTCTTTGTTGATGTCGGTTTCCTTGTCGATGGCGCCGTCCCCAGATACGAGCCCTTGGGGTGCAGGGGCGAAGCCCCGCCGGGTCCTAGGGTGTCTCTGGAAAACGTTCGCGGGCGGGTGGGCGGGACCAAACGGGCTTCATGAAACAGCTTCCAATGCACCGGTGAAATGTAGATTCGCCTCGGTCGAAAATTCCACTGATCGAACCCACATAGGAGTCACGCACATGAACGGCGTCGAAGCAGTCGCGGAGATACTGAAACGCGAAGGAACCGAGTTCCTCGCCGCGTTTCCGAGCCAGCCCTTAATCGACGCGGCCGCGCGGTTGGACATCAGGCCGATCGTATGCCGGCAGGAGCGCATCGGCGCGGCCATCGCCGACGGCATCAGCCGTACGACCAACGGCAAGCGCCTCGGCGTTTTCTCGATGCAGCAAGGCCCGGGGTCCGAGAACTCATTGCCCGGCGCAATTCAGGCGTTTGGGGACAACGTCCCGGTGCTGCTGCTGCCGGGCGGTTCGGCGACCGATCGCCTGAACGTCGACCCGAACTTCTTCGCCGTGCCTCACTATGAACGCGTGACCAAGTGGGCGGCACAGATCAACCGGATCGAGCGCGTCCCCGAGCTCATGCGCCGCGCCTTCTACCATCTTCGCACCGGAAAAGGCGGCCCGGTGCTGGTAGAGCTGCCCACTGACGTTGGGTCGGCGGCATACCCCGGCGAGCTTGAATACAGGCCGGTGACATCGAATCGCACTGCACCGGATGCTCACGACGTCGGCGAAGTCGCGGCGGCGTTGCTGGGCGCCAAGGACCTCGTGATCCACGCGGGTCAGGGGGTCATGTACGCGGAGGCGACGGACGAACTCGAACAGCTTGCGGAACTGCTTCAGGCGCCAGTCATGACGACCATGGCGGGCAAGAGCGGCTTCCCGGAGAACCACCCGCTCTCGCTGGGCGCGTCAGCGGTCTCCACGACAAAACCCATCTCGGTGTTTCTCAACCAGGCCGATGTCGTTTTCGGCATCGGATGCAGCTTCACGAAATCCGGCTACGCAAAGGCCATCCCGTCCGGCAAGGTCATCATCCACTCGACCAACGACGCCATGGACGTGCACAAAGACTACGCCGCGGACCTGGCCCTCATCGGCGACGCCAAACTCACCCTCCAGGCATTGATCGCCGAGATCGAGGCGCGGACGAATGGCGCAGGCAATCGGAACGACGACCAGACCGCGGCCAGCGTCCAGGCGGTCAAAAAGGAATGGCTGGGCGAATGGATGCCCCAACTGACGTCCAACGAGACCCCGCTGAACCAGTACCGCATCATCTGGAACCTTATGCACCTAGTGGACCGCGCAAACACCATCATCACCCACGACGCCGGCAGCCCGCGCGACCAACTCACGCCTTTCTGGGAGAGCGTGGCGCCCCGTTCGTACATGGGCTGGGGGAAGTCTACCCAACTCGGGTACGGACTCGGCATCACCATGGGAGCAAAGCTCGCCGAACCCGACAAGCTGTGCATCAACATAATGGGTGACGCGGCAATCGGGATGGTCGGAATGGACCTCGAGACCGCCGTCAGGAATAGCATCGGCATCCTAACTATTGTGTTCAACAACGGGGCCATGGCCATCGAGCGTGACACGATGCCGATGGCGATCGAGAAATACGGCTCCGTCTACCAGGGCGGCGATTACCGTGCGGTGGCCAAAGCCCTCGGCGGCTGGGCGGTCCGCGTCGAGAAGCCCGAGGAGATCATTCCCGCGCTAACGCAAGCAATCGAGATCACCAAGACGGGCGCCCCGGCGCTCGTGGAGTGCATCGTCAAAGAGGGTTTCGACTTCTCGCGGTATCCGTAGGCGCGAGGAGCAGGCCAGGCCACGGTTCGACAGGCTCACACCGAACGGAAAACACCCCCGCGACTTCGATATGAGCATGTCGCGGACGGGTCGGGTTGCTGGTTTTCCGTTCGGCCTGAGCTTGTCGAGGGCCCGCCGGCGGCGCGGGTTCACTAGAACTTCTGGAAACCGCCAGGCGTCTCGCCCTCGGCGTCGCCCGACGGGCTGACACCGGCTAGCAGAGCTTCGACCCAGTCGACGAGCTTGCTCTCAGCCAATGCGCCCACCCATCGTCCCTGGACAATGCCGGCGGCATCGACGAAGAACGTGACCGGCAACCCGATCACGCCGTAGTCCACGGTTATCGTTCCGTCGAGGTCTCTGCCGTTGGGGAACGTCAGGCCGAACTCGTCGACGTACGCTTGGGCAACCTCTTCTCCATCCTGGATGTCCACTCCGACGAACACGATGCCCTTGTCCGCGTAGGTCCCCCAGGTCCGCTCGAACCCCGGAGATTCCTGCCGGCATGGCGGGCACCAAGAAGCCCAGAAATTGACCACCATCGGCTTTCCGAGATGCTCCGCGGTATCGAACGTGCCTCCGCCGATGAGCGGCATGGAGAACGATTCGGCGGGGTTGCCGACTCTAGTGACACCGCTGCGCCCGGTCACAGGAGATTTGTTCGTCAGGCCCACGGCCAACAAGGTCACGAACAAACCGGAGAGCGTCAACGCGGCCGCTATCGTACCCAGTTTCTTCCTATTCAGATTCATTCCGACGTCTCCGCTGTTTAGTGGCCGCGGTCGATAACCATATATCTTCATAGGCCGTCAACCGGGCGCCATCAGTTGTCGTCCGAGAATATTGTAGAAAGTGGCAGTCGCGGTGTCCATGCCATCTGAAGACCGTGGGCTGCATCAAATGAACATTGGGGGCAATATCGTTGGCGACTGTGGACATCCTGCATACACTTTGGATATGACTGACCGACTGAAGGCAACTGAACGCCACGGGACTTCTGCATCTGTCGCGCTGTCTCCGAGAGATGCGATCGAGGTTGACGCCTCTCCGCGCCGCCCGTCGAAGAGAGGCGCCGGACTGCTTTCGCCCGTGCTGCTGGCGGGCGTTCTGTTCCTCACCCTGGCTTGCGGATACATACCGTTCTTGGGCGATGAGGAAGCCGTGGATACGGCTGAGGCGAGCGAAACCGAGGGAGCCGAGTCGAACGAAGAAGGCGGCGGCGAAGGTGAAGCCGATACGACCGAAGGCGGAAGCGAGGCTCCAGCCGAAACGCCGGAAGGCGCCGCCGCACCGGCTGAGCAATCCGCCGCCAGCGGTACGGCCGGCGCTCAGGGCGCCACGGGCCCGCAAGGCGAAGTAGGACCTGCAGGTTCGCCGGGACCGGAAGGACCCAAGGGCGAACCAGGATCTCCGGGGTTACAAGGATTGACCGGACCGCCGGGCGAGCCCGGTCCGCAAGGACTCACGGGGGCCACCGGAGAAAAAGGCGAATTCGGAGACAGGGGCGTCCTCGGGCCTCCGGGTCCTGAAGGACCGGAAGGACCGCCCGGACCAGCGGGAGTTGCAGGACCCGCGGGCCCTGAAGGACCGGAGGGACCGGTCGGACCGGAAGGGCCGGAAGGATCTGGCGTTCAAGGCGTCCAAGGCGTGGCTGGGCCGGTTGGATCCACGGGGCCGGCGGGACCAGTCGGGCCGGCGGGACCGGTTGGACCCCAAGGACCTGCTGGTGATCCGAGCGGACCCAAAGGCGATAAAGGCGACACTGGCACAGGAGTGGCTGGACCGGCAGGG
>CEQE01044628.1_pt1 | contig 12072 bp, 14 predicted proteins | sample 356201 | NCBI WGS metagenome assembly CEQE01 (sample SAMEA2619970, study PRJEB7988) | marine metagenome | biome: marine biome (ENVO:00000447); feature: mesopelagic zone (ENVO:00000213) & marine oxygen minimum zone (ENVO:01000065); material: "saline water (ENVO:00002010), including plankton...
ACCGAGCCGTTCGCCGCGTGCACGTGCGTGATGACGCTCGGCGCATAGTCGTCGAGCGCCGTGATCCGAGGCAGGTCACCGGCGAAGGCGAACAGGACGCCGCTGACGATGCCGAAGATCGCGGCGCCGACGAACGCTGCGATGAGGCTGGCTTGCCGAGCGATGCGGATGACGTAGCGAGCCACGAGGCCCCCTGAGAGTGCAGGCCGAACAGCCGACTAGGGCTATCCGGCGGATTATTCCGCGATTATAGCACCACGGTACAACTGACGTTCCTGCAAAGGATTAGGTCGTATCGGCGACTAGTCGACCTGGTCATGGATTGACAATACAAGACTCATATTTTATTGTATTTCTCATATAGATCGTTGGCGTCATCATCTTCAGTCGCGACACGGGCACTCGGCCCCCTGGGGTCTCCCGGCGTTCGAGGAAAGCGGACATGAGCAAAATCATCGGTATCGACCTCGGCACGACCAACTCGGTCGTCGCCGTCATCGAGGGGGGCGAACCCGTCGTCATCACGAATCCCGAGGGGGGACGGCTGACGCCGTCGGTCGTCGGGTTCACGTCGACGGACGAGCGGCTGACGGGGCAGGTCGCCAAGCGGCAGGCCGTGACGAATCCCGAGAACACCGTCTTCTCCATCAAGCGGTTCATGGGGCGCAAGGCCGACGAGGTGACCGAGGAGATGACGATGGTCCCGTACTCGGTCGTGGCCGGCCCGAACAGCGACGTGCGCATCAAGGTCGGCGACCGCGACGAACCGTACACGCCGCCGCAGATCTCGGCGATGATCCTGCAAAAACTGAAGCAGTCGGCGGAGGAGTACCTCGGGCAACCCGTCACCAGGGCGGTCATCACCGCGCCGGCCTATTTCAACGATGCCCAGCGCCAGGCCACCAAGGACGCCGGCCAGATCGCCGGTCTCGAAGTGATGCGGATCGTCAACGAGCCCACGGCCGCCGCACTGGCCTATGGCCTCGACAAGAAGGGCGACGAGACGATCGCGGTGTTCGACTTCGGCGGGGGTACGTTCGATATCTCGATCCTGGAAGTGGGCGAGGGCGTGGTCGAGGTCAAGGCGACGAATGGCGATACGCATCTGGGCGGGGACAACCTCGACCAGCGCGTGATCGACTGGATCGTGGCAGAGTTCAAGAAGGAATCCGGTATCGATTTGAGCCAGGACCGGATGGCGCTCCAACGCCTCAAGGAGGCGGCGGAGAAGGCCAAGATGGAGCTGTCCACCGTCAAGGAGACCGACATCAACCTGCCGTTCATCACGGCCGATCAGTCGGGGCCGAAGCATCTGGCCATGAAGCTGACCCGGTCGAAGTTCGAGCAACTGGTGGAGAAGCTGCTTCAGAAGGCGGTGGGCCCGGTCAAGCAGGCGCTGGCCGACGCGGGCCTGGAGGCTTCGAAGATCGACGAGGTCGTTCTGGTGGGCGGTTCGACCCGCGTGCCGCGGGTGCAGGAACTGGTCAAGGAACTGTTCGGCAAGGAGCCCCATCGCGGCGTGAACCCGGACGAGGTTGTGGCCGTCGGCGCGGCGATTCAGGCCGGCGTCCTGGCGGGCGAGGTGAAGGATCTGCTGCTGCTCGACGTCACGCCGCTGTCGCTGGGCATCGAGACCCTGGGCGGCGTCTCGACCTCGTTGATCGCGCGCAACACCACCATTCCCACCCGCAAGAGCGAAGTGTTCTCCACGGCAGCCGACAACCAGACGAGTGTCGAAGTGCACGTCCTGCAGGGAGAGCGCCCGCTGGCGCGCGACAACCGGACACTCGGCAAGTTCCATCTGGTGGGATTGCCGCCGGCGCCGCGCGGCATTCCGCAGATCGAGGTGACGTTCGACATCGACGCGAACGGGATCGTCAACGTGTCGGCGAAGGATCGGGGCACCGGGAAGGAACAGAAGATCACGATCACGTCGTCCAGCGGCCTCAATCAGGAAGAGGTCGAGCGGATGATGAAGGAAGCCGAACTGCACGCCGAGGACGACAAGGCGCGGCGTGACGAGATCGAGGCTCGCAACCAGGCCGATCAGGCCGTCTATGTCGGCGAGCGGATGCTGCAAGACAGCGGCGACAAGATTCCCGAGGGCGATCGCGCCGCCGTCGAATCCGGCATCGCGGATTTGAAGAAAGCGCTCGAGGAGGGGGAGGCCGACACGATCAGCCAGGCGATGGAGCGGTTGAACAGCGCACAGCACAAAGCGGCCGAGGCGCTGTACAAGACCGCCCAGGCCGCCGAGGCGCCGGAGGCTCCCGAGGGCGAAGCGGCCCCGGACGAGGCGGCGAGCGGCGGCGCGTCGGCTGACGGCGACGTGATCGATGCGGAGGTCGTCGAGGACGAGAAGAAGTGAGCGTGGGCGTTTCTGGGAACGGGTGAGGAATGGATTTCTACATCGTTCTCGGTCTCGAACGGAGCGCGAGCCTAGGTGAGGTCAAGCGGGCCTACCGCCGCCTGGCGCGCAAGTACCATCCCGACATCAATCCGGGAGACCGCATCTCGGCGGCGGTGTTCCGGCGCGTCAACGAGGCTTACCAGATTCTCAGCGATCCGACCGAACGGCGGCGCTACGACGCCCGGGGTACCGTGCCGGACGATTCGCCCGAATCGTCCTTCGAGTTCCAGGGGTTCGACTTCTCGGCGACGGCCGAGGGCGACGACGCGTCGACCTTCGGCGATCTGTTTGCCGACGTCTTCCAGGCGGGGGAGCCGGGCGACGCTGCGGAAGGCGAGGGCACCGACCTCCATCTGGCGGTTCGCATCAGCCTCGAGGAAGCGATCCGGGGCGCCGAGCGCTCCGTCACGCTCACCAGGCTCGATCAGTGCAGCGCGTGTCGGGGCGCCGGTGTGCTGCGAATGACCGAGGGGCGCTGCATCGAGTGCAGGGGCACCGGGAGCCTGCGGTGGGCCCGCGGGCACATGGTGTTTTCGAGAAGCTGCACGCACTGCGGCGGCTCCGGCCGTCAGCAACATCGTGTCTGCGAGCGCTGTAGTGGGGAAGGCACGGTGTCACGCGCCGACTCTGTGACGGTCCGGATTCCGCCAGGGGTGACCGACGGCGGGCGGGTCAGGGTGCCGGCGCGCGGCCACGCGGGCCGGCGCGGCGCGCAGCCTGGCGACCTGTATCTCACGGTCGAGATCGAGCCGCATCCGCTCTTCACGCGCGAGGGGAAGGACCTCCAACTGGTGCTGCCCGTTACGGTCCACGAGGCGGCACTGGGCGCCAAGATCGACGTGCCCACGCTCGACGGTGCGGCCCGCGTCCGGGTGCCGCCGGGCACCCAATCGGGGCAGCGGTTCCGCGTGCGTGGCCGGGGCGTGCCGGCTCCGGCGGCAGGCGGTACGGCCGGGGACCTCGTCGTCGAAGTGCGCCTCGTGCTGCCGCGCCTGGTCGACGAGCGATCGAAGGCGCTGCTTCGGGAGTTCGGCCGACTCAACGAGGACAACGTGCGCGAGGAATTCGAAGCCGCGGCGCGTGCCGTGCTCGAGGCCGAATAGAGACACCAGCCATGTCGACCAAACGCGCGAGCAAGGCCCACTACATGATCAGCGCCGTAGCGCAGAAGTACGACATTCATCCGCAGACGCTGCGCCTGTACGAGCGCGAAGGACTGTTGAAACCGTCGCGCACCGATGGGAATACGCGGCTCTACGGTGAGGACGATCTCGAGCAACTGGAAACGATTCTCGCGCTGACCCGGGATCTTGGCGTCAATCTGGCCGGCGTCGAGATCATCCTCAACATGCGGCAGAAGATCGAGCAGATGCAGGATGAGGTCAACGAGTTCGTCGGCTACGTCAAGCAGGAATTGACGCGCGGCCTCGGCGACTGGGAGCAGCGCCTCGGCACGGCGCTCGTCAGGGCCTCGCCGACGGACCTCGTTCGCGCCGCCTCGGTCAAGCCGTCGCGGCCGTCCAGCGGCGGCGAGGGGCGAACGAGGCGTCGGCGTTCCTGACGCCGCGCTCCGGCAGAACCCGGGTTGTTCGGCGCCTGGCAGCCCGTGGTGAAGGTGCCACGCGGCACCTTCACCACGGACTGCTAGTTCACGCTACAATGTGGCCCGCTCCGATCGCGAGGACCGCAGCCGAACCCCATGCCCTGTCAGCACTGCGACGATACCGGGTGGAAGCCAGTCGAGGATGACGGCGTCCGCCGCGTAGTCCGGTGCGAGTGCTGGCGGGAGGCCCTGACCGGAAGGTTGTTCGGGGACGCCCGCATCCCGCCGCGGTATCACCGCTGCGATCTCGACGGCTTCATCGTCTACCCCAACGAAAAGCTCCAGAAGGCCGTGGCCCGTGCGCGCGCGTTCGCCGAGGCGTTTCCCGTCGTCGAGCAGGGGCTCTTCTTCGTCGGCCCGCCCGGGATCGGCAAGACCCATCTAGCGGTGGCGGTGCTGAAAGCGGTCATTCAGCGCTGCGGCGCGCGTGGGCTCTTCTACGACACGCGCGAACTGCTCCGCGTCATCCGCAGCACCTACAACCCCGTCGTGCGGACGACCGAGTCGGATGTCCTGCGGCCGGTCATCGAGGCCGAGTTGCTCGTGCTGGACGATCTGGGAGCGGAGAAGACGTCCGAATGGGTCGATGAAACGCTGAATCTCATCGTCAACACGCGCTATAACGAGCGGCGGCCGACGATGTTCACGTCCAACTACGACGAGTACCCCGACAACGATCTCGAGCCGTCCCTGCTCGAGCGCGTCGGGTTTCGCATGGTGTCTCGCCTGCACGAGATGTGCGAGTTTCTGGAGTTCGAAGGGGCCGACTATCGGTTCTGGGAAGGCCAGGGGCCGGCTACGCCGGCCGACCTGCTCAACCTCTACAAGAACCAGAAACGTCCGAGCCGCAGCGGCCGGCGGCGCGCCTCCGGTCAACTGAAGGCGCAGCTGCGTGAAGGCAGCTCGGACGTTCGCTGGCCGGGCGGCAAGGCAGGCTCGTCGTGACGGCGCCGGCGCCGGCCGAGGCGGCGCCGTCGGCGGGAACCCGTGCGGTGGACGAGTCGATCGGCCTCGGCCTCTATGTTCACGTTCCGTTCTGCGACGCGATCTGCACCTACTGCAATTTCACGCGCGGCCTGTTCGACGCGGCGCTCGTGCGGCGCTACGTGGAAGTCGTGATCAAGGAGATTGCGACGGCACCCACGGCCCGGGCCGCCGACACGATCTACTTCGGGGGCGGCACGCCGTCCGTGCTCGAGCCCGAGGATGTGAAGCGGATCCTCGTCGCCTGCCGGTCATCGCGGGCCGTGGGCGCGGACGCGGAGATCACGATGGAGGCGAATCCCGAGTCGGCGACGGCGGCCCGGCTCAACGGATACCGTGATGCTGGTGTGACTCGACTCAGCCTCGGCGTGCAGTCGTTTCGCGATGCCGAGCTGGCGACGCTCGGGCGGTTGCACACCAGCCGCGGCGCACGCGACGCGGTCGATCGGGCCCGGCAGGCCGGTTTCGACGACCTCAGCCTCGACCTGATGATGTGGCTGCCTGGCCAGACCATCGACGCGTGGCTCGAGTCGGTGGATGCGCTCATCGCGATGGAGCCCGACCACGCGTCGATCTATCTGCTGGACGTCTACCCGAACGCGCCGCTGCGCGACGAGATGGCGCGAGTGGGTTCCACCCAGGCGCCCGATGACGTCGCGGCCGAGATGTACCTGGCAGCACTTGACCGACTCGACGAGGCGGGATTCCAGCAGTACGAGATCTCGAACGTCGCGCGGCCAAACCATCGCTCCCGCCATAACATGAAGTACTGGACCGACGGGAGCTGGGTCGGCTTCGGTCCCGGGGCGCACTCGACCCTTCGGGCCGACCGCTGGTCGAACATCCCGGACACCGCGGCGTACGTGGCGCGGCTCGAGGCCGGCCAGGACCCGACCCAGGCCCGTCAGCGGCGGTCGGCGGCCGACCAGGCGTCAGAAGCGATGTTCATGGGGCTGCGTCTGGCCGGGGGCGTCGAGGTTGCGGGGGTCGAGAAGCGCCACGCCATCGACGTGCGCGCCCGGTTCGGCGCGGCGCTGCGGCCCTTTATCGACGGCGGTCAGCTCGTCGACGACGGCAATCGGCTGCGGCTGACCCGCGCGGGGATGCTGCTGGCCAATGAGGTCATGGCGGTTTTCGTCTAGCGCCGGAGTACGGTAGAGTAATGCCTTTCGATTTTGAAGGAGGTCGTGGATGCGCTCACGTGAGGAGAATCCCGTTCGTCGCCCGGTCCGACTCGGGGCGATCGTCGTGCTAGCAGTGGTTTTCGGCAGCCTGCTGGGTGTGCACGGGTCGGCCCGCGCACAGCAGCAGAACCGGGCCACTACGTTCAGCGGTGAGGTCGGGCTCATCCAGAACACGATCAAGGCCAACGCCACCGCCGACTTTGAGATGGTGATGCAGAAGGTCAAAGAGGCGCTGCGAGACAGCCAGAACCCCGTACGCCAACGCCAGGGGCGATCGTGGAGGACGTTCAAGAGTTCCGCGCCTGGTCCGCAGGGTGTGATCTTCTACTTCCACGTACTCGACCCGCCAGTCCCCGACGGGGATTACACGATCTCGACGATCCTGTCCGAGGGGTTCCCGGCCGAGGCGCAGCAGCTGTACGACACGTTCAGCAATGCGTTCTCCGGCGGTGTCGTGCCGATCAACCTGGAACTCGTGAACGATTTCGGCCGGTAGCCGTCGGCGCCTACCAGCGCGATCCCAACCTCCACGATTTCGATGACGACCGGGCGGCCGCGGGCGCGACGAGCGCACGCGGTCGCCTGGTCGTGCTGTGCGTGGTGCGCCCGAGGCCGAGGGCGGCTCAGAACGCGAAGTTGAGGCCGAGGTAGATCCGTTGCGGCTTCGATTCGACGGGCGAGCCCTGGAGCGTGAACACGCGGTAGTCGATGCGGGCACGGAGTGGCCCGGCGATGGCGATCTTCACGCCGCCACCGAAGTTCAACCCCATGTGGGTTTCCTGCAGGTCGGCGAGCTCCTCACGGTAGACGCCGGCGCCGGTCGTGCCGTAGAACTGCAGGCCCGCGAGCGGTACCGGTGTCTGCACGAGCACGTTGAACATGCCTGTTCTGAGCGCCGGCGCACCTTCGAGTTCGTCCTCGCCGTTGCTCGAGTACTCGAACTCGAAGCCGATCACGAGCAAGGAGATCCCGACGCCGAAACCGCGCACCGCGCGGTTGGAGGGCATCGTGTTCACGCCGGTGAAGATTGTCGCGTCGGCCGCGGCCTCCCGAGGGGCGACGACGACGAGCGCCGCCAGAGCGATCACGAGTCCGGTTCGAGCTGCGGTGCTGAGATGAAGGCGCATCGGGGCGGTCCTTACGGCACGGGCGCGGCCGGCGGCGGGCCCGTGCCCGCGAAGTCGGCAACGAGGGTCAAGTTGATGAGGCTCGGGCTGTAGGCGTAGGACGCGGCGAACTTCTCGTACAGTTCCTGGGCCTCGAGCGGCAGCTCCTGGCGAAGCAGTTCGCCGATCGTGTAGTCGGAGGCGGCGACGGTCGGATCGATGATGAACACGTACAGCACCGAGTTCTGGTCGGGCGGTCCGGGTTCTGCCGCCCGGTACACCTTCCAGCCGGCCGCCTGCGCGCGCCTCGTTTCGTCGGTGCTGTTGCGCAGCGCGTCGCGAACTCGCGTGATCACATCCTCGAAGTCCGCCGTCTTGTCCTGAAGGATCGGATGGAAGAGCACACCGGCCTGGCCGGTGAAGATGCGATCCTGCGCTTGGCCTACCGACGCGCCGAAGGCCAGCGCCACCACGATCACCATGCCCCCTGCGAACATCCTGGTCCGTGCGAACATGCAGTTACTCCTTGAGCGTGAATGCGGCGGATAACGCAGCTAGTAGTATACGCCCGATTTCGTGGCCGCAGGGTTGACTCCGCGTCGCGTCCGGCCGTCGGCGTCCGTAAATCGCTGTGATAGAGTGCTGCGCGAGCCGATGGGCGCAGGCAGCGAAGGCGCGCTGAGTACGCGCGTGCTCGGCGGCGATCCCCGAGCGGTGGCTCGAGCGATTTCGCTGATCGAAGACGGCGCGCCGGAAGGTGCTCGGCTCGTCCGCGAGTTGTTCGGCCACACCGGCGGTGCGTGGCTGGTCGGCGTGACCGGCCCGCCGGGCGCCGGCAAGAGTTCGCTGGTCGATCGACTCATCGCGCGGTTCCGGTCCACGGGGCGCCGTGTCGGCGTCATTGCCGTCGATCCCACGAGTCCGTTCAGCGGCGGCGCGGTGTTGGGCGACCGCGTCCGGATGCAGACGCACGCCGGTGACGACGGCGTCTTCATCCGTAGCATGGCCACGCGCGGCCAGTTCGGCGGGCTCGCGAGCGCGACGCACGAGGCGGCGCTGGTACTCGATGCCGCCGGATACGACCCGGTGATCATCGAGACCGTCGGCGTGGGGCAGGACGAAGTGGAGATCGCGCGAACGGCCGATGCCGCGGTCGTCGTCGTCGCCCCGGGATTCGGGGACGACGTGCAGGCGATCAAAGCGGGCGTACTGGAGATTGCGGACGTGTTCGTCGTCAACAAGGCCGATCATGACGGCGCCGATCGGGCCGTGACGCAGCTCGAGACGATGCTCGGCCTCGCCGAGCCGCCGCGCGGCGAATGGCGCCCGCCAGTCGTATTGACGCAGGCCACCTCGGGCGAAGGCGTCGAGGAGTTGGCGGTCGCGCTCGAGAGGTTCCGCGACCGACCCGACGATCTTCGACTCGAGCGACGGCGCCAGCGAGAGGCGAACGCGCTGCGCCGGCTGGTCGGGGAGCTCTGCTGGCGGCAGGTCGAGGAGCGCATCGGGCTGTCGGAGATCGGCGCCATCTCGGCGCAGCTGGCGCGGCGCGAACTGGACCCGTATGGCGCCGCCGAGTCGCTCCTGGCGCGAACCCGGCCGGCGCAGCCGTAGCCGTGCGCCGCGAACCGTGAGCCGTGAAGCGTGAAGAATGACTCCATGAAAGTCACCTTGGATCACGTCGGCATCGCCGTGCAGGATCTCGAGGCGGCGCTCCGGTTCTTTCGCGACGCGCTGGGCCTCGAGGTGGCCGCGCCGGAATCGGTGGCGACGCAGCGGGTGCGCGTCACCGAAGCTGCGGCCGGCGGCCCGACGCTCGAGTTCCTGGAGGCGACCGACCCCACGTCGCCCGTGGGCCGATTCCTGGATCGGCGCGGCCCCGGCCTGCATCACATCACGCTGGCGGTCGACGACCTGACCGGGACGCTCGAGCAGCTGCGCGCTCGCGGCGTGACGCTCATCGACCAGCAACCGCGGGTCGGTGTCGAGGGTTCCCGCATCGCCTTCGTCCATCCCGCGAGTGCCCATGGGGTGCTCGTCGAACTCAAGCAGGCGGATCCCGCGACATGACCGTTCAGATCGGCATCATTGGTGGCAGCGGACTCTACGACATGGCCGAGGTGACCGAGCGCGAGGAGATCACCGTCTCGACGCCGTTCGGCGATCCATCGGGGCCCTACGTCGTCGGCACCCTGCGCGGCCGGCGGGTGGCGTTCCTGGCGCGCCACGGGGCCGGGCATCGGCTGCTGCCGTCCGAACTCAATTTTCGGGCGAACATCTACGGGCTCAAGACGCTCGGCGTCGAGTGGATTCTCTCAGCCAGCGCGGTGGGCAGTCTGCAGGAGTCGTACCGGCCGCTGGACATCGTCGTGCCGGATCAGTTCCTGGATCGAACGCGCGGGCGCATCAGCACGTTCTTCGGACGCGGGATCGTGGCCCACGTCGGGTTCTCTCAGCCGCTGTGTCCTCAGCTGAGCGCGGCCGCGTTCGAGGTTGCGACGGCGGCGGGCGTTCGAGCCCATCAGGGCGGGACCTACGTCTGCATGGAGGGACCGCAGTTCTCGACTCTGGCCGAGTCCAAGCTCTATCAGTCGTGGGGCATGGACATCATCGGCATGACGAATCTCCAGGAAGCCAAACTCGCCCGCGAGGCGGAGATCTGCTACGCGACGTTGGCGCTCGTCACCGACTACGATTGTTGGCATCCATCGCACGACGAGGTGACGGTCGAGATGATCATCGCCAACCTGACGCGGAACGCGGCCACGGCGCAGCAGATCATCAGCGATGTCGTGGCTCGGCTGCCCGAACCACGTTCGTGCGCCTGCGGGTCCGCGCTGGCGACCGCCATCATCACCCAGCCCGGGGCGATGTCCGCGGCCACCCGCGCCGAACTCGAACCGATCATCGGCAAGTACGTGAAGGCCTAGGGGTTAGCATCGCCAGCCGTCCGGCTGACGGCGTGCCCCCGTTTGCGAGAAAGTTCCCCGCATGCATCCGATACTCGTCGTTGGCTCAGTGGCGTTCGATTCGATCGAGACGCCGTTTGGTACGGCTTCCCGCGTTGTCGGTGGGGCGGCGACCTATTTCGGCATCGCCGCCGCGCATTTCACGGACGTGCGGCTGGTCGCTGTCGTCGGCGACGACTTCGATGACGAGCGGATGCAGATCTTCGACGGGCGGCGCATCGACCTGACGGGACTGCAGCGGGTGGCGGGCGACACATTTCGCTGGAAGGGCAAGTACAGCTACGACCTGAACGACCGCGAAACGATCTACACGTTTCTCAACGTGTTCGAGGAGTTCCGGCCGACAATCCCGCCGGACTACCGCTCGTCGCCGTTCGTCTTCCTGGGCAACATCCACCCCGCGCTGCAGCTCGACGTACTCGATCAGGTCGAGTCGCCGCGCCTGGTGGCCGCCGACACGATGAACTACTGGATCGAGCGCGCGCCCGACGAGTTGCGGCAGGTCCTGACCCGAATCGACGCGCTCGTGATCAACGATGCCGAGGCGCGACAGCTGAGCGGGGAAGCCAACCTGGTGAAGGCGGCCCGGGCGATTCAGGCCATGGGGCCGAAGCTGCTCATCATCAAACGGGGCGAGCACGGCGTGCTCATGACCCGCCGCGACGGTTTCTTCGCGGCGCCCGGCCTGCCGCTGGAGAACGTCTTCGACCCGACCGGTGCGGGCGACACGTTCGGCGGCGGCTTCCTCGGCTATCTGGCGGGGTGTGCCGAGGTCGGCGACGACACCCTGGCGCGGGCCGTGATCGCCGGCAGCACGATGGCGTCATTCTCGGTGGAGGCGTTCGGCCTCGACCGGCTGCTCGCGGTGACGCCCGAGGACGTCCAGCAACGGTTTCTGGAATTCAAGCGGCTCACGCACTTCGAGGCGCTCTAGCGGCCTGCCTGGTGGTACGGCCGTGTGCTATCGTGCGAGCCCAGCGCATGACGATGGTCAGCACGCGCGCATCGGAGTAGCGCCGTCACCCCATGGGAAAAGCCTCGAAGCGGCCCCGGGCGCGGCCCGCGACGCCGACGGCGGACAGCGGCCAGGCGTGGCTGGTCTGCCTGGCGGCCTGGGTGGTGCCGGGCGCCGGGCATCTCTGGCTGGGTCGGGTACGCCAGGGCGTCATCTTCCTCGTCACACTGCCCTTGATGTTCGCGATCGGTCTCTGGCTGGACGGCAGGATCTTTCCGTTCGAACCGTCGGAGCCGCTGGTCGCGCTCGCCTCCCTGGCCGACATCGGGATCGGCACGGTGTATCTGGTGGCGCGGGCGGCGGGCCTGGGTGCGGGGAACGTCGTGGCGGTGACCTACGAATACGGGAACTCGTTTCTCATCGTCGCGGGACTCCTCAACGCCCTGGTCGTGATCGACGCGTACGACGTCGCCCTCGGCCGCAAGTAGCATGACGAGCCACTTCTTCCTGATGGCGCTGTTCTCGGCGTTCGTGTCGGTGGTGTTCGCCGCCTTGATGCGCGACGAGCCTCGCGACCAGCTTCGGTTCGGCGCCATGCTGTTTGCCGCGTTCGTGGCCGCCGGCGTCGTCCTGAGCTGGCTCATGTACCCGTTTCCGCTCTGATGGTCCGCGTGTGGCTGTGGGTTCCGGTCGCGGCCCACATGGGCCTGATCTACGCGTCGTCGTCGATGCGAGGCTCGGCGGTGCCGTCGGTGCTGCCGGACAAGCTCGTCCACGGCGCGGTCTACGGTCTGCTCGGCGGCCTGCTGCTGCGCGCGCTCGCCGGTGGGCGCTGGGCGGGGGTGACCGCCTGGACCGCGG
>CEQE01088676.1_pt1 | contig 12070 bp, 11 predicted proteins | sample 356201 | NCBI WGS metagenome assembly CEQE01 (sample SAMEA2619970, study PRJEB7988) | marine metagenome | biome: marine biome (ENVO:00000447); feature: mesopelagic zone (ENVO:00000213) & marine oxygen minimum zone (ENVO:01000065); material: "saline water (ENVO:00002010), including plankton...
GGTGATGTGTTTCGACGCCGTTACTTGGAAGCCTGTCGAAGGGCCGCACGACGGACATAGCAATTGCACGCATCGATGGCACGGCGCCGCGTCTAAATCAACAAATGACTGGCGGAATTCCGTAAGGGAGGGTTTCAAACCCTCCCGCCTGTTTTCGAGATCATAACAGGCTGCTACACGAAATCAACGTGCTCGTCTGTACCCTTTACACCTGTTTCCCATGCGGGAGACCGGGAGAGTTTGAAATCCTCCCCTACTTATCCTAAATTGCCGTCAGTTCCCGGGTCGCCGTTCCGATCGGCCTGACCCGTCGAAGACCCAGAAGTTTCCCTAGTAGATAGTTCGCGCGATTAGTACCCGCCAAACTCCAGCGCCGACTCATACATCGCCCTGACGTTCTCCGCCGGCACCTCTTCTCGGATCGTGTGGCACGACGCCAGCACGTACCCGCCGCCGACGCCTAGCTCCTCGATCTTGGATTTGACGTCGTCGCGCACGTCTTGAGGCGATCCGAACGGCAGCGTATGCTGGGTGTCGATCGCGCCCCAGAAAGCCAGCTTGTCGCCGAATTCCGCCTTCAGCCGCGCCGCGTCCATTCCCCACGCGGTCGTCTGAACCGGGTTGATGCCGTCGATTCCGATGTCGATCAGGTCCGGGATCAGGTCGAAGATCGCGCCGTCGCTGTGCATCACCACCTTCGCGTTGGTGTTCTTGCGAATCGCCTCGACGCAACGAGCCAGGTGCGGCTTGACCTGCTTTGAGAACATCTTCTGGCTGAAGTACGCCCTGTCCTGGAGGCCGAGGTCGTCGGCAAACGAGACGACGTCAACGTACGAGCCAGCCTGGCTGAGCAGCAGGTTTGTGGAAGCCACGATGGCGTCTGTCACGTGCTCCAGCAGCGCCTCGGCGATGCCCGGTTCGAGCACCAGGTCTTCCATGAACTCCGAGAAGCCTCGGAGGCGTTGGCACGGCGCCACCGACGAATGCCCGACCGACAGGACGATGGCGTGATCCGTCTCCTCGTGCAGCTTCCGCGCTCTGGCGGCCAGGGCCGTGGCGCTGTCGGACGCCTCGGGCATGCTCGGCCATGCGTATTTCTCGATGTCCGCCATCGTCAGCCCGTCGTGCTGGAACGGCCCCTGCTTGTACATGTACGGGCCGTCCTCGTGCTCGGGCCGCTTCCAGATGACCCCCCACTCGTCTCGGTAGGTGAACTCGTCGATGCGAGTCTGAACCATGGCCTGTGAGTCGACTGGCGACGCCGCCTGGACGGTGCGCGTGTCCACGTCGAACATCTCCAGTATCTCCGCACACGGAGTGACGTCCTTCGACGGGTTCAGCGGATCGTTGAGGTCCGCTCGTTCGAGCTCATCCGGCATGCCCAGTTGGACTGCCAGCCGGCCATAGGCGTTGTTGTCAATTGAACTCGCGACCGCGCCGAAATCCAGCGGCACACGATCGGGCTCCTGGCGACTCAGCGTCCGTACCACTCGCTCTCGATGGGTCATTGATGCCATTTCTGTCCCCCTTGGCGCCGGCCGTGGCCGGTCGTCCTATCCGATCGCTGGCGCTCCTCGATGCGTGCTAATGTCCGTTCGTCCTGAGTCCCGGCACATCGGGCTCGGGACCTGTCGAAGGACCCGCCGCATCCAGTTCACCTGTGTGAATTTGAACCGTTCATCCTGAGCTTGTCGAAGGAGCCGCCGCCAAGCCGAGTTGCTCCCTCACCATCTGCACCGCGGACCCGGCGTCGCCGGTAGTCCCGTCGGCGCCTATCTCCGTGGCAAACTCGCTGGTGACGGGCGCGCCGCCGACGTAGATCTTGACCTGGTCCCTCATCTCGAGCTCGACGGCCCGGTCGATGGTGACCTTCATGTTCTTGATGGTGGTGGTCAGCATGGCCGACAGGCACAAGACCTGCGCGCCTTGCTCCTCCACTGTCTTGAGGAACTCGTCCGGCGGGACATCCGGCCCGAGGTGCGTCACCTCAAACCCAGCGCCTTCGAGCATCATGCCAACCAGGCTGACTCCGATGTCGTGCAGGTCGCCCTGCACCGTCCCGGTCACCGCGCGGAGCTCCGACGACGCGCGATCGCCGGTAAGCAAAGGCTTGACGATGGCCATGGCCGCCTTCATGGCTCTGGCCGCGACCAACATCTCCGGCATGAAGAACTCGCGCTGCTGGAACCTCTCGCCAACGACGTCCATGCCTGGAATGAGACCTTCGTTGATAATCGTCAACGCGTCCATCCCGTCGGCAAGCGCACGTTCGGTCCAATCCACGGCTGCGGCGCCGTCCCCGTCGATCACGTACTGGCTAAGCTCGTTCAGATCCACCTTCGACCCTCCTGGTCCACGTATGCTGTCCTGGACCGCAAAACAGTCGGGTTCAGGATGCAGCGCATCTTATTCCCTTGCCTGAGCTTAGTCAACAGAACCGGCAGCCAAGACACTCAGGTGCTCTGGCCGTTCACGGCCAAGCTGTCCGTCCCGTCCCTGTTCACGGCCAAGCCGACCCGTCCCCGCCCACGGCCAAACTGCCCCCGGCCAACGACCGGTTTACACCTGCCCCGGCCGCTTGAACGGGATACGCCGACCGATGCCATCGAGCGTCGACTTGAGCACGTCTGGTGTGATGACCGGCGTGTCGGATGAGCGCGCCTGCGCTTCGACGGCGCCCCTGACGCGACCTCGAATGAACCCGGGGATGCGCTGGAGCCTCTGCTCGGCTTCTGGCGTCCATGACACGTCGATTTCCGGCGCGGCGGCGCCGTCGCCCTTCGGCTCGTACAGACACCAGATGTCTTCGGCGAACAAATCGTCTGACAACGCGTGGGCCCGGGCTCGGCATCCGCCGCAAACCTTGCCATATTCGCACTCGCCGCAGCGACCGCCAGGCGACTGCTCTCGCATGCTCCGAAGCACTGGGGCCTCTCGCCAGATGTCTCCGAACGACTCCGTGCGGACGTCGCCCGCCTGCAGCGGGAGGTACGGACATGGGGTGACCCGACCTTCGGGAGTGACTCGAACGTATTGGCGGGCGGCCATGCATCCCGCGTTGGCCAGCAGCGCCGAGTTAATTCCGGCGGCGACGCGGCTGATCTGAGGGGCGCAACGCGCGCGGACCATCATGTCGGGATATCGGTCTTGAGCCTCCACGGCAGTCTCGAGGGCCTCGTCATACTGGGCTGGAGTGATGTCGCTCAGCTCTTCGCCGCGACCGGTGCAGACCAGGAAGTAGAGCGTGAAGCCCGTCACTCGTTCCGCGTGAGCGAACTCGATCATGGCGTCGAGTTCTTCTCGGTTCCAGGGGAGCACCGTCATCTGCAGCAGAACAGGCAAGCCCTCTGTGACACAAGTTCGGATGCCTCGCACTGCGCCTTCCCATGCGCCCGGAACGCCTCGGAAATCGTCGTGCAGTTCCGGTTTCAGCGAGTCAAGACTGATGCCCACACCCGAGATCCCGGCGTCCTTCAGCTCTCGGACGGTGCGCGGACTCAGAAGCATCCCGTTGGTGCCAAGAACGACGACCATGCCCTTGCCGGAGGCGTGAGAGGCCAGATCGACGATGTCCCGTCGCATCAGGGGTTCGCCGCCGGTGAGGATGAGCATCCGAGTCCCGGCCGCGAACATCTCGTCGATCAGACGACGGCCTTCGTCCAACGACAGTTCGTCCTTGCCCTGGTCTCCGGCTGAGAGGTAGCAGTGGTCGCATCGGAGGTTGCAACGGTTCGTGGTGTTCCACGAAACAAGCTCAGGGCTCCATACGCCGTTGCGCTCAACAGTAAGGCCGGACTGAATATCTGGGAAGTTCAGCGTCATCGCCGCCCCCTGCCGAATGTGAGGGTGCTGAGTGTCACGGGTTGTGGAACCGACCGGTGTCGCCCCAGAAGCCCTTGGCCTCGTCGAGCATCTCCGGGGTGATCTCGGTTTGTCCTTCGCGATGGGCGTACTCCTCGACTGCCTTCACGACCATGCCACGCACGAATTTTGGGATGCGCTGGACGCGCTCCGATGCCGCATCAGTCCAGACGAGTTCGGAGGATGCTTTGGCCGAGCCCTCGCCCCACTGATGGTACTTCGCTTCGATCATGTCTGGCGTGACCGACGACTTACCCTGCTCGACGGCCAGCGCCTCGACCCGTTGACGGGTCATGTCGCGAGCCATTCCGACCGGCACTCTTTGAAGCCGTTCCAGAGCGTCCGAAGTCCATTCGACGTCCGAGAATTGATCGCCTTTCGTGCCCATCCCTACATCCCCATCCGCTCTCTGGCTTCGTCCATCACTTCGAGCGTGACCTCATCGTGTCCGCCGTCCCGTGCGTACTCTTCGATGGCCTGTCTGGCCATGTTTCGCGCAAACGGAGGCACGTTCTGCAGCCGTTCCTCGGCATCGGCAGACCAGGGGATCGACTCGTCGTCCGCGGAATCGTCGATCGGCTCGGGCGTGATCCTGCCTGACGAAACGAGGACGCTGCACCGTGCCAACCTGGCCAGGTTCTCGCATGTGCTCCCGATATCCGCGGCATCGGTCTTGTGCAGCCCAAAGCGCCCAATCACGAGCATCGTCGGGTTGCGCTCGTCCGCATGGTCGAGCATCCGTTGGAAGGGTTTGCCCTCCAGGAGCGTGGTGGTGACGCGCTGCCCCGCTGCCTCGCCCATCTTGGCAGCGGTGTCCAGATGCCCCTGGTACAACGTCTCCAACCCTCTGTCGATTATCTCTTCGTGGAGCTTTTGCTGGTCGTCGAAGCGGAACAGCTCGGCCCCGGCGTCGGACAGCACGTCCGCGACGCTCTTGAAGGCGACGATGTGGAACTCAGGGTCATATACGCTGACGACCTCGACGGGCTGCTCCAGCGCCGCCCCCAGGGCCAACGCAGATTCGACGGCCTTGAACGACTCGGGGCTGCCGTCGACGGCCGCCATGATGCCGTTGCTGTTCGGCTTGCTCTTGCGCACGAGCACCACGTCGATGTTGGCGCCGCGCAGGACCCGCTCGCTCACTCCGCCGATCAGGCTTCGCGGGACCGCGCCGAGCCCGACCGCTCCCATCGCGACCAGGTCGTATCCGTCGCGATCGATCTCACTGAGAACTTCGACATAGTTCTTCCCCTCGGCCATCTGGCGTTCGAAGGGAACCTCTCGCTCTCTGCAAAGCTCCTGAGCGTGGTCCAGGTACGATTCGGAGATGATCTGAAGCCCGTTCGAGATCAGAGATTCGTGGGTCGAACGCTGTCTCTCCAGCTCGTCCGGGGTCTGATATCGCTCGGGGAGGCCAGGCTCCATCTGCGTGAATCTGCGTTCGTGAAGTCGTGCCGCGTAGGCGTGAAATCCGAACACCGTCGATCCGAACCGCTCGGCGATGCTCGATGCAAGCTTTACAGCCTCATCGCTGTGAGGCGAATTGTCGATCGGCGCGATGATGCGCTTGTACATCTGCGCTCCTTGACGCCTGCGTGCTTGGGTCCGGGCCAGCGACTGGTGAGGCGCCCCGCCTGCGCGGGTTCGCCACGGCACCTGCGTAAATATGTTACCAGACATCCGGAATGCGATCGTCGAATCCCAGCTTGAAATCCGCTCGAACTTGAAGGCAAACTGTTAAGCCTGAGCGGAGTCCGCGACGCCGTCTCGAACTGCCTTCTCCCAGTCGCCGGCAACCGGTGGCGTAATCACCAGCGCACGACAACCGATCGCCTCCACCGCCTCGACCGATGCGCCGAGCAGCGCACCGGGATCCTTGCCATGGAAGAGGTGTCCGGCGCACCGGCAATCGCTGGATCCGAAGTCCCGCACGACTGTGAATCCGTTGTCGAGATGACGCGCAATGGCACACTCCACTTGCAGATCGCTCTCGGCGACAACGATAGCCGTCGGTCTTCCCTTTGGACGCAAGTAGTCCATGTGCCAGTGCGGTCGCTTGGGTGGACGCAGATGGTGCGGCAGCCGTGCGGATATCCCCTTCATCGCCGATCCGACGTATGCGTAGGCGCCTGCCGCGTAACTGACGCTTCCCAGCCTGCCTGTCTCGATCGTCAATTCGACGTCGAGTTCGAAGAGCACGCAATATGCCCCGGGCCCAAGAGTCGGAACGAGGCCGGCCATGGATTGCCATTCACGCTGCAACGCTGACGATTCGGCGCTCAACTCCAACAACTCCAACGATCGGTCAGCCGCGAACAGCATATCGACCGGGCAAGCATCGACACCGCGACTCAGGCGCTCACAGGTGAAGGGCTACGCGCAGCACCTTCGACGGGTCTTCCTCGGCAAATCGGAACGCGTCCGCGGCGTCATCCAGCGCGTAGTTCGCCGAGACCATCGGGGCCATGTCGATCTTGCCTGTCGCGACCAGCGCCACCGCCCGATGGAAGTCGGCGCGAGACATCGCCCTGGGGAACACGATCGTCGTTTCGGTCATGTACATCCGGTACAGGTCCAGCGATGGCAACGGCTCAGGGGAGATCCCGAACGCGATCAATCGCCCGCCGGGTTTGAGCAATTGCATGGCTTGAAGGAGCGTCTCCGGTCGGCCAACGGCTTCGATCACGACATCGGCGCCCTGCCCGCCTGTCAATCGCCACACCTCCACCACGGGCTCATCATCGGCGGCGCCGACGACGTGGTCGGCGCCCATGGCTTCGGCCAGTTCGAGCTTGGCGGGAGTTCGCCCGATTGCAATCACTGGCGACGCACCAGCCAGTTTCGACAGCCGCGTGTGCATCAGTCCGGTCGCGCCTTGTCCCAACACCACAACCGACTCGGTGGACCTGATGTCAGCCAGCCGCTGGGCGTGAACCACCGTGCTCAAAGGTTGAATCAACGCCCCGGCGACAAACGTCACGGCAGGCGGAAGTTTGAACGCGTTCACTTGGGGAACGACGAGAAACTCTCGGAGTGTGCCATCGACCTCGCGCCCGAGGAGCCGACCTCTTTCGCAGAGGTTCTCCTTCCCCAGGATGCACCGTTCGCAGTCCCCGCAAATGAGGTTGGGATTTATCGCGACGGCGTCGCCCAAACCAAACTCTGTGACGCCCTCGCCGACACCGTGGACCACTCCGGCGACTTCGTGACCGAGCACCCGGGGATAGTCGACGGGTGTGCCGCCGTTGTAGATGTGGAGGTCCGTCCCGCAAATGGCGGACGTTTTCACCTCCACCAGCACCTCGCCGATGCCCGGAGCAGGGTCGAATGCGTCAACTACTTTGAGCTCTCTCGGGCTTTCCAGGACAACTTGTCGCACGGCCTAGTCCAACACAGTCATCTCTTCGATCGGGAAACGGGTGGTGATCTCCGGACCGCTCTCGGTCACCACCATCATCTCTTCGACCCGAACGCCCCACTCCAGTGGCTTGCCGTGTTGGGTTTCGAGCGCGAAACTCATCCCCGGCTGGATCTCGACCGGATGGTCCAGTGAGTAGATACGCGACACCACCGGCGTGTCGTACTGCGCCAGTCCAAGCCCGTGGCCCCACAGGTTTGCGGCGGCTTGGTCCTCTTCGACGTAGCCCCACGCCTCCTGCGCGGACGGCCAGACCTCGACGATGTCGCGGGTTGTCGCGCCGGGCCGCACCTTGTCGATGGCGTCGTAGAGCCACTCGTACGCGATCTTGTAATACTCTTTCTGCTCCTGGGTCGGTTGCTTGCCCACACAGTACGTCCGGTACTGGCAGCTCTTGTACCCGTTCCACGTCACGGCAGCCATGTCAATGATGACTAGGTCGCCGGGTTGGATGATGCGGTCCGAGAAATTGCGCCAGTTGGGCCAGCTATTGGGGCCCGACGACACGATGACGTCCTCGACGTCCTCGACGCCTGGGATGTTGTACAAGTAGTTCATCGCAAACGCGGTAATCTCGTTCTCACGCATACCCGGCCGCATGTAGTGGGAGATGGCCGTGTGGCAACCGTCGCAGATCGCCGCGACGATGCGCATGATCTCGAGTTCGTCCTCGTTTTTGATGGCCCTGGCTTCGACCATGGGCGACGCCCCGTCGGTCCAGTTGACGCCGGCCTCCCGGAAAGCGTTCATCATGTTGAGGTCCACGAAGTCCACGCCGAGTTGGGCGTCTTGGACGCCGTACTTCTTCATCTCTTCGACGATTGCGTTGGTGAATTTCGTGACCTGCTGGCGGGAGCCGGGGCCGACGGCGCCCTTGATCCACGAATACGCGTAGCGCACGTTCTCGGCCGGTATCCACGGGCAGTGGCGGTTGATCTGGGTGCCGATGTCCCCCTGCTCGAACAGGATCGGCTCGGACCCTTCGCACAACAGCGCGTATCGCAGGCCCGGTTTGAGCCTGCACCAACCTGGTGTAATCGTGCTGGTCGTGTACCGGATGTTCTCGTCGTACATGCAGAGCATGGCGCCAAGATCATGCTTCCTCATGGCCTCGCGTGCGCGCTCCAGCCGGTAAGTCCGCAACCGGTCCCAGTTGATCCTCTGCTGCCAATCCGTCCCGATGAGTCCGAAGCTTGATGAGCCGTAGTTGGGCATGTTTCCATCCTGATTCAAGATTGTGTCTGGTAGCGCGAGATTGAGAGGTTCTTACGAAGCGCCCGCCGGGCCGATTGGCCGGTAGTCGAGGACGTCGTTCAACCAGTTGAACACCTCCGCCTGTATCACGTGAAGGTTGTCCTTTTGGCAATGGAGCACGCCGCCGAGTTCGTTGTCGTGTTCGATCACGATCGCCTTCTTGACCTCTGACCCAAGCTCTTCCAGGTATCTGATTGAAGTGGTCGCCGGCAAAGGCACGAAATCGTCGACCCCGACGATGACGAGAAATGGGCAGGTGATCTTGCCGAGCACCCCTTCCAGGGTGAATTTCTTGCACACTTCGCGGTAATCGTCGTCATTGTCCACGCCGAACAGTTTGTGCATGCGGCTCAGGTGACTGGGACTCTCCATCGGTCCGCCGCCCCACTGGTACATCGCTCCCGCGGAAACCGCCGCGGCCAGTCGAGGCTCGTACGCTGCCGCTCTCGGGACATGGTACGCCGCGAAGCTCGGGCCGCCCATGATGATGCGGTCGCCGTCGACCTCCGGTCGGGTGAGCAAGTAGTCGACGGCGGGCGATATGAAGTGCTCCGTGTCGAACCGTGTGCCGAAGCCATGCTGGTACACCGCCAAGCCAGGACCCGGGTGGTCGTAGAACAGGGCGTTGTAGCCGTTGTTGGCCGCCTGAATACCCATGTTGAAGTAGTTCTCTTCTGTCAGAGAGTCCGCGCCGCCTATCCAGATGATCGTCGGGGCCGGGCCGTCTGACCAGCGGGCGTGCACGAAAAAGCCGTCGAGCGTCGTGTTCTCGTACTGCACGTCCACACGGTCTACGCGGGTCTCCTGATAGGGCAATGACGCGATGAAGTGCTCGCGAGCCTTCCAGAGCTGTGGGAGCTTGTCGGGGTCATCGGCCGGCAGCGAGTCCTGAGCCAAGCGGTAGTAGTTGGACGCCCGCTGGTGCGCGAACCGCGCCGAGCTATGGTTGGCGTGGGCTTCGGCTTCGACGGCCATCTCTTCCGCGAGACGGCCCATGCGAAGCCACTCGCCGTTCCAACTGTAGTCGTCGGTCGGGTCGATCCGGAGGACGGCCTGGTAGACTTCAGTGAAGTCTGCGGCGCCGAAGTCGCTCAGCGCGATTATCCGGCTGACCTGATATGACATCCTGGGGTACTCGGGCCATGCCATGTAGGTAGTTACGGCCATGTTGCTTCCTTTCTCGATTCGCCTCCGATAGGCCCCAGCGAGCACTCGCGCCTGCCAATCTGATCCCGCCCACATTCCTCGTTTCAGGGCGGTAGGATACACCGTCGCGCGCAATGCTGACAAACCCCTGCAACCCTACGGTGGTGGCCTTCAAGGTCACGCACCTCACCTGAACACAGGCGCCCTGGCCGTCGAGGTCATAAACGCATTAAGTGAACGCGACCCAGTCATGTCATTCTGAGCCCGCAGGTGAAGAATCTCGTCGCCTGCCACACACCGTTGTCTGCGAGGCCTCGAATATTCCTCATCTGCGGCGTGTGCAGGATGGTGGCGCGCCTGGAGCACAATGTCTGAAGTAGATGAGCATCACGGCCAAACCCTCACATCACTGCTCGAAGTTCTTCGATGGTCTGAAACTCGCCCAAGCTCACAGACTGCGTCGCGAGGAAACGGCGAAGATTGCTGTCAAACAACCGCGCCTGCTCGGCCAACTCCTCCAGGTTTCCCGAAGCAGAGCTCATCAGATCTGGGAAACCCTGGGCTCGGTACGCGGCGCCGAGTTCGCCGTACCGATTGAAGTCGCCGTGGCCGGCGCCTTCCTCGGTCTGGTCGAGCATCATCGTAACGTCGGACTGCAGGAGCCACGCTTCGGCACTGGCCGCAACCGAGTCGCCCCGCTCGCAGGCGGCCACCAATTTGCCTACCAAATCTCTCATCTCGGGGTAGACCTGTCGAAACTGTTCAACAACTGTTGTTGTCGGCGGGACAGAGCCCTGAATCTGACGTAATGTCTGCCGCGTGCCGTTCGCCAGATCCTCGCACGCCCCGAGGACCTCGGCAAGGTCGGGCGACGTCGTGATCGTCACGATGAATTGGTCCAGTCGGTCGGGCTTATCTTTGAACGCGTTCGTTTGGCCCAGGCTCTTTCCAAGGCCTCGTCCGAAGAACACCTGGTTGGCCAACGCCAAGCACTCCCACGTTGTCTGAACGACCTTCCAACCGGCGTACCGGGCATCGGTCATATCACCGTCGCTGGCCGCGAGGCGTACGTTGGCAACATGCGCTGCCACGTTCGGAAACGTTTCGAGAGCTCGCCGAATCATCTCAGGGCGAGCTTCCAGTGTCTGCAGGTCCAGGACGCGCTGCTTCAGCCCCGCGAAACGGGCGGCTTGCTCGTCGGACCTGGCATGCAGCACTTCCGTCTGGTGGATCAGCGCCGGAGCGAAAGCCCAGCCGCGAACGCGACCGGTCGCAAAGCCTTCCATCGCGTCCCGTCTGATCGGCCAGAAGTCGAACAGGATGCCGTCAAGCAGAAACGCGCGAGCTATCGGTGGGTCCGCCCCGTCCGCGGGAATGTAGAAGATGTCCAGATCCGAGTCGTCTCGGGCGTCGCCTCGGACCCGGGATCCGTGGCAGCCAACGATGTCAACGTCGGCTCCATGGTTCTCGGTTGCGTGGTCCACGAGCAACTTGGCGACTGCGAAAACATCGATCAACTTCGGCTCCTCCGTCCGGGGTCACGCTTCAGCTTTTTGCGCCGCCACCGTGAGCCATACAGGCAGACCAGCTCTTGGGTTGACTTTCCAATCCAGAAGCTCGGGATGCGAACCTGGCTCGTACGAATGCCCCTCCCAGAATCGAGAGTCCTTCGCGGGGGATTCGATGATCGTTTTTAACCGGAGACCGGATTCCGCAAGGGCGTTCAATAGATCTGCAACGGTCCACTCGAACTCAACGGTCGGGATGTCGCCTTTCGATCCATGCGGACCCGTGTCCCAATACGGCTTGTCCATCCGTGTCTCGCCAACCTGGTCCTGCCACGGGCGCTGGAACGGGTGGACATCGTAGAAGACGTAGAATCCGCCCGGACGCAGCAGGCGATGCACCTCCGCAAGTACGAGCGCCGGTTCAGCAATCCAGGTGAAGAAGCCGTTCGTCGAGCAGATCAGATCGAAGCTCTGGTCCGGAAGACTGTCGAGGTGCGCGGCGTCGCTTCTGACGAAGTCGATGTCCAATCCCAGTAGCGACGCCCGGGACTCCGCGACCGCCAACTGCCCTCGCGATATGTCCGTCGACGTGACCTTGGCGCCAAGCCCTGCGAGGGCGAAAGCCGCGTAGTTGTCGCCGCTGCCAATGACGCACACGTCCTTGCCCGCCAATCCGCCGACGAGCGATCTGATCGTCTCCAGCGCCCTCCCCTCGAACGCCGGCTCCGGGTTCTCGTGACACGTCTGCCACAAGCCGTCACGATCTCGAAGTCTCTCCCAGCCAGGCGCACTCGCATCCCAGTATCGCCGATTCTTTTCGTGGCTCCCCGTCATGCAGCGGACTCCTTGGTTTTGGCTGGCGAGGCCAACCAAAGCCCCGCCG
>CEQE01065553.1_pt1 | contig 12068 bp, 11 predicted proteins | sample 356201 | NCBI WGS metagenome assembly CEQE01 (sample SAMEA2619970, study PRJEB7988) | marine metagenome | biome: marine biome (ENVO:00000447); feature: mesopelagic zone (ENVO:00000213) & marine oxygen minimum zone (ENVO:01000065); material: "saline water (ENVO:00002010), including plankton...
CCCTTTGGCGGAATGAAAGCAAGCGGCGTGGGCCGGGATGGCGGCGACTACAGTTTCGATTTCTACATGGAAACGAAGAATATCTGCGTTGCCACCACCGATCACCGTGTGCCCCGCATGGGCCTGGCCGAATGATCACCGGCCAGTGCAACGTGATCTCCGAGGTGCCGGGGTTCGCCGAGCTTGGGTGAAAAGGGTGTTTATTCTTCGTATACTCCCGTAGGACTCCCCTGCGCACGCCAGCGTTGCCTGCATCGCATCCGGATCGCCGACATCAGTTTGAATTGCCTGGGCAATACCGCCACCTGACACGATCTCGTCGGCGAGCTTCTGGTTTTCGGTGACCTGTCGATCACAAAGAGTCAGTTGGGCGCCTTCGGCGGCAAAAAGTCGCGCGGTAGCACGGCCGATACCGCTGGCTGTGCTGGTAATCAACGCTCTTTTCCCCTGCAGGCGGCCGCTCATTAGAAGATCGATCCGGAGTACACCGCTGTGAGGGCTTGCACGTTAACTCAGAGAACCCGTTCTGCACACTGACGATAGCTCTCCTGCCAGGGCCGCAGGCGTTCGAAAGCAGCGCTTGCGGCAAGTACGTCAGCATCGGCATAGCGACGGCCGATGATCTGCATGCCCACCGGCAAACCATCTTCACTCAATCCGGCCGGTATCGAGGCTGCGGGGTGTCCAGTGAAGTTGAGCAGGTAGGTCAGGCACCAGCCGATCAGCGGGTCGACCGGTTCTCCGTTGATCTCGCTGGGTCCCAGTGTGTTGCCGTCGTTGGAGTTGTCCACGGGCAGGCAGGCCAGCGTAGGTGTCACCAGAAGGTCATAGTCATTCAGGACTGACTGAATGGCGTCGTAGATCTCTGTCCTGATCTCCTGGTCCTTGTAGAAGTCCACGGCGCTCAGGCGCTGACCAACTCCGATCCAGCGCAGGTACTCCGCTGGAAAATCCCGAAGGTGTTCGCCCAGCAGGTCCGGGCCGCTGACCTTCGCCGCATCCAAGGTCGTGATGTTGCGGGGAATGATCAGCCGGCACCACAGGTCGCTCAGTTCCTGTTGCGGTCGCCCGATTCCTATCTTGACCTCCTCGATGTTCGCCCCTTCCTCTTCAAAGGCCTTAACCTGGGCCTCGATGACCTTGCTGACCTGCGGATCGACCGGGAAGACGTCCAGATCCGGGCTGTAGGCGATTTTCCAATCCCGGATCGATCGCCTGATCGCCGGCAGGAAGTCAGTATCGTCATCGATGCTGTATGGGTCGCGCGGGTGGTACCCAGCGAGGGCGTTGAGTGCCAATGCGGCGTCCTCGACGGTCCGTGTGATCGGGCCTGAGAACGAGAAGGGGGTGTCGCTGGCAAACGCATTGGGCCGGCTCAGTGACGGAATGCGCCCGTAGGCTGCTTTGTAGCCGTAGACCCCACACCAGGACGCCGGAATGCGGATCGACCCGCCACCGTCGGTACCTTCGGCGAGCGGCAGCATACCGTCGGCAACCGCAGCAGCGGCACCCCCCGAGGAGCCCCCGGTGTTTTTGGTGGGACAGAAGGGATTCTGACTCGGTCCAAACAGGTAATTGTCGCAGGTGCCGCGAAAGCCCATGACAGGGCTGTTGGTCTTGCCAATGACGATGGCGCCAGCCTGCTCGATCCTTTCGGTGAATATGCAGCGATGCTGGGTGATATTGTCTTTGAGGGCACGCACGCCACCCATGGTCATCGGTGTGCCGGGCTTGGAACTGAAAAGATCCTTGATAGCGACCGGGATGCCGTGCAGCGGACCGAGTGCAGCGCCGGCCATCAGCTGCTTCTCGGCGGTCTGGGCCTCCTCCCGGGCTCGCTCGAAATCCTGGCAGACGAACGCGTTCAGACTGGGGTTGCGGGTCTCGACGCGATCGATGAATGCGTTGATGACCTCGACCGGAGAAAGCTCGCGCTGGTTGATTTTCCGGGCCAGTTCGGTCAGGGAACAGTAAGCAAGTTCGTTTGCCAGTGTCATCGGCTTAATCCTGTAGATAAAGATTTGTCAGACCGTCAGTCGAGGGCGCCGGCCAGCCGCGTAGGTTACTGGAAACGGCCGGACAGTCAAACCGCCAGAGTCAGACTGTGCTTCTCATCCGGATTGCTCTTTCATTCGGTGGTGGACGATAGGGGTTGAAATCGGAAGCAGCGTGAAACCGGGCGATACGCTTTGGGTTATTGAGGTGATAAAAGTTTTTACACAAGTCGAGTGTCGACAAGCCGGTACAGTTGAGGCGATTCTGGCAGAAGGCGGTCAACTCGTAGAATACGGTCAGCCTCTGTTTCGAATCGTCACCTAGCAGTTTTCTTCAATGGCTCAGATCAATTAAGTCGAATACCACGATCCTGGAATCTGCGTAGCATTCCATAAGCAAATTGCAATGCCACGATTCCAATCCCCAACCACAACCATAGATCGCCAAGCTCGGCAAGATATGCAAATAGGCTAACAAATGCAGTCCAAAGCAAGATTCTCTCGACAATGACAAGGTCTTTCAGGAAATACCCATAGTTAGCTGCTGATATTGTAAGCTGCATAAGAAGAATCAGAACTGCTGTCGCTAATGTTACAGCCGTCACGTCTGGGAAACTCATTAGTTCCGGGCGGAATACAAAAGCAAACGGAATGATGAATGTTGTACAGGCAATCTTCATCGAATCCACAGCAGTTTCGGAAAATTTTGCACCACTCAACTTGGCGGCAGCCAATACACTGACGGCCACCGGCGGTGTTAATGTTGAAAACACCGCAAAATAAAAGACAAAGAAGTGGGCTTGCAACTGCGGAATACCGATCTGTTGCATAAAGGGCACCAAGGCGAGTGCAACGATGATATAGGCGACAGGTGTAGGCATGCCCATGCCCAGGATTAGACTGACCACCATGGTGCCCAGTAACAATAGTATCTGAGTATCTGGGAGATAGTGGACCAACATAGCGCCGAGTTTTCCGGACAGATTCGTTGTGATCATTACCTGACCCAGCGGGCCGATCGCGATCAACAACAATGACATAATGGAAACAAGGAACAACCCGTCATTCAATGCCGCCTTTAATGACGCGTAGCTCGGTCGGTATTTGCCCTGTAACCACGACATGCCCAGTGCAGAGATGATTCCCCATAGGCCGGCAATGGCTGGCGAACGGTAACCAAGCAACAACCACAACACGATCCCAAAAGAAACGAGAAAAGTCGGCAAAAGCCGCCAGATCATTTCCGACTCAACCTTCTCCTTCAACCTGGGCAATCGATGCTTACGGGCAAAAATCCCGACTGAGAAGGAGACGCCAACTATGTACAACAAACCGGGAATCAACGCCATCAAAGCGACTTCGATATACGGTCGGTTAACAAACGACGCAATAATAAACGCCGCCAAACCCATCACAGGAGGCATAATTTGACCGGCTGTCGATGCCGTGGCTTCGATCGATCCCGCCATGGAAGCTGAATAACCATACCTCTTCATCATTGGAATCGTAAGGCGTCCTGTGAGCACAACGTTTGAAACCGCCTGCCCCATGATTGAGGACACAATTCCTGACCCCAGCACGGCTGGTCCAGCTGCGCCTCCCGGTAGGTGCCGGCCAGTGACCTTGCCAATTTCTAACACCATATTGAGCATCCCGACCCCAAGAAGGACAGCCGCATAGATAATAAGAAAATAAATCTGATCGGAGGCGATTTGAGCGAGATAGTAAAAGCCCTGGTTGGTACCCAATCCGATGTAGTTCATGATGAAGCCATGATCGTACTTTGGCGTCATGAACAGAGGATTGGTAAAAGTATGTCCAACAAAAAAGTACAATATGGCCAGAGCGATCACACTGGTCAGCAACCATCCCCAATGAATTAAGGTCAATGCAAGAATCGAAATCATCATGATCCAACCAATCACAAGATCTGTGTCGTTGAAAAATGGTTGCGTTCGCTCAAGTTCAATGGCATGCAACGTGATGTAACCCATCGAAAATACACTACCGATTGCAGCGATCACGGTAACGGCAGATCTGAGGTAGAAGAAACTTTTCTGGTTATTGTTTATTCGCTCATCTGAAAGGTCTCTCAAAGCGAGCAGACTCGCCATGATGCACGAGCCCAAAATGAAAATCGAATAATGAACCGAAGAGTTCTTCACATAGCCAAACGCCGACGCTGCGATATAAACAGTTAACGACAAACCCACGGTGACAAATAGGGCATGCAAGCCGTTACGTATTTGTTGTAAACCCATTAGCCGGTTCTTTGTAATGCAAAAAAAATCCAGGCATCCCAATCTATTCGAGATGCCTGGATTGAATTGGATTAATCGGGATAAGTCATAGGATCACACTTATTTCTCAGATCCCATATACCTTTTTCCTTATAGGCACGGATCGCACCAGGGTGCGTGTTCTCTTCTGACAATCCACAGGTCATCAGTTCCGTAGACCAAATTCGCCAAAGTGCATGAAGTTCAACCATCGCTGGGCCGATTTCAATGACACTTTTCACAACTTTATAAGCTCTCTCTTCGTCGAAACTTCCATGGACGGCAGCAAATCCCTTGTTAACACCAATGCCCAAAGGTTCGTCCTGATGAGGCAGGGTATTCGCCGGCAGATTGACGTGTTGCCAGGTGGCCCCCATTCTTTCATTTAATTTATCAATATCTTCTTTCGTAGCGCCCAAATAACACATCTTCTTGCCCGTCGCTTCGAGTTGACGGACTGGGCCGGGTATTAGGAATTTCGTCAAGGACGGTTCTGTACCGATTGGTGTCACAGACGCATCAGTTGCTCCATCGATCAACTGTTGAGTCAATTGACCCGGCGTCATGTGCCGAATATCGGTGTTTTCAGGTGTAATTCCGTGGATAATCTCTAACCACAAGCGGGAAAACACTCCCCAGTCAGATTGTCCGCGTAGACCTAATGAAATTCGTTTGCCCTTAAGATCAGAGGCTCTCTTCAGACTGCAATCATAGGTTACAAGAAACTTTCCTTGCCCCCAGAAGGCTTCACCATAAAGCAATTTCCAAGGTATCTTGATTTCCTCAGGGAGAAACTCTTTGACTTCTTTACTCCCGCCAGCATAAGCGATCTGAATCAACACATCTTCTGTCTTGAAGATGAAGTTTTTCCACTTATTTTTGTTACGACCCATTTCGCGAATGTTGTACATATAGCCCGGACTTTCCTGAGGCAACAGAATTATGTCAGACCCCGATTTGATCATCTGATTCATCAATATGGTGTCCCCGGCCATCGGGCCGCATCCGAATGGACACAACAGGACTGGGATTGCATCTGCAGCCCTGGTCTGAACCGTGCTACCTAAAGTCAAGACAGCAACAACTACCGTGAGTAACAACCGCATCAACTTTCTATTCAACATGAGGCTTTCTCCTTCAATAATTGTTTTTTTTGACACAAGACAATCACGCATTCGCATGATTGAGTGATCAAGAATACCATTTTATTGATTACAACATCTGCCAATAACACTAGGAGGCCGATCTAGGTCTAAACGTAATTCTGGTAGGTGTAGGCAGAGGTCTATGGGGGAGTTATCGGTTCGACGCGAACCCCCCAAAGGCGCTGGAGATGGCGCACCATGCCCGCACGAACCTGAAGCGCTAGGACAGCGTTACCTGTAGAGATTGCCACAGAAATCCCCGGCCATCGGGTGAGGCAGAAGAATTGACAATTGGTAAATACTTTATTGCGCGGACCAGCCACCATCGATGGTAAGGGCTGCCCCCGTTATCTGATCGCCTGCTTCGGAGCACAGGAATGTAACCATGGAGCCGATATCTGCCGGCGAAACGAAACTCAGCGAGGGCTGCTTTTCTAAGAGAATCAATTCTGCTGCCTCCTCAGTGCTGATGCGTTCGGCCCGGGCTTTGGATGCAATCTGCGATTCCATCAGCGCTGTTCGAACATATCCCGGACACAGGGCGTTGCATGTGATCGGTTCGGCCGCCGTTTCCAGTGCGACCGTTTTAGTCAGGCCGACGAGTCCATGCTTGGCCGCTACGTAGGCTGACTTGTGTCGACTGGCAACCAATCCGTGAACGGAGGCAATGTTGATCACTCTGCCCCAGCCATTGGTGCGCATCATCGGCAAGATCTTTCGGATGAGCCGGAATGGTGCCGACAAGTTGATCTCGATGATTCGGTCCCAGTTATCGTCGGTAAATGTTTCGATCGGGGCAACATGCTGTATGCCCGCATTGTTAACCAGGATATCAATGGCGCCGAAGCGGTCCAAAGTATCTGCAACCAGTCGCTCCACTTGAACCGGGTCGGTAAGGTCGGTATCGCTGAAAGATACGTCATCCACACCCGTGTTGCGCAAATCGGCGATTGCATTTTCGACCACAGAAGGTTTTTCGACTCCATTGAGCATCAACCCGCAACCCGCCTGGGCCAAGTGGCGGGCGATTTCGAAACCGATCCCACTGGTTGATCCGGTAACCAGTGCAGTTTTTCCTTCGAGGAACGTCGTCACACTAATGTTCTACCCCCGTCTACATAGATGGTCTGACCTGTGATAAAGCCCCCGCCCGGAGAAAGCAGTAATACCAGGGTCCCGATCAGGTCGTCGGCCTCGCCCAGTCGTCCCATGGGAATTGCCGCTATCGCTCCACTGCGAAAGTCTGGGTCTGACAGGTAATCTCTTGTCAGCGGGGTCTCGGTCAGCGCAGGGCCGATGGCATTAATGAGGATGTTCTTCGGTGCCCACTCACGCGCCAGCACCCGAACCATCTGTGCAAGGCCGGCCTTGGAGCCTGCATAGGCCGCATACTCAGGGTTGGCGACAAAACTGGATACCGATGCAATATGAACGATTCGCCCGCCCGAATCCTGCATTTGCCCGGCAACGGTTCTGGAAAACAGGAAGGCCGCGGTCAGGTTGACATCGATACATTCGCGAAACATGGCTTCGTCGAAGGTGGTGGCAGCGGCCATAGGCAACAGACCGGCCGCGTTGATTGCGCCATCGATATTCCCAAACCGGTCCCGTGTGAGTTGTACCATTTCGGCGAGGGCGGCTTGATTGTTCATATCGGCTACCCGGGCCAGCGCATCAGGAATTGCCTCGGCAACCCGCTCGAGCGCAGCCTCATCAGTATCGAACAGAACTAACTTTGCGCCACGTTCATGAAGTGCTTCGGCCATCACACCGCCTAATCCGCCGCCCGCACCGGCAATTAAATAGGTTTTGCCGGCGACGTCAAACAGCGGGTCCGTTACAGGCTCGGGTTTACGAGCCATGGCTGCTAATGACGAACAGTGGTTGATCGAATTCGACAAGATTCCCGTCCTCCACCAGGACGGACTCGATGACCCCGTCCACAGTTGCCTCAATAGTGGTGTAGAGTTTCATCACCTCGATCAGGCAAAGTGTGTCACCTGAGGTGACCTTTGTGCCTTGGCTTACAAAAGATGCCTCATCGGGTGATGGACGGCTATAAAAAGTTCCGGCAATGGGCGACTTAACAGTTATGCCGCTATCATCGCTGCTCGAAAAGGAATCCTTCGTGGCAACCGCACTCGGCGTTGAGCGGGTTTGTTTCTTCAGTGTGTGGGTGGCGCGCTTCGCTTTAGGCGTCAGGCTTTTGGTTTCATCCGACGTGCCACCCCGGCGGACGACCAGGCGCGTATTCTCCAGTTCGAGCACCACTTCTTCGCAAGAGGAGGCGTCGATTATCTTTAAAATCTCGGCGACTTCTTTGTAGCTCAGCGACATAAATTCCTCCTCGATATTCAGCGGCTTGAACTGCGTCGATAGGCTGCGGCCAGGTTTTCAGCTGCTTTCCTCATTTGCGGGACATGGGTCAACATCTGGCGCAATGTCATGCGAGCCTCCGGTGCGGATATCGCGATGCCGCCGAAACATCGCCCGTCTTCATCTACCACGGGAACCGAGACGCAGATGACCCCGTGCATGAACTCCTGATCGTCAGCGCCGATGCCATCGCGACGGATGTTTTCGAGCACTGACAGTAGTGGTTCGACGTCGGTGATGGTGTTGGTAGTGTACGCGGGCCTGGGCATGGATTCGATCAATGCCCGCAGGTCGGAATCAGGCATGCGGCTCAGCAGCAACTTGCCGATTGCAGTGCAGTGGGCGGGAACGCGGCTTCCCGCATTGAATCGGAGTCCCAATGGCCATTTAGCCTCGACCCGGTCAAGGTAAATCACCTCGCTACCGCTGAGCACACCATAGTTAACGGTTTCACCAACCTGCGAGGAAATACCCTCTAAAATCGAGTGGCGTAGCGACCTTGGAGCCGCCGCCGCGAGTGTTCGATGTGCCAGATCCACAAGCCCGGTGCCCTCGATAAAACCGTTGTCGAGATCGTCGCGCTCCAGAAATCCCATATCGAGCAGCATGTTGACAACTCGATGCGCAGTTGGTTTGGTCATTCCTGTGCCGTGGATGATTTCTGCCATCTTGGTCGCTTGAGGATTCTGGGAGACAACTTCGAGCACGGAAAAGGCCTTTCCCGTAACGCCCAAACCAGCCAGTTGTTCGTAGCGTTCAGCATCAGCAGTCAATCCGGATTCAGACTCACGCCCGGATGAGGTTTCGACGACTGAAAATTTCTTAGTCTTATCAATCATAAATAAATGCTGTTTCAGGAAAACTTGACAGTACCGCAGTCAGTCATACACTATGCCCGTCTCGAAATATAAAATCAATCGTCTTGTTTTATGAGACTCTTAAAGAATCCAAATTTTCTGAATTCCGGGCGTCAGAGTGCCCCAGAAGACTAAAATGCCGGGCTTCAAGCGTGTGCTGATCGCCAATCGAGGTGAGATTGCACTGCGAGCGATCCACGTTTGCCACCATCTTGGCCTGCAAGCGGTTGCCGTATATTCCACAGCCGATGCGGTCTCTCCGCACGTCTGGGCTGCCGATCGGGCAGTGTGTATCGGATCTCCGCCGGCGCAGAACAGTTATCTGGCGATTGCGCCGCTGATTCACGTTGCCATTGCAACAGGTTGTGATGCGGTTTACCCGGGTTATGGCTTTTTGGCCGAAAACGCCGAGTTTGCGGATAAATGCGCACAGCACGGCATCAAGTTCATTGGTCCATCTATCGAGACAATTAGTGTCATGGGTGATAAGTCAAAGGCTCGAAAAATATCGCTGGCGCAGGGAGTACCTGTTGTTCCCGGTTCGGATGATGCTTATCTCGAGCTCGAGACTGCTCTCAAAGCAACCGAAGGAATCGGTTTTCCCATACTTCTGAAGGCGAGATCCGGCGGCGGTGGCAAGGGCATGCGGGTGGTTGACCAATTACCGCAATTCGCTGCTGCATTTGCCCAGGCGACGCGTGAAGCAGAAGCCGCTTTTGCCGATGGCGCGGTATACGTGGAGCGTTTCTTTCCTACCGTGCGTCATATCGAGGTCCAGGTACTAGGTGACGGCAAAGGTGGCGCGGTCGTTTTCGATGAACGCGATTGCAGTGTGCAAAGGCGTCACCAGAAACTGATTGAAGAATCGCCGTCACCCGCGGTCAGCCCGGACCTGCGCCGGGACCTGCTGGACGTTGCCGCAAAACTGACACGGGGAATCCGTTACGAGGGAGCGGGCACGGTCGAGTTCATTCTCTCGGTGGAAACAGGCGAGTTCTTTTTCATCGAAATGAATACTCGAATTCAGGTCGAACACCCGGTAACAGAAATGCGATCCGGGATCGACCTGGTACGAGCACAATTCGACATCGCCGCAGGAAAACCGCTGCCGGATTACGACGCAAGCAGCCAGCCGGGAGGGCATGCCATCGAGTTCAGGATCAATGCCGAGGACTGTAGACGTAATTTTCAACCGGCACCCGGTATCTTGAACCGATGGCGGCCACCGATAGGAAGCGGGGTTCGTCTCGACAGCGCCGTATTCGAGGGCCAGCGCATATCGCCATTTTACGATTCGCTGCTCGCCAAACTGATCGTCCATGGAAGCTCGCGGGAAAATGCGCTGCGCAAAGCGCGCGACGCGCTGAAACGATTCGATTGTGAAGGCATTGCTACCACAATTGATTTTCACCGCATGCTGGTCGACGACGAGGCGTTTATTGGAAATGCGGTTCACACCCGATGGATCGAAACCGAATGGTCGGGTAACAGCGAAGGAGAATCGTCACCTTGAAACCTGTTCGCCTGATAGATGTTACCTTGCGTGACGCCCACCAGTGTCTTTGGGCCACGCGCATGACAACTGCAATGATGAAAGATATCGTTCCGAGGCTCGACCGCGCCGGGTTCGAGGCGATCGACCTTGTCGGGGGCGCCGTGTTCGATGTCTGTGTGCGCTATCTTCGAGAAGATCCCTGGGAGCGCATGCGCATTCTCAATGGCTGGGTCGAAAAAACGCCGCTGATTATCCACACTCGCGGGCAAAGCCTGTTTACTTTCGAGTTTTTTGCCGACGATGTAGTCGAGCTGGCGGCGCAGCGATTTGCCGCAAACGGTATGCGTTATCACACGGTTTATGACGCGCTGAACGATATTCGTAATCTGGAGATCCCGATTCGGGCGGCGCGCGATCTCGGTATCTATACGGTAGCTGGGCTGGTCTACTCGCAGAGCCCCGTGCATACCGATGACTACTACGCAAAAAAGGCCCGGGAGCTGCTTAAGATCGGCATCGATGGAGTTTTCATCAAGGACCCCAGTGGTCTTCTCACCCCGGAGCGTATCGCCACGCTGGTGCCTGCGATCAGGGCGGTGATCGGTGATATACCGCTGCAACTGCATACGCATTGCCTTTCGGGGTTGGCGCCCTATGTTGCGTTGCAGTCGGTTCAATACGGAGTCGATGTGGTCCATACCGCGACATCGACGTTAGCCAACGACGCTTCCCATCCGCCGACAGAACTGTTTGTCAGGAATTGTCGGCGGCGGAATTATGAGGTCGATCTCGATCTGGAACCGATCGAAGAGATTGCCGAGCGTCTGGCCTATATCGCCGAGCGCGAAGACAAGCCGGTCGGGTCGCCGGTCGAATACGACGAGTTTCATTTCCACCATCAGGTGGCTGGCGGCATGATCTCGAACCTCCGCTTTCAGCTTGAAGGCGTTGGCCTGGAAAATCGAATCGAAGAAATCCTCGAAGAGGCAGGCCGAGTACGTGCCGATCTGGGGTATCCGATTGTAGTCAGCCCTTTTGCGCAATATATCGTTACCCAGTCGGTGCTCAATGTCATGGCAATGGACCAGGGCAGAGAGCGATTCAGTACCGTTCCGGATGAGGTCCGGCTCTATGTGCGGGGTGGTTATGGCGAGATTGCGGGTGAAATTGATCCCAACCTGTACGACCGTATTACAAGGGGCGCAGAGCTGATTACCGAACGCCCCGGCGCTCTGGTCGAGCCAGCACTCAAGGCACTGCGAAAAAATCGAGGTCCGTTCACATCCGATGACGATCTCTTGCTCGCGGCTTTCTATGATGAAACACAGTATGACGCGCTCAAGGCAGCGGGCCCAATTTCAACCGACTACCCGCTCATGGAAACCCCTCTGCTGACGCTGGTCAAAGAACTTGCGCAGCGGCCCTCGGTTAAAACCTTTCATTTCACTCAGAACGCATCCTGAACTTTAGCCATGTCGATGACCGCCCCCGATAATCAGAGCCATGCCCGCTGTGGGATTTCCTTGTATTTTGACCCCACGGAGATTCCAACATGAAGCGCAAGCAATATTCACAAGAAAAGATCATCTCGATCTTAAAGGAGCACCAGGCGGGTGCCTCGGTGCCCGATCTTGCAATTCTCCGCCTTCCGGCTCAATACCTGCAATAAAATTAGCAAATTCAACTGTTGCACCTTCAAGAGGCAAAGGATGCCGTCAGCGGTTGCTGGACCTGGGTGAAAAGGGCGTTTATACCTTCTATACACCTCAATCGTCATTTTCTACTCCCTTGCTTAGGTACTGCCGCCAGATCAGGGTTTGTGCGACCGGGAAATAACCCTTGGAAGATCGCAAGGGCGATTTGAGCCTCAACCCGGCATGATCTTACGGGCCTGTTTCTGGCGATCTGCCTCCATCATGAAT
>CEQE01049949.1_pt1 | contig 12064 bp, 9 predicted proteins | sample 356201 | NCBI WGS metagenome assembly CEQE01 (sample SAMEA2619970, study PRJEB7988) | marine metagenome | biome: marine biome (ENVO:00000447); feature: mesopelagic zone (ENVO:00000213) & marine oxygen minimum zone (ENVO:01000065); material: "saline water (ENVO:00002010), including plankton...
ACCGCACCGTTTTCAATGACCCGACGCGTCGGATCAACCGTGACGACAGTGCTGTTGCTGATCAGCAGTGACATAGCAAAGACCTTTGTGCGTTCAGTCGCACGCCATTAAGCGGGACTGCGGGCTAGATACTCATGCCTGTCATCATGACCACGGGCTCGACCTCGGGAGTTCCATCCGGCACAAAAAAGTCGCTCCACAGCGGCTTGTCCGGGTCGACGCGATAAACACTGAAGTCGGTCACACCCTCTGAAGACAACAGGACGTCATCGATACAGAATTGTCCGGTGAATTCACGGGCATCCTTCGACAGGATGGCCGCTGCCGCATCGGCCATGATCTCGGGTTTGCGGCAGTGGGGGAAAGCAAGGTTGCCCGCCACCACATTGCTGATGGCCGCGGTTGCGATCACAGAATGCGGCCACAGCGCGTTGACGGCAACCCCCCTGGACTTGAACTCTCCCGCCATACCGAGCACACACTGGCTCATCCCGAACTTGGACATGGTGTAAGCAACCGAAGGCAAGAACCATTTGGTCTGCATATCAAGCGGCGGGGACATATTGAGAATATGCGGGTTGCTGCCCTTTTCTAGATGGGGCAGGCACTCCTTTGACAGCATGAAAGTCGCGCGGACATTGACAGCAAACATGAGATCAAACCTTTTCATCTCAGTCTTGCCGGTCGGGGTCAGGGAAATCGCACTGGCATTGTTGATGCAGATATCCAGTCCACCGAATGCTTCTGCTGCCTGGCTGACGGCTGCTTTAACCTGATCTTCGTCACGCACATCGGTCACGATCGGCAGGGCCCTGCCGCCTTCCTGTTCGATCTCTTCGGCCGCCGTGTAGATCGTACCCGGCAGCTTGGGATGCGGTTCAGCCGTTTTGGCCAGAATGGCAACGCTGCCGCCCTCGGCGGCCAGACGCTTGGCAATCGCAAGACCAATTCCGCGGCTACCCCCAGAGATGATTGCGCGTTTACCCTCTAATGATGTCATCAGGAACTCCTTCGGTTGGTTTGAAAAATTTACGTTCAGTTCGTAGGTCTGCAACTTTACCCAAAACCGGTGTCATGTGACTGCCACCCGGCCCGTTAGTTGACGCCCCACTCCTCGAGTACCTCGGCCGTATGTTCTCCAGGTGCTGGCGGTGGACGCTGGATGCTGCCTTGTGTACGGCTGAAACGCGGTGCCGGGCCCGGTTGGGTGATACCGAATGCGTTGATAAACACCTCGCGGGCCTCATTATGCGGATGCGCGGGGGCATCGCTCATGCTTAACACGGGAGCGAAGCAGATGTCGGTACCCTCCATGAGTTCGCACCAGTGAGATTGCGGTTCGCGCAGAAAGGCCTGCTGCAGCCGTTCACGCATCTGCGGCCAGTCTTCCTTAGCCTGGCTGACCCCTTCCGACGCGGCGTCTATCCCGAGGGTGTCGAGCAGTAACTGGTAAAACTGTGGCTCTATCGATCCAATCGCGATCCACTTCCCGTCGGCACATTCGAACACCCCGTAAAAGTGGGCGCCACCGTCAAGAAGATTATCCTGACGCTGATGCGTCCATTGTCCGTGATGCAAAAGCCCGTACATCATGGTCATCAGGTGGGCTGCGCCGTCGACCATCGCCGCATCGACCACCTGACCCTTGCCGGACTTTCTGGCCTCGAGCAAGCCACATACCACACCAAAGGCGAGATAAAGTGCTCCGCCGCCGAAGTCGCCCACAAGATTGAGCGGGGGCGCAACCGAATCATCCGTACCAATTGTATGTAGTACTCCGGTCAGAGCGATATAGTTGATGTCGTGCCCGGCGGCCTGCGCCAAAGGACCATTCTGGCCCCAACCGGTCATGCGCCCATAGACCAGACTCGGATTTTTCGCCAGGCATTCATCAGGCCCAAGTCCCAGGCGCTCCATAACGCCAGGCCGGAAACCCTCGATCACGGCATCGGCACGCGAGATAAGGTCAAGACAGGTAGTGACACCCTCGGGGCTCTTCAGATTGAGTGCAACTGAGCGCCGCCCCCGGTTCAGCACATCCACCTTGAGGCCCAATGGATTGGTGCCTCCCTCTCGGTCGATACGTACGACATCTGCACCCATGTCGGAAAGCAGCATCGCGCAAAACGGCGCGGGACCCAGACCCGCCATTTCGACAACGCGATATCCGTGCAGTGGTCCCATGTTTTCTGTTACGAAGTTTCGGTCGCTGTTTTCAAAAAGGACTCAAGACTATGCCTGACCTGCTTCACGCTGACAAAGTACGGCCACAGCCGCGACAGCCCACGCACAGGCAAAACCGGCGACACGAGCGCGACCGCACCCCATCCGGGACGCCACGCGTAGTCGGAATCCCGCCTCGGGATAACACAAACAACGGGGACACCCAGCGCGCTGGCAAGATGTCCCGCGCCCGAATCATTGCAGACCAGTGCCCTGGCACTCGTAAGCAATGCCGCCAGCGCGGCAGCGTTGGGCGTTTGCGCCAGAGGAAACCGCCCTCCGAGCCGTTCTGTCCACTCGGTCGCCTCGGACGGCGCCACCGTGAATACACACTCTTGTCCTGTCTCCTGCAATTGTTGGGCCAGCATAATAAAGCGCCCGGCCAGCCAGTTCTTCCGTGCCTTGCCGCTGGTTGGAGAGATAATGATACGTTCTTTTTGACCCTGCGCACTGACGTCTTCCGGTACCGCGAGTCCGATATCGGCCTGCGCCTCCCCGAGGGACAGTTCACGCCGGCAAAAATCGACGGCATGCTCCACCATGGTGAGCCCGGGTTTTGTTTTGTCGCGCAGCAGCCCCTGCTTGGGCACCCGTTCTTGCAGCAGATCGCGTTTATCGGCCGGCAGCGTGTCGCGATCGAAACAACCATCAAGTGATTTCTCGTGGTGTGCCAACGAGAAAAAAACAGCCCGGTGCGCGAGTGCCGGACGCAGATCAACGCCGTCAGATTGAAGTCCCGGAGCCTGGGAATCAATCAGACAATAATCAAACTGATCCGGGATACTGGCGTACTCCTCCGTGCTGAGACGAGGGCCTGTCTGAAGTTCTGGTAACCAGTCCGCAAGATCATGTGCGCAGTCCCCCCGCACGGTGACGTCAAAACCGGCACGGGCAAGATTGGCCGGAATCACCAGGGAAATCAGGCTGTCACCGAGTTTCCCCGGAGTGACAAACAGGACCTTTGCATCCCTGGTGGACTTTACGCGGTGGGACTCACCGTTTGCTTGCATGGCACCGATTATGGGCCACCTGTACCTGCCAGACTAATCAGATAATGCCCTTTTCGCGGTACGGGCGGTTTTCCAGGATACGCCGGTAGCCAAAGCAGCTAAGGTCAAGCGCGCCATAGGCGCCATAAACGACATGCTCCGCAAGACCTCTCCCGACTGCCGGTGCATGCATGATGCCGTGGCCGGAAAAGCCGTTGGCGAGGTAAAGATTATCCAGCACCCCCTCACAGGGCCCGAGAATCGGGGAATAATCGAGCACATTGCGCGCATAGTGTCCCCGCCAGCTTGTCTCCAGTTTGAGTGACTGCATTGCCGGAATCCGATCGGCGAGCGCAGGCCAGACCACCTCGTCGAAACGGCTCGGAGACACGCGAAAGTTCCAACCGGGTTTCTCCGACCAGTCGGGAACGCCCCCGACATAGCCCTGGCCTTCTGGGCGAAACGCGAGATCCGTTTCGGTCTTAATGAACGGCAGCGGTTCGACCGTCTCGCTGCAGCGAAAGAAATAACTTTCCCGCGACATCGGCTCGACGGGTAAAGCTACATCAACCGTCTTTGCAAGTTCGGTACACCACGCACCGGTGGCATTGATGAAGACCTCGGCTTCGAAGACGGTGCCGTCTGCGCCGTATGCCCGGCGAACCGCGTTTCCTGCCGTTTCCAAGCGCGTAATTTCCGCCTCCTCATAGGCAATGCCACAGGAGATGGCCTTTCGGCGAAACCCCATCAAGGCGGCATAAGGATCGATCCATCCATCATGATCCGACAGCACCGCAAGATCGACACCGTTCTCCTTCAGCGACGGAAAGCGCTGTGCGAGCTGTGTTGGGCTCAGAAGTTCCACCGCAACGCCCATCGACTCCTGCAGTCGGTAGTTCTCTTCCATCTGCTGGGCGCCACCATTATCTGAGATAAAAAGATACCCCTGGCGCCTGAAACCAATATCGGCGGGCGGCTCACCGACTTTCATGTGCTGTGCAAAATTTTGATAGAAGGACAGGCCAAAGTCGGCCATCTGGATATTCTCGGGAAGGCTGAACAGCCTGCGGATGCCGCCATTGGCGAGCGGTGTCGCGGCACGGGTGTACGTGGCGTCACGCTCAAGCACCAGCACCGTGCCTGCCCCGGGCAACTGGCTGAGATGGTAGGCGATGCTTGAGCCGACGATACCGCCGCCGATGATGATGATGTCCGCTTTCACCGATGGTTAGCCGGTAAATCCAAGAAGGTGGTTAGTCTAAGGCCACAAAACGAATCAGCAGGATTTTCTACTGGGCCACTGGTACGGCCCGGACGCTATTTCACCGTCAGCAGAAGATCTTTCACATCGACCTGCTGGCCAGCCGTAACCGAGATGGCATCGATCGTGCAATCGCGCTCGGCCCGCACACTGGTCTGCATCTTCATCGCCTCGACGATGAGCAGCACATCACCCGCCTGAACGGAATCACCCGACCCCACATTGATCTGCACGACCAGACCCGGCATCGGCGCGCCGACCTGAGCCGGGTCGGAGGCATCGACCTTGGGCTGCACGGGGCGACTGACCTCATGGGTCCGGTCCATGACCCGGATCTGACGCGGCTGCCCATTGACCTCAAAGAACACGGTCCGCAAGCCATCATCATGATGCTCGCTAAACCCAAGAAAACGGATGATCTGGGTATTGCCGGGCGCCAGTTCGATGCTGATCTCTTCACCTGACGCCATGCCGTAGAAAAACACCCGGGTCGGCACCATAGTCATATCACCGTACTGACGGCGAACTTTGGCGTAATCGGAGAAAACTTTTGGGTACATGAGATAGGATGCCAACTCCTGGTCCGACAGTTTTCCCTCAATCTCATGCTCGGCCTCATCGCGCAGTGCGTCAAGATCAGCAGGCGGCAGCACTTGGCCGGGGCGCTCCGTCAGCGGCGGTTCGTCACCCAGAATCTTCTTCTGCAGAGTCTCGGGAAACCCGCCATAGGGCTGGCCGATGTCGCCCCGAAACAGTGAAACGACCGATTCGGGAAAGGTGACAGGATGTTCCGGGTTTTCGATATCCGCCCGGGTCAAACCATTGGTCACCATCATCAGCGCCATGTCGCCAACGACTTTGGACGTGGGCGTCACTTTAATGATGTCGCCGAAAAGATCGTTCACCTCGGCATAAGTATCCGCAACCTCTGGCCATCGGTCCGCCAGACCGAGCGAGCGTGCCTGCTCACGCAGATTGGTGTATTGCCCCCCGGGCATGCCGTGGACATATACCTCTGATGCACCCGAGCGCTCCTCTCCCTCAAAAGCAGCATAGTGCTCGCGCACCGCCTCCCAGTATCGCGACAACTCCCGGACATGATCGGCATCAAGACCGGTGTCACGCGGACCATGGCGCAATGCCTCGACGATGGACCCGAGGTTGGGTTGAGAGGTCAATCCGCTCATCGCATCCATTGCACAGTCGACCGCATCAACACCGGCCTCGACCGCAGCCAGTACGCTGGCTGCAGCAATGCCGCTGGTATCGTGGGTATGGAAATGAATCGGTATCGAGACCTCGTCTTTCAGTGCCGAGAGCAGCTCACGGGCAGCCTGAGGCCGGCAGAGTCCCCCCATGTCCTTGAGCCCCAGAATATGTGACCCGGCCGCTTCGAGCTGACGCGCAAGATCGAGGTAGTAGTCGAGGTTGTACTTGGAACACTGCGGATCACTCAGGTTCCCGGTAAAGCAGATTGCGCCTTCAACCAGTTTGCCGGTCTCACCCGCGGCATCAATCGCGACCCGCATGTTCTCGATCCAGTTCAGGGAATCAAATACCCGGAAGATATCGACCCCGGCGGTTGCAGCCTGATCCACAAAGTAACGCACCACGTTATCGGGGTAATTGGTATAGCCGACAGCGTTGGAGGCACGCAGCAGCATCTGTGTCAGGATATTGGGCATGCCTTCCCGCAGTGCCTCAAGACGTTGCCACGGACACTCGTTGAGAAAACGCATCGCGACATCAAAGGTCGCGCCACCCCAGCATTCCACCGAGAGCAGTTGCGGCAGCATCCGTGCGTAGGCATCCGCGACAGCGATCAGGTCGTAACTGCGCACCCGGGTTGCCAGCAGAGACTGGTGGGCATCGCGAAAAGTCGTATCGGTTACCAGCACCTGCGGCTGTTGCAGCATCCAGTGGGCAAAGCCTTCAGCGCCGAGCTCATCGAGCCGCTCACGGCTGCCCGGTAGCACGGGCAGCTTGGCCAGCGGGGGTACCCGCGGCTCGCGCGGAGACTGCGGTATGCGCCGGCCTGCCACTTCCGGATTGCCGTTGATGGTGACGTCGCCGATGAAACGGAGCAGTCGGGTGACCCGGTCGCGCCGGCGCGGAAAGGTCATCAAGTCCGGTGTGTCATCAATGAAGCGGGTGGTGTAATTGGCGCGGCAGAAATCGTCATTACTCAAAAGTCCGATCAGGAAGGGCATATTGGTATTGACGCCCCGTACCCGGAATTCGCGCAGGGCGCGCAGCATCCGCTGAACAACCTCTTCGGGGGTATTTCCCCTTCCGGTTACCTTGACCAGCAAGGAGTCATAGTGCCGGGTAACCCGTGCGCCCGTGTAAGCCGTTCCCGCATCCAGCCGGATTCCAAATCCGGAAGGGCTGCGATAAGTGTCGACCTCTCCGTAATCCGGGATGAAATTGTTCTCCGGATCTTCGGTGGTAATCCGGCACTGCATGGCATGGCCGCGCATGACGATTTCGTCTTGCGCAGGAACCCCCGATGACTCTGATCCGATACTGCAGCCCTGGGCAATCCGGATCTGCGCTTTGACGATATCGATCCCCGTGATCTCCTCGGTCACGGTATGTTCCACCTGGATACGCGGATTGACTTCGATGAAGAAAAAATTCCCCGAATCAGCATCCTGCAGAAATTCCACGGTTCCCGCGTTGTAATAGCCGGCACCTTTGCAAAGCCGCAATGCGGACGCACAGACCGACTCGCGTTGTTGGTCCGTCAGAAAAAAGGCCGGTGCCCGCTCGACGACTTTCTGGTTGCGCCGCTGAACGGTACAGTCCCGCTCGTAAAGGTGTACCAGGTTGCCTTGCTGGTCTCCGAGCACCTGGACTTCTATGTGCCGGGCACGACGTACCAGTTTTTCAAGATAGACTTCATCGTTGCCAAAAGCCGTCTGCGCTTCCCGCCGACCGACTTCGACCATCGCATCCAGTTCGGATCCATCCTCAATGACCCGCATGCCCCGGCCGCCCCCACCCCAAGAGGCCTTCAGCATCAGCGGATATCCAATCGCGTCAGCCATCGCGCGGACCGCAGCGGAATCCCCGGGCAGGGGTTCCGTGGCCGGCATCACCGGCACCTGATTTTCCTGCGCCAGCCGACGTGCCTGCACTTTATTGCCCAGGCGCGCCATCACATCGGCCGAGGGGCCAATGAATACCAGTCCGGCATCCGCACAGGCTCTGGCAAATTCAGGACTCTCCGAGAGGAAACCGTACCCTGGATGAACCGCATCCGCGCCGCAGCGCACAGCTGTCTGCACAATCTCATCGATCTGCAGGTACGCCTGCACCGGTGAGCAGCCCTCACCCACACGACACGCCTCCGCAGCCTTGAAGCGGTGCAGGGCAAACCGGTCTTCCTCTGAATAGATGGCGACACTCGCGATATCGAGCTCTGCCGCCGCGCGCATCACCCGGATCGCAATCTCGCTTCGATTGGCAATCAGAATCTTGTCAAAGGTATTCATTAGGAGATTATGGCTTAGGCCCGGGTTCTGGTCATGTGTACCTAAACCGCAAACCCAATGGGGATGCAGATTCTACCGGATGACCCTGCTGCAGCTCTTGATGGTCAACGAAATATTTCTTTATTACGGCCATAAATTCCGCGGGCGCGGAAGAAACGGTTGACCCTGAGGGTTGATACTCTATGATGCCATTTCCACAAGTTGGGCATTGACCCAAAACAGATCCACTCTCAGCACCCAAAGACAACATGAGCTCGCTTTCAAAGGCCCTGCAATCTTCTGATTTTGTTGTGACCAGCGAGCTGACGCCGCCCAAGGGGCTGGATCTTGCTCCACTGCTGGACAAGGCAACCCTGCTGAAGCCGCATGTCAGCGCAATCAACCTGACCGAGTCCCACGCGGCACGAATGGCCATGGATCCGGTTGCGGTCGGCCATCTGATGCTGGATCACGGCGTTGAGCCGATCGTACAGATGACCTCCCGTGACAAGAATCGCCTCGCCATCCAGGCGAGTATCCTGGGCGCCTCGGCTCTCGGTATATCGAATCTCGTCTTTATGGGGGGTGATCCCCCGGAAAATGGAGATCATCCCGACGCCAAGCCGGTTTTTGATCTCTTTGCTTCCCAATTGCTTGGGGCGGTGCGGGCACTCAACAGCGGAACCGATCTCAACGGCAATGCACTTAACAAAAGTACCGAGATCTTTGCCGGCGCCGTCGTTAATCCTGGGGCGAGTGACCCCGGCGCTGAGATCGAAAATCTCCACAGAAAAATTGACGGTGGCGCTGAATTCTTCCAGACACAGGCTGTTTACGACGTTAGCGCATTTTCGGCATTTTTGGACAAAGCCCGCTCATCAAAACCGATTCTCGCAGGCATTATCCCGATCAAATCGGTGAAGATGGCGCAATATATGAACGAGCGCATACCGGGTGTGGATATTCCGGATCACCTCATCGAGAAAATCGCCGCAGCGGGGGACGATAAAGAAGCGATCGCGAAAATCAGCATCGGGATCGCCGCCAGCACCATACGGGAATTGCGCTCCGTCACCCGGGGCGGGCACGTTATGGCTATCGGCTGGGAGCAGTATATCCCGCAAATACTGGAACAGTCTCAGACCTAAATTAGATATCGAGTACCAGCACCTCCCCCGCCTTTGCGCGGGAGATGCAGATCATGATCTCTTCGGGCGACGCCCTTTCGGCGTCTGTCAGCACGAGGTCACGATGATCCGCCACTCCGCCGAGCAGGCGGGTTCTGCAACAGCCGCACAGGCCATTCTCACAAGAAGACTCAATCTTGACCCCGGCTTCGCGCACGGCCTCCAGTATGGCCTGGTCGGATGCCACCGCCAGCGAATATGAGCGCCTGAGTCCATCACCGGTAAAAAGATCGATATGCGCCCCGGGCTCAAACGGCGGCAGATCTTTGTTGTCTTTACCTACCAGTTCATAACGGCTGACATCATGGGATATTCGTTGAGGCTGCTGACCCTGAGTTCGATACGCTCCGACCCCTCGGGATCCAGAATCTTCTGCTCCGGCTGTAACAGCAAGCGCTCTACGGGGCGGGCGTTGATCACATGTGTATCGAGAATCTCATCGATATCCTCACGGCTTCGATAGTGATACCAGGTCCCCTCAGGGTAGATCACCATCACTGGGCCGAACTCACACCGGCCAAGACAGCCGCTTTTGTTGATACGAAGGCGCTTACTCAGTTTCAGTTCCTTGGCACGCGCCTTCATGGATTCCTGTAGCGCTGCCGATCCTCGCGCACTGCATGAACCTCTGTGGTGACCCGCTGCTCTTTCGTTGATACAGCAGAAAACATGAATGCCGAAGTAACGATCCCGCGATGAGGCAGACTCTTTCATTTATTTATTCGGTTTCAGTTTTGCCGGCGCCCACCCCGGGCTGCTGTTGGGTAATACAGTGGATACCGCCGCCGCCGGGGGCGATGTCATCGATCCGCAATGAGACCACCTCGCGCTGGGGGAAAAGCTGCTGGTAAATTGCCTTTGCGCGAGCGTCAGCAGGCAGTCCGTACGATGGCATGATCACCGCACCATTGGTTATATAACTGTTGATATACGAGGTGCAGAAACGGTCTCCTCCATCACACTGCCACGCATCCTCTATCAATATCAGATCCAGCATTCGGCCCTTCGCATCGGTCTGCCCCTCAAGGGCGCGTCGGTTCTCCATGAGAATGTCATAGCGCGGGTGCGCACGATCAAACGCCGCCTCAACCAGAACGCGGCCCGGCCCTACAAAGGCAGCCAGGCCATCGACGTGTCCGTTGGTTTCGTCCTCGTAGGGATCCCCTGGAATCCAGATAACTTTGGTGACGCCAAGCATTCTGCACAACTCAGCCTCAACCTCGCCCTTGCTCCATCCCGGATTACGATTGGGATTCAAAAAACAGGTTTCCGTGGTGATGAGCGTGCCTTCGCCATCAACCGTTATCCCGCCCCCTTCCGCTGTCATCCCGGACTGGAACATCTGCAGCCCCAGTTGCGACAGCAGTCTCGGTCCGGCTTGTGCGTCATCATCGAAAGGCTCGTAATTCCCGCCCCAGGCGTTGAAGGCGAAGCAGGCAGCGGCAACATCACCCTGATCGTTGATGAGAAAGTTAGGCCCGTTATCGCGAAACCAGCCGTCGTCGATTGGGATCTCGACACAGGTGATGTCGTTGCCCAAAGCTGCCTGCGCCGTCTCCCGGTCACGCGGATGCACCACCATCGACACGGGCTCAAAACGCGAGATTACTTTGGCCACCTCGGCGTAATTGCCGCAGGTTGCCTCACTGTTAAAGCCTTCCCGGCACGGCCACGCCATCCAGCACCGTGCATGGGTCTGCCATTCTGCGGGCATATAGAAGCCGGCCGATGCGGCATCGGATAAATTGAGACTCATTGTCCGGGCAATCGTTTCTATGGGGCGCGCACGCCGCTGCCCTTCACCCGGTATTCATCCCGCGGTGGACTGAACACATCGAGCACTCTGGCACCCTCAGGCCCGGCCCGGAATGCATGGGTCACGTTGGGCGGGGTGCGCCAGAAATCGCCGGCGGACACCGTAACCTCTTCACCGTTCTGGATACGCACCCCGTTGCCCTCCAGCAGGACACCCCACTGTTCCTGCGGATGAGAGTGGACCTCACTTTCACAACCCGGTTCCAGACGAACCAGCGAAAGCATCGCATGGTCCCCGGGGAATATCCGGGTGGAAACTCCGGGGGCGAGATCGCGCAGTATCCCCTGGGCGGAATCGTCGAGATTAAAAAAATGTTCTTTCATATATAAAGTGCAAGGTTCGTTTATTCACGATCGAAAAGGTTTCCGCTCTCGTGTGTCCGCGATTGTCAGCCTATTGCATCGACCACCCCTCGGGTCATCTCGGACGTTGACGTAAAAGACCTGGAACCATCATGCAATGCCTGCTCGACCGCCTCGTTAATCAACCGTGCTGCGTCAATACATGGACCCAACTGATGCTTGCGGCCCAGCCAGTCGAGCATCATTGCGCCCGATACAATCGCCGCGGTCGGATTAGCAATTCCTTTTCCGGCGATGTCGGGTGCGCTGCCATGCGCAGGCTGGAACACGGCACGCGACTCGCCGATATCTGCCGAAGGCGCAAACCCCATACCGCCGACCAGTCCAGCCGCAAGGTCAGAGAGGATGTCCCCGAACATGTTTTCTGTCACCAGCACATCAAACTCCCAGGGCCGACGGACCAGGTCCAGAGCACAGGCGTCGACATACAAACGCTCGGTCTCGATATCCGGGTAGGCGTTTGCCGCTTCGTCGAATACTTTGCGGAAAAAGGCCATCGATGAAAACACGTTGGCTTTGTCGACGAGAGTCACTTTTGATTTGCCGCCAGCCGATGCCCTGTTCCGCGCCAATTCAAAGGCGAACTCAAAAACCTGCTTTGAACGCTCGCGGGTGATTACCAGGGTATCCCTCGCCTCGCGGTCCGCGATGACCTCTCCCTTACCGCGAGACGCAAACAAGCCCTCCGTACTTTCCCGAACCAGGACGAAATCAACGCCGTCGGCCCGGCTGTCTCTCAAGACTGGCGGG
>CEQE01129345.1_pt1 | contig 12056 bp, 8 predicted proteins | sample 356201 | NCBI WGS metagenome assembly CEQE01 (sample SAMEA2619970, study PRJEB7988) | marine metagenome | biome: marine biome (ENVO:00000447); feature: mesopelagic zone (ENVO:00000213) & marine oxygen minimum zone (ENVO:01000065); material: "saline water (ENVO:00002010), including plankton...
TAAGCTTGGTTGAAGTTACCGAACCGAGGTAGCGCAACACACATTTGTTGACTAAGTGATTGGCGCAAATCTTGCCTTGCTCAAATAGCGGCGCCACCAGACCATAGGTGTTTTTTCTGTGCTGAACACATTCGCCAACCGCGTACACGCTTGGATCATAGGTTTGCATGGTATCGTTGACGACAATGCCACGTTCGCAATGGATACCGGCTTTTTCCGCCAGCGCTTTATTCGGTTTGATACCGACCGCCATGACAACGATATCGGTGGCGAACTCGGTGCCATCTTTAAACTTGATGCCGGTGACGCGGTCTTCACCGGTAATGGCTTCGGTTTCGGCACCGGTCAAAAATTCAAGACCCTGCTCTTCTAAGGACTGCTGCAGCAGTTTGGCGGCCGTCTCATCTAATTGGCGTTCCATCAGCGTATCCATCAGATGAACCACCGTCACATCCATCCCTTGGGTGGCGAGCCCTTTGGCTGCTTCCAGGCCAAGCAGGCCACCGCCGATAACAACTGCCTTTTGGTGTTCGCTGGCAGCCGCCAGCATTTGGTCGACGTCGTGAATATCGCGGAATGTGATCACACCGGGCAGGTCGGCCCCTGGAATCGGCAGAATAAAAGGATTGGCTCCGGTCGCCAGCAATAACCTGTCATAACCAGCGACCGTGCCGTCATCAGCAATAACCTGGCGTTTGACCCGATCAATTTTTGTGACCGTTTTGCCTTTGTGTAACGTGATGTTGTTTTCAGCGTACCAGTCATCATCGTTGAGCATGATCTCATTGATGGTTTTCTCACCAGCCAGAACCGGCGACAGCATGATGCGATTGTAATTGCCATGAGGCTCGGCACCGAAAATCGTAATGTCGAAAAGCTCGGGATTGGCTTTAAGAACCTCTTCAATCGTCCGCACGCCGGCCATGCCATTGCCAATAAGAACCAACCTCTGCTTCTGAAGCTGTTTCGGGGAATTGGTCATCATCATATTCATTTTGGACCTGCTATTTCTCTCAATGCTGAAAACAAAATTTCACTTCCACCAAGCATTAGAGCAACAGCCGTGCCAATTTTGACGACTTACCGAATAAATCGTTAATTACTGTTTATTATCAATGATTTATAAAAAATCTGTACAGCCTCAAATAGGCCGATCGAGAATTTCCAGAGCATTTTTCAAAGAATTAATGCCTATTTATTACTCATATTATTATATTGATTAATTTATAGGCAGTTTATTTGGGTATTTTGGGTGTGTGTTCCGAAAAACCCCCGGAAACCGGGGCTTTTCAGGTTTGGCACGCCCTTTGCCATAGAGAGGGCAGGCCTAACCAAGTAACCATAGGAATAACTTAAATGACCAATACGATCGCCCGCATAAACCTTTTCGCCTTCACCGGAAAAATGAAAACGCTCCACCTGACTTGGGTTGCCTTTTTTATCAGTTTTATCGTCTGGTTCAATCATGCGCCTTTGATGGCTTCGATCCGTGACACCTTTGGCCTGTCAAACCAGGAAGTCACGACACTGCTGATTATGAACGTCGCTTTGACCATTCCGGCGCGTATCATCATTGGTATGACAGTGGATCGATTCGGCCCGCGCATCGTCTATTCCCTGTTGCTGGCATTTTCTGCGGTGATTTGTTTTGTCTTTGCCGCCTCAACCAGTTTCGAGATGCTGGCCGTCAGCCGCTTTCTGTTGGGCTTCGTCGGCGCCGGGTTTGTTATCGGCATTCGTATGATCGGCGAGTGGTTCCCGGCCAAGCAAGTTGGCGTCGCTGAAGGCATTTATGGTGGCTGGGGAAACTTTGGCTCGGCCGCCGCGGCGATGTCGTTACCGACGTTGGCGCTATTGTTTGGTGGTGACGAGGGCTGGCGTTATGCGACAGCGCTGACCGGCGTGATCGCACTGGTCTATGCCGCGATCTTTTACAAAATGGCGCGGGACACCCCGGAAGGAGCTACCTATTTTAAACCGAACAAAAGCGGTGCCATGGAAGTTTCCTCCAAAGGAGACATGGCCCTCTATGCGATTATGAAAGCACCATTGTTCCTAACGCTTGCTTTGCTGGCTTGGAAATTGGGTCCGGCAAGTCTTAAAATATTAGGGGATTTGGCGACGACTTCAATATATATCGGCTTGGCGGTGCTTTATCTCTATCAGCTTTATCACATCATCTCAGTCAATAAGGCAGTGTTGAAAGAACCAGTTCCTGAAATTCAGCGTTACAAATTCAAACAAGTTGCGGTGCTCGATTTAGCCTATCTTGTCACATTTGGATCGGAACTCGCGGTTGTCTCAATGTTGCCCTTATTTTTCATGGACACGTTCGAACTGTCTGGTGTGATGGCCGGAATTCTCGCTTCCGGATTTGCCTTTATGAACTTGGTCGCGCGACCCGGCGGTGGACTCTTAAGTGATCGTTTTGGGCGAAAAAGAACGCTGATGATTTTTTTGGGCGGCCTCGCAATTGGCTATATGGGCATGTCGCAAATCAACTCGGACTGGTGGCTGCCGGTGGCGGTCCTGATGACGATGGCTTGCTCATTCTTTGTTCAGGCGGGTGAGGGTGCGGTTTTTGCCATGGTGCCTTTGGTCAAACGCCGGATGACCGGTCAGGTGGCCGGCATGGTCGGCGCCTATGGCAATGTTGGTGCGGTTTGTTTTTTGACCGTTCTGTCGTTTGTTACACCGATGATATTCTTTTTGGTAATTGGCGCCGCAGCAATCGCCACGCTCATCATAACGGCCCTGGTAATGGACGAGCCTGAAGGGCAAATGGCGGAAGTTTTACCTGACGGCACGGTCGAATTAATTGCCGTAAAATAGGCGCGAGAAGGAGAAGTAATTGGCTATCGTAGCTTCAGTCAGTATCGGCCAACATTCGGCGGCCGGCCTTAAAGAATCGAACGAAGATTCTTTTGGCGTCCTGATTCCGGATGAGCCGTTGCTGACGACCAAAGGCATCGCCATGGTGGTCGCCGATGGTATGAGCGGCAGCGATGCAGCGAAGGAAGCGAGTGAAAGCTGCGTCAAAAGTTTTCTCACCGATTATTTTTCAACGTCGGAATCCTGGACGGTCAAAACCTCGGCGCACAATATACTGACGGCTCTTAACCGCTGGCTTTACGGTCAAGGCTACGCTCAGCATGGCACCAATCGAGGTATGGTCAGCACGCTGAGCGCGCTTATTCTGAAGTCAGGCACTGCCCATATTTTCCACGTTGGTGATACGCGAATTTCCCGGCTGCGAGGTGACAGGCTGGAACCCCTCACCAGCGAACATCGGCTGCCCGGACGTGGCGATAAAGAATATCTTAGCCGCGCCATGGGGATCGATCTGAACGTCGAGATTGACTATCAAAGTGTCCCTGTAGAAACCGAGGACATTTTTGTTTTTACCACCGATGGCGTCCATGATTTTGTGCCGGCAAAGTTTATGGCGGCCAAGATTAGATCTGAGAGCGTTGATTTAAACGCGGCAGCGAGCGCGCTGGTTGAAGTCGCCCTCGGTAATGGCAGCGAAGACAATCTGACTTGCCAGATTGTCCGCATTGATGATGTCGGCCAAACCGATATCGATAGTCACACACGCAAACTCCAAGAGCTGCCGTTTCCACCTGAACTTTCGCCCGGCATGATTTTGGATGGCTATGAGATTCAGCGGGAACTTCACGCCAGCAGCCGGTCACAGGTTTATCTTGCGCTCGACCGGGAAAGCAGCGAGAGAGTTGCGATCAAAACCCCCTCGGTCAATTACGCCGATGATCCGATTTATCTGGAACGTTTTCACCGTGAAGAATGGACCGGTAAGAGACTAAACTCGCCGCATGTCCTGCGCGTCTATGAAAATGAGCGGCCGAAGAAATTTCTGTATTACGTTACCGAATATGTTGAAGGTCAGACGCTCAGCCAATGGATGCGCGACAATCCAAATCCTGACCTGACAGCTGTGCGCGGCATTATTGGTCAAATCGCCAAAGGTCTTCGGGCCTTTCACCGTAAAGAAATGATCCACCAGGACTTAAAACCCGACAATATTCTGATCGATGCTTTTGGCACGGTAAAAATTATTGATTTCGGCTCAGCCAAAATTGCCGGCATAGAAGAACTTGCCTTACCGATTGGCGAGGCGGGGCACCCCGGAACCAAAAGCTACAGCGCGCCGGAATTTATCGCTAAAAATGGCGGTGTAACTGTCGGCTCAAGGCGAACCGACCGTTTCTCGCTCGGCGTCATTGCCTATGAGATGCTGACCGGTAAATTACCTTACGGTGACGGGTTCTCAAGCCAACGTTCGGTGCAAAAGCTGCCTTATCAATCCGCCTGCGGCCACAACGCTTTAATTCCAGACTGGGTAGACGGCGCGCTTAAAAAAGCCCTCGATCCGGACCCCGCCCAGCGCTATGACAGCTTGTCAGCTTTTCTTGGCGACATGACAACGCCTAACCCAAAATTTATTATCCAGGAAAACCGCCCGTTGTTGGAACGTAACCCGGTTGGCTTTTGGCGCAGCACAGCCTTGGTTTTATTAGCGATAAATATCGTTCTCGTATTACTGCTTGCAGGCTAAAGGCGAATTAACGGGGATTGATGAAGCGCTTGATGTCGGTGACAACATCATTGGCTGTAATGCCGTGGGGAAAGAGACTAAGTCCACCGCCATCGGGTCCGATCAGCACCATCGCCGCGCTATGCTCAACGAGATAATCGCTCTTTTTTTCGCTGTCGGCTGGAAAGTATTTGCGGGATTGCATACGGTAGATGTTCGCCGCTGAAGCAATTTGTTCTTTCGAGCCGGTTAATCCGATCAGCCGCGGGTGGAAATGCTTCACATAATCGGCCATAACCTTGACCGTATCGCGCTCGGGATCGACAGTGACGAATAACGGCTGAACCCTAGCGCCATCTTTGCCCAGCATATCAACTGCTTCGCTGACAATCTGCAGATCAATAGGGCACACATCGGGGCAGTTGGTGTAACCAAAATAAACCAGCATATATTTGCCGAGATAATCCCGGTCGGTCACGGTCTCGCCGGTATGGGTGATCAGCTCAAACGGCCCGCGATTACTGGCGAGTGAGGCGGTTTCTTTGTTTTTTAGTTTTGGGCCATGTGCCTCTGCACCGGTCGCCCAGACAACGGCGCATAGCATTATGAGAATGATCGCTAATCGCTTCATTACATCGCCTGTTCTAGCCGTTGATCAATTTTAGATGAAACGTGATCGTTTAGATAGTGCCAAGCGCTGGCAGCCGTTTTGCCCGCTTGATCGACGCAGACCGCGACAGACGGACCGCTGATGTAATTGCCGGTTAGGAACAGGCCCGGCACGCGGTTATTGGCTTCGAGCATCGTTTGGACCCGATCTTTGTGACCAATTTTGTATTGCGGCAGGCCGCGGGGCCAGTGACGCACGCGGGCAACCATGGGCTCGCCTTTGGCGCCGACGAGGTCTTTAAACTCCTGCCGGGCAATAGCTGTAAGTTCTTCTGCCGGCAATAGGGCATTTTCGGGTGCACGGGCGCCGCCAAAATATACCGCCATTGAAACGCAGTCTTCCGGCGCCCGGCCCGGGAACATGGTCGAGCAGAACTGTGAGCCCGACATCGACAGATTTTCACTTTCGGGTGCCAGGAAGCCAAGACCGTCCAACGGATGCTCGACATCTTTTCTTTTGTAGCCGAGATAAACAACGGCCAAGGGTGGCGCCTCAATCTCACCGGCTGCGTGGGACGACCAAACATCGACATCTTCAAGTAACTCTGCCACAACATGAGGCTGAGTGGCGACCACGATGGCGCGCGTAGCAAGTTTGCCTTGGTCCCCAACATCAATACTAAACCCGAGGGAAGTTTTTTGAATTCGCCTCACCGTCACGCCGGTTTTAACGCGGTCTCCAAGCGCCGCCGCCAGCGCCTTCGGCAAGGAACCAATACCGTCTTTAAAGGAAAACAGCCGGCTTGATGGCATGTTCTTGGCACCCTGGCGGTGATGCTGAACGAGGCCTAAGGCAATCGAGCCGTATTTTTGCTCGAGACTGTGGAGTTTCGGAAAGCCCGCCTCGACCGACAGCTCGCCAGCGCGGCCGGCATAAATACCGGCAACCAATGGATCAATGACTTTGTCGGCGAACTCTCTGCCAAACCGGCGGCCGGCAAATTCAGCAATGGTTTCTTCCGCTTTACTTCGATTGCGGGGAATGGCGAACTCCATCATCAGGCGCAAACGGCCTTTAACGCTCAGATAGTTTGACCGCAAAAAACCGAGGGGGTGGACCGGAATACCTTGCAGTGCGCCTTTGCCAACAAGATAACGGCTTTTAACACCAGCACCGAGATCGCATTGCTCACCGTTGAGGTCCAAGCGTTTCGTTATATCGTTGGCAGCAATTGACTGAGCATTGACCGTACTTGGCCCATGTTCCATCAAAAATTCACCGATGCGTTCGGAAACGGCGTTACCGCCCGCATGGACTTGGCGCTCCAGCACAACGACGTCCAAGCCCCGTCCAGCCAGATCATAAGCTGTTGCCAGACCGGAAATACCGCCGCCGATGATGGCTACATCAACTGTCATCACGCGCCGCCTCTTGCTTGCCACTAAATTCAGGCTTGAACGGCATTGAGCCGCCGAATTTCTTGGCCGCCAGGAAATGCAGATCGTCAGCCGTGACCTGGCTGCGGCCCTCGCCCCGGACATAGTCCTCGGCGCGACGCCGGATCATGCGGCGCAAGAAGCCCGGAATTTTAGTCAGGCGCGCTTCAGCGTCACCGGTCCACATCAGCGCGTTTTGCTGTTCAGGCAGCGGCTGGATAACGGCACCACCTGCCGGCTCGTAGCCGCAGAGGAAATCTTCACCCATCAAATTATCGTCCCGCGCCAAAGGCCGGGCGCGGCAACCACCGCAAAGTTTGCTGTATTCGCAACTACCGCAATGGCCTTCCAGAACCGGATGGCGCAGCGCTTTAAACATCGGTGCGTCCTGCCAAATCTCGGCGAAGCTCTGCTCGCGGATCGAACCGACAGCATTCTCAATGTACGGACACGCCGTAACGTCACCTTCCGGCGTCACCCGGCAATAGCGGGAACCCGCAAGACAACCGCCGGCTTCATAACCTTGGGCGAGCGTAATCGGCCATTCGGGATCAAGTTCCATCGCCATGCGTTTGAAATGGGGTGCGCATTTGGCCCGGATTAATAATTCAGGTTCGTCATGGGCCGCTTGCGTCACTTTGCGCAAAACTGCCTCGTAAGTTTCTTGCGATATATTGGTGACTTTTTCACCGCGCCCGGTACAGACCAAAAAGAAAATATTCAGCACCAAGGCACCGGAGGACCGCGCAAAAGCAATCATCTCATCCAATTGATCAGCGTTGTCATCGGTCACCGAAAAATGCAGCTGGTGCGCCAGCCCGCCGTTGCGGCAGGCATCGATACCGGCCATGGTTTTTTCCCAGGCACCAGGGACGCCCCGAAAATTATCGTGATAGACGGGATCAAGCGAATCGAGACTAATGCCGACACCGGCAACGCCGACACCTTTAAGCCGGGCAACTCTCTCATCGGTCAGCATCATGCCATTGGTGCCGATCACCGTCATCAAACCAAGATTGACGGCATGCTGGGCGAGATCATCGAGATCGGCGCGCACCAAAGGCTCGCCGCCCGTCAGCACCACCATGGTTTCGCCACCGAGCGCTTTAATCTCATCCAGGCAGGATTTAACTTCATCGGTCGAGAGTTCGCCCGCTTCACCCGCTTGCCGCACACCGGCATCAAGATAACAATGGGCGCAGGCCTGATTGCAGCGCCGCGTTAAATTGAGCGCGACCAGAAATGGCTGCTCTGCCTTAACGTCTTTCAGCTTATCTTTTAAGCGGAGAAGGTTCACGATCGCGCCGCCTAATCTTTCTTATAGAGATCAGAATTGGCATCGGAATGGAAATCACCCATGCCTTCCCAGGCTTCACTGGCCTTATCGACCGCGGCCGTGGTCACCCGATCCAGTTCCATCTCTCGGGCACAGCGTTCAATTTCCAGCTCGACCATGCCCCGGACAAAATCAGGAATGCGCTGAACGCGGGCAAGTGCATCCTCGTCCCACTCCATTTTGCGTTTTTGCTTAGCCGAGCCTTTGGCCCACTCGGCGTATTTTTCTTCGACCAAGGCTTCAGTGATGGTTTCAATGCCGTGCTTTTCAGCATAGACCTCGACTCGTTGACGGGTCATATCACGCATGAAGCCTTCCGGGATTTTGGCCATCCGCACTTCAGCATCTTCAGCCCATTCTATCGCCGTCGTTTGCTCTTCGGCTGTTTCTGCTTCTTTTTCTTTGGCTTTGGATGCAAAGGGACATACAAAACCTTTTTTCTCGCCAGATTCTTCTGGCTCCTCTTCTTTGGTCGCGATCGCCTCGTTCATCGCAGCGCGCGCCTGTTCAAGCCCGGCTTCAACCACTTCAAGAGTAATCTCCGTGGTGCCCCGTTCCTGAGCGACACTTTCAATCCGGGACCGCGTTGCGTCACGCATCGCATCCGGCACCCGGGATAACCGTGCCAAAGCCGCCGCAGCCCAAACAAATTCACCTTCTGCGCCCGCTTCGATATTGACGCTGATATCGATGAACGGCAGCACATGCTCATCCAAAACTTCTTTGGAGGAATTCCGGCGCGCACGTTTCTCCGCGCGAAGCTTAATATTGCCGGCCATCGGCAATTCGACATGGTGCTTAATCAGTTCTTCAGCCGATACGGACCACGTTACCGTTTGCTCTTCTTCAAGCTGTTTTTCTGAATGCCCGCCACCCGGCATCATGTCATTGGCAACGATCTCAACAATATCTTGCGTGATAAATGTATGGCCTTTTTCCTGGGCGTAGCGGTTAACCGCTTTTTTGGCCATATCCTGAACGAAGCTCGGCGCACGTTTGAGGAACTCTTCCGCTTCGTTGCTCCAGGAAATGGTTTCTTCGGCGACCACTTCCATTGGCGGTACGTGTTCGGTTTGACCCAGCCAGATGTGACAGGGCGAGAGACGTAAAAGATTTTCCGCATTGCCGCCAATATCGAGGCTGCGATCAGCATGAACGCCGGTCATGCCAACCATCAACAGGCTGGCATTAACTTCTTCCAGATAATCACAGATCACTTTGAAAGCTTTGCCTTCGAGCAATTTACTGACGACCTCGACACCTTCGTCATCGGCGATCTTATTGGCGATTTCGAGGTTCGATTGATAGATTTTGGCGATGCCATCATCGATCAGCTCTTCGTGGAGCGCTTCCTGTTCCCGGAAACGGAAAACCTTGCCGGCTTCGTCGCTGAGCACGCTGGCGATCTTATTGAACGCAACATAGTGGTAATAAGGATCGTAGGAGGAAACGATATGCACGTCGGCATCAATGCGGCGCGCAATCTCGAACGCGCGTTTCAGCACTCCGTAAGATTTCGCTGATCCATCAATCGCGACGACAATCGGGCCATCGCCAATCTCGGTTTCGGTGTCGCGGATGACCAAACAATCGATCGGGCTGCGGCGGACAACGCGCTCACAAACGGTGCCGATCAAACTACCGGGTACGGCGCCTAGACCAAGCGAACCCAGAGCCAGTACATCATGATCGCCGGTTTCAGCGGCCTCGATAATTTTGCTGTAGTTTTTACCCTCAGGGCTCAACCGCTGAAATTTAAGGCCCCGTTCGTCGCATTCGGCTTTGGCAACATCGTGATAGCTATCGGTGATTATTGAGAGACCGTCGGTGATCAGATCGTCATGCACGTCGCGCTGATACTGCATTTCCTCTTCATCAAGATAGCGCTCGGGAAGACCGCCTTCCATTTGACGAAACCGCGCGTCATGCAGCCGGGCTGCATAGGCGTGAATACCAGTAATTTGACCGTCCACGGTCGGGACAAGTTTTAAAACTTGAGCGAGGGCGTGATCGGCATATTCCGATGCGTCCAACGCCACGAGGAACCGCGAAAAAGCCGCTTGGTTTTCCTCAGTAGATACAGGGCTTGCGTCGGCCTGTTTGGCCGCCTGGGAAACATTCATTTAACTAACTCCTACCTTAGAAGTTAAATTTAGCGAGATTCTAAAGTACCTTCCTTGACGTGGATCAAACCTGCAAATTAGAGCTATTCTGATCTTCGGCGAATTTGACCAATGACCAGAAAAAACAGTCCGGCGGCAATTAAGAAAATGTAGAAATCTTCAATCGCATTGCCGGAACGCCACGACAGCATGGCATCCAAGGCGCCGATAAATATCAGCGCCACCCCAAACATCCGTGGAATGACACCGCGCCTAGGAGCAACATCCGGTTCAATATCTTGTGGCAATTCAGAAGTAGTTCGCATCGTCTAATTTTCCCGTTTGGCAGCAGCATTACGCGCCCACCAACCCAGCAGGCCAAAGAGTAACAGCGCCACGATCACGCCCGAAATAATCGGCTTGGTGCTGGCCGGCGGTTTTAATAACAGCCAGTACCACGTTGTCAGAGTGTAGCTGCGCGCTTTTTCAGAGTTACTGCCATCCCAGGCAGCAAAAGCGATCGGTGTGAAACGGCCTTCTTCGAATTGGATATCACTATCGGTTTCCGATGTCGCCAAGGGGCGTTTTACCACCACCCGCCAGGTACCGTTTTTGTATACGCCACTCGAAGTCAGGCCAGCTGCTTTGCCATCGCGGGCTTCAAGCTTATCCAGCCCTTGACCGTTGGCGAGCTCAATTTTAGCCGCTAACTTGGTCGTGCCGGCACTCCATTTCCAGATGTTAACCGGCTTGGCGTTATCACCGGCGACAAAATAGGGTTTCTCTAATCCTTCGACCGGCTGGACCGGTAGCTGAATGGCAACCGCATCCTCACCCATGTTTGGATCGGCGATTTTGGCGGCGGCTTCGTCACCCGGTATGCTTTTGGTGCGGTCGTCCCATTCCAGCAGGAAGGCGACTTCTTTGCCGTTATAAAATGCCCGTGCGGTGATGGTATCGTTGGCCGCTTTGAAGAAACGTTGCTTAGCAATTATTTGCGGCACCATGGCAAAAGTCGTCAGCTGCGCCACGGCCCAGGCTTTATCATCCGGCGTCGCTGGTAGATCACCGTCAATTTTTTCGGCGATGACAACCGTGTTGTCGGCTCTTACAGTACGTTTTGTTTTGGCTAGTGATTGAACATAATTGGCGACATGCCAGCGTTCTTCGATAGAAAGCTTTTTCTTACTTTTCTCATCGGCAAAGGACGGCATTTGCGTGCCTGGAATGCCGACGGTCACCCGCGTAAAGATATCTTTCGGCGCATTACTGGCCCGGAACGTCCAGGGCTTGGTCAAATTGCGCGGCCATGTTCTGGCACCCGCGTCATCTTTCAAGCGCTTGACCGCATCACCCTTGCCGTCCTGGCCATGGCATTCCGAACAGCGGTCGGCGTCATGAAACAGTTTTTTGCCTTGGGCGATGCTTTCGGGCGAAGTCGCGACTTGGGTGCCGTAATCCAATTGTTCTTCCGGTTTTTCATCCTCCAGCTCGGCGAATATTTTGAGATAGAGCACGAGGTCCCAAATTTCCTGTTCTTTGAGAATATCGGACCAGCCCGGCATGGCCGTGCCCGGCATTCCGTCTTTAATCATGCGGTAGAGATCATCATCATTCGGCACCGGATCATCAGCACCAGTGGTCTTGATCTTATAGTCCGCTTCTGAGAAATCACGCGGCGGCGGGTTGAGACGCTCGGCACCTGGGCCGGCGCCATCACCTTCTTCGCCGTGGCACATCAGGCAGCGTTTTTCATAAACTTTCTTGCCGTTATCGGCGTTGCCGGGCGCAGCAACAGCGGGAGCACCAAGCAAAATTGTCAGAAGTGCAAATGCAGAAATTATCATTTTCATCGGTTCAGCCTCCTACTCGTGTCCGAAACTTCGGGGCTGATACCCGGTGTAATCATAAAGGAATAAAATAACCTGCCAGATTTCCTCTTCGCTGAGGAAGTTCTGCCAGATCGGCATAGAGGAAATCCAAGGCGCGGCTTCTTTCGGCAGGCCCGGCCCGCCGG
>CEQE01099293.1_pt1 | contig 12054 bp, 11 predicted proteins | sample 356201 | NCBI WGS metagenome assembly CEQE01 (sample SAMEA2619970, study PRJEB7988) | marine metagenome | biome: marine biome (ENVO:00000447); feature: mesopelagic zone (ENVO:00000213) & marine oxygen minimum zone (ENVO:01000065); material: "saline water (ENVO:00002010), including plankton...
ACCACCAGAATTTCCTAATAACGAAATTGTTTTTGCACCTTTTTCTCTAGACATTTCAAGTCCCTTTACTATATTTTGTGAATTTCCACTTGTTGAGATTGCAATCACAACATCATCAGCATTAACTAAACTTTCGCACTGTCTACTAAAAATTAGATCAAATGAGTAATCATTTGATAACGAAGTGAGAACAGAGCTATCAGAAGTTAATGAAATAGCAGGATAACTTTTTCTTTCTTTTTGAAATCTACCTATAAATTCTGCTGCTATATGTTGAGCGTCTGCTGCACTTCCACCATTGCCAAATAAAATAACTTTATTGCCTTTTTTTAGAGAGTTTACAATTACAGTAACCGCCTTTTCTATGTCAGAAGACAACGAAGTAGATTCTTTTATGATTGAAGAGCTTCTGAGAATAATCTGTTCAATTTCTTTTTTCATGGACAAAAATTAGAGTATTTTTAATATTATTTTAGTTATCGATAATAGAGTACAAAAAGATAAGTAGCTGCCATTTTTAGTCAATGTTTGAGAAGATTAAAAGAATTATACAAAAAAAAGTGTAAAAATATTAGATTAATTATAACTGATGTGGATGGTGTCTTAACCGATGGTGGAAGATACTATTCAAAATCAGGTGAAAATTTAAAAAAATTTCATGTTCGTGACGGTATGGCCGTAAATTTACTTTTAAGGTGTGATATTAAAACTGTAATCTTAACTAAAGAAAGATCAGAGATTGTAAAAAAATGGTCAAAAGATATGAACGTATCAAAAATTTTTATGGGCATTACCAACAAAGAATCGTTGTTATTAAAAATTTGTAGAATATTTGATTTACAAAAAGAAGAAATAGCATTTATCGGAGATGATGTAAATGATATTGAATTAATGAAGAAAGTTGGATTTTCTGCAACGCCAAATGATGGAATAAAATTAGCTCAACAGACTGCAAAATATATCTGTAAACAAGATGGTGGTAAAGGTGCATTTAGAGAACTTGTAGATTTAATACTTTCCACAAAATTTCCAAACAAAAAAAATTTTTACCGCAGTTGAATCCTAACACTAATTTTTATTTTGAGGGGTAAGGTCATAATTTGTCAGTTGTAGTATCATACAGAAAACAATTTTTGTTGGGTGTTTTATTATTACTTTTGATTATTGCCGCAATTGAAGGAATTGTAAGAATATACGATTACTATAATCCAAATTGTATGTTTATTAACAGTGATGTTTTTCAAGATATGAATTTTGATCTAAAACGAGCAATTTGTTATGCTAATGACGACATAATATGGGCAGACCAACCCTTCCTTCACTTATTACCAAACCAACATGTACCAACTGTTAACATCAATTCGGATAGTTTTCGTGGTTCTGAAATTACAAAAGAGAAATCAGAAAATATTTACAGGATTTTTGTTGTAGGTGGTTCAACTACATTTGGAGTAGGAGCAACATCTGATTTAACTACAATTCCTGGGTTCCTACAAAAAAAATTCAATGACGCTAATCTGAATTTTAAAGTTGAAGTAATAAATGCAGGAATACCAAAAGCTTATTCTTTCACGGAGACATATTACATCAAGAATATACTCCTTGAGTATGACCCTGATCTATTCATAATTTATGATGGGTGGAATGACATAGGCAGACCATATCATGCTTTTTCTGACGATGTAGATTACGAACTAAGTGATAGAATACTAAGAATAATTTTAAAAAATGATATTTTTAAAACTGGGAAAGTGATCCTGAAAAATTACTTTAATTGGCGTACAAATCAAATTACAGTTGAAAGTTTTGATCCTACTGATATAGATAAAAAAGTTGAGGCCTGGTATAATAATTGGAAAGAAATCTGTAAAACGGATTACGGAAATAGATTTGATGTAATCATAGCCTTACAACCACTGGTAGGTACAGGAGACAAAGTGTTGACAGAGGAAGAACAATCACACTATAAGCGTGCTGACCACATTCATGCTCTTCAACATTATGAAAAATATGCGAATGCATTAAATGAATTAGATTCAGTATGTACAGAAACAGTAGATATGCGAGATATCTTTGATAATATGAAAGTTACAATGTATTTTGATGCAGGTCATACCAGTGATGAGGGAAATTACATTATAGCTGAAAACTTGTACGATATCTCAAAACCCATTATTAACAATTCATTTTCGTGATTTATTTTAACCCACTTTTCGCATAACATTTCATATTAATTTTTATAAGTTATATTTCGCGCTTGGTATTAATTAATGAATTCTGTTCAAAACAAGTTTACTCCTTTTATCACTTCGCAAAAATATCCACTGCTAATAACTTTAGTCTTTTTTCTTGTTGTTTGTTATGTAGGATTTTCTCATCACAATTATTGGATTGCTGATCAAGATGGAATACATTTACTCAATGGTGGGGAACAGATTCTTAACGGCGATGGACAGAATGTTCATTTTACTACTACACCAGCTACCGCTGCAATTTTTTATGCAGCATTAAATTCAGTTTTTAACGATGGATTTACTTTAATGAAATTAATCTCTATTATTAGTGGGAGCGTTACTGTACTAACTGTATTTTTTATAATAAGAAATATTTTCAATTTTAAAACAGCTTTAATTGGACAACTGCTTTTTGCATTTAATCCATGGTTTAGTTTTTTCTCAATGCAGGCTGAAGTTGATATCCTTGCTGTTTTTTTAATATGTGCATCTTTATATTTTGCAACTAAAAAGAATCTAAACTCATATGATATGATTATAATGGGTTCACTTTTAGGTGCATCTTTTATGATTAGATATCAAAGTATTATAATTATAATAACAATGATAATTTTCTTATTAATACGTAACAAAAAAATACACATCAATTTATCGCATATTGGTTTAGTCGTATCATTATTTCTGATTGTGGCAAGTCCGCTTTTCATCTACAATTATGTCACAGTTGGAGATATTTCAGATACTAGCGCAAACTTTGCTATGCAATTTGGATCAAAATATCAAACGTCAGAATGGAGTGACCAATTATATCGCCTTACAAAAGAGGGTAAAGGCACACTCGATGGTATTTTTCTAGATTTTGATTTATTTCAAAAAAATTATTTTTATAATTTATTTTATAACACACCTAACAGACTTTTTAATTTTATTGATACAACAAATACATCATTAATACCAGCCATTCCATTTATAGGACTTGTTCCAGTTCTTGGGGGTTTGGTATATCTATTAAAAATTGAAGTTAACAAAACTAACACAGTATTATTGTTGGGCACAATAGCCATAACGTCACTTTTTATCTTATTATTTGGAGATATCAACATTCATTTTTTTGCAATCATTATAATCCCAATCTTAAGTTTGGGGATTATTAATATTAAAAAAATTCAAGAAAATTTATTACCACTATTAATTTTACCCGCAGTTTTTCCTGTTGTTGTATCCATAGCCTTACTTCGGTATTCTGAACAATATTTTATTATCTGGATTTCAATTGCAATACTGAGCGCCGTATTCTTTGCGGATATTATACCAAAAATATATTATAAAATAAAACCCAAAAACGGATTCCAACGTAGTTCAAAAACCTTCATTATTATAGCCATATTTGTTGGGCTTATCTTTTTAGCAAATATTGGGTATGAATATGTGCTAGTTAGGGCAACTTCCTCAGGAGTTTCTTATGTTAGTGTATCAGATGAATTTTCAATGTTATTTCAAAATGAAAGTGTAGAGCAAATAGGAATTGAGGCTAAGTATATTGGTGATATATTATCTAAACAACCTGGAATTCAAAATAGCTATGTTATGGCAAATCAGTATTACTACAGTCATTATTTTCCTGCTAATTATATCAAGGGAGAATTTGATGAAGGTCCTGAAAATGACACAGTAGATAATTATATTACTAGAAAAAATTGGAATGACGTAGAAATCTATCATTCTAATACACAAAGCATGCCACAAATGAGGCAGGGTCTAATTGATCCCAGAGTAGATTATTTAATATTTGAATTATATCCCACCGAAGGGCATTTTCAGCATGACTACTTGAAAGTTTTGTCTGACCCCAAGAATCCGGACATTCCATCAAATTTCGAATCTATCTATAGTTCAAACAAAAGTAAAAATATTGTAGTGTATAAAATCCACTACGAGAATTAATAATGTAACATGTTTTTCTAAACTTTTTCCTGCACTACAATCTTTTTTTAATATAATCTATTGATGATATGGGAGTTGGGTCAGTATTTGATAATACCGCTTTGTAGATTGAACAATAATCAAGAAGATAAATTAAAGTAATTAATTTCGATAAGATACTACCACTAACTGACATTATTTCTTGATATTCTATGCCATTTTTTTTGAAATATTCCTTGAAAATTTGCCATCTTTCTTTAGTCTTGATATAATCATCTTTACCTCGTAAAATAATTGGTTGAACTTTAGACTTTCTTTCCCATGAAACAATTCCATTATGGGAAGCTTCCAAAACATCCTCTGCTAAAGCATGCATTTTTGTATTTTCCTGTAAAGAATTTTTAAACCGTATTGCACACGCCTGCAAACCATGTGGGTAATAAATTAAAGGAATGCCAACAATCCACTCTGCAAGATTAAGCGCAGTATTACTTTCCGATAGATTTGAGGAATAAATTTTTTTCCTTGTCAACTGCAATTTTTGAATTGATTCATAAATATCATTATTATTTATTGGAATTATTTTTTTTAGAACTTTTAACATAGTATATAAATAAACTGTAAATGATGCTCTAGGAGAATGTAGTTGTGGAATTTTTATATGCTTAATTTTATTTTTCTCACAAATTTTTTTCATTTTACCACCAGAAGAAAATGCAATAATATTGTTATTGTTTTTTTTCGCTAGATTAAGGCAGGATAAAGTCTCTGCAGAATTTCCTGAAACACTAGTTGTTATCACTAATGTTTTACTATTTACTGTCTTTGGAAGATAATATCCTTTTACAACTGACACATGAGTATTAGTTTTTGATAAAATAGCAGAAAAAATATCACCAATTGCCCCAGAACCACCAATACCGGCAAATACAATATGATTTGTAGGATCTAAACTTGAATCTTCGTGTTGAGATTCGTATGCTTCTTTTGAAACTTCAGGCCATTTATCATAAATCTCATACATTTTTTCTGTGTCATGTTTTTTTAATTTCTTTAAATCAAGCAATCTGTTAATGAGAATGACACCAATAATAAAACATTAACTACTATTATGTTAAATTCATCAAGTTTGTTTTTTATGAGAAGGAAAACCTAACATAATTTTTAACCTTGCTATTTTACTTCTAAATGTGAGAATAGCTATAATCGGTCTTGGCATGTGGGGAAAAAATCTATTAAGAGAATATTCCAAGATTTGTTCAGTTCCAATATGCGTTACGAAAAGTGACAAAAATAAAATTAGATGGCTTCAAAATAATTATCCATCTGTTAAACATACAAATAGCTTTGAGGATGTTTTAAACAATCAAAATATTGATGCAGTTGTTATTGCTACACCGATAAAAACTCATTTTGATCTGGCTTTTCGAGCTTTAAGTGCAGGAAAGCATGTCTTTTTAGAAAAACCAATTGCAACAAATTCTCATGATGCCAAAAAATTACTAGAAGTAGCTAATGATAAAAATTTGGTCTTATTTGTGGGTCATGTGTTTGTTTACCATCCAGTACTAACAAAACTTAAATCAATTATTAAAAATGAGCCCATCCAATATGCCAGATTAAATTGGTTTAACTTTGGATCATTTAAAGAAGATATATTACTTGATTTGGTTTCTCATGAAATATCAATAATTCTAGAGCTAATTGGTACACCTAAGAGAATCTTTTGGATAGACAATAAAAAATTTGTAAAAAATCCTGATTTAGTTACTTTACAATTAGTATTTAGTGGAAAGAAAAATTGTATAATAAATACTAACCGTACTTCAACTTATAAAAAAAAGTCTGTAACTATTAAAACGTCTAAAAACTTATTCATTTGGGAAGATGACACTTTACACAAATTTAACAGAAGAAAACTGTCTATCGATGCTGTTTATAGTTCAAAAAAAACACCATTAGAATTAGAATGTAAAGAATTCATAAAAAGTGTTAAGGGTAATAACAAAAAACTCGTAAATGCTAGAAAGGCTATTAAAGTAATTCATACACTCGAAATGATACCATAGAAAACTGATAAAAATGAAAGTCGCGGTAGTTGGTGGAGGGATTTTTGGAATTACAGCTGCTTTCAAGTTAGCTGAGCATTATGATGTAGATCTTTTTGAAAAAAACGACGATTTACTTCAAGCTGCATCAGATGTACATCATTGCAGAATTCATGTAGGCTATCATTACCCTCGAAGCGATTTAACTGTGAGAGAAGTATTAAAAGCACATAATAGTTTCAATAAAGAATTTTCTGATGCTATAATGCAAGATACAGAAAATTATTACTGTATTGCAAAAAGAGATAGCAAGACCACTGCTGAAGAATACATTGAGTTTTGCGAAAGGCATAATCTTGAATTTATTAAATCAACCCTTGATATTATTGATAATGAGCAAATAGATTTGTGTGTTAAAGTTAAAGAGAAATTATATGATTATGATAAATTAAAAGAAGTATGCCTGAAAAAACTAAACAAAAGCAATGTTAACGTTCTTCTTAAAAAAGAGGCAACGCAAAAAATACTTGAGAATTATGATTTCAGAGTTCTTTGTACCTATGCAGACTTTAACAAACTTCTTGAAAGTTTTCCAGAATCTCAGAAAGATTTTCAATATGAAGTATGTGAAAAAGTATTCGTAAAACTCCCACCATCTTTTAATAATAAAAGTATTCTAACATTGGATGGACCATTCACATCTATAGATCCTGTTGGAACTACTGGACTTTTTATATTGGGAAATGTATTGCATACAGTTCATCAAACAAATATAGGAAAATATCCTCATGTCGATTCCAAATTCTTGCCTTTACTTAATAGAGGAATAATAAAAGATCCTCCGATAACAAACTATGAATTATTTATCCAGTCTGCTGCAAAATTTGTACCAGAAATAAAAAACGCAAAACATTTCGGTTCTTCATTCTGTATTAAGGCTGTTCTGCCTTATGGAGATACAACTGACACTAGGCCTACCTTAGTTAGTAAGGTAAATAATAAAACTTTTACAGTATTTTCAGGAAAAATTCCAACCTGTGTTGAAGCGGCCAATGATGTAATCAACCTAATTGAAAAATCCATCAAACATGATTACCACTCTACCGAATGAAATATTTTAATTATTGATTTTTTCTAAATGTAAGTTTTATCCATAATTTAGTTACAGGTATAATATATGTAACAAAAATTTTCCATAGTCCTACTCTTCGGTAATTTTCTGTCCATTTTACTGGAAATTCTTTTATTGTGTATCCTTTTCTTTGTGCACGTATTATGAATTCGTTTGGTCCAAAAAAACCATCATCTGTAATTTTATCATAAAGTTCTTTACCAATATCTTTTTTTACTGCTCTAAAGCCGCAACCATTATCCAAAATTTTTGATCCTAACAACCCTCTAATGAAAACACGGTTGTATATCAGACTCAAATAATGTCTATCAAATGTTCTTTTTACCATACTAGGAACAAGATATCTAGAACCTGTTACTACATCATAGTCTTTTGTATGCTCAATTAGTTCCTTAAAATGAGACATATCTGTTGATAAATCCACATCCAGATTAGCTATAATATTACCTCTAGCAATGGAATATCCTTTTCTAATAGCATTTGTACCGCTTGGTCTATCAAGATGAACAGCAACTATGAATGGAAATTCATCAGAGAGTTTTTTAGCAATATTAAATGTATTATCACTAGAACCATTTTCAACTATCAATATTTCATATTTTAGATGAAGTGGTGTAACCGTTTGAATGACTTCTTTTACACAATTTTCTAAGAAATTTTCTTCATTATAAGCTATAAGAAGTACTGTGAGATCATATTCTTCCAATGATTATTTATAAAAAAATTATAATATAAATTGACAAATTGACATATCAGCTAATTTACACACATCATATATTTTTTCAAATTTTTTTATTGAGTTATTCACTTTCATATCTTTAATACGATTTGTAACTAAAGTTTATGTTAGATAGCATTATGCCATTTAATGAGTAATCGCATAATGCATCCAATTGATTTGATAATTTCAAAGACGCCTTTTCGTATTAGCTTAGGTGGTGGGGGGACAGACTTGCCTTTCTATTATGAAAGAGAGGGGGGATTTGTAATCTCTTCTGCGATTAAAAAATTCATGTATGTTCTTGTAGCTAGAAGAGTTCATCCAAACATACTACTTAGTTATTCCAAATCAGAATTGTGTGAAAGAGTGGAAGATGTTAAACATGAAATAATTAGAGAATGTTTGAAGTCAACAAACTTGACTGATCATCTAGTTGTACTATCTCATGCCGAACTTGGTTCTGAATATGGGCTTGGTTCATCTGGCAGTTTTACTGTTGGTCTTCTAAATTCTCTCTTCAAATATAATCAAAAGGATGTAACAAAGAGTGAATTGGCTTCACTTGCTTGTAACATACAAATGGATAAACTTAAGCAACCATCAGGAAAACAAGATGAATACATTGCAGCCTTCGGCAATATGATGTCTTTTGAGATTAAAAAAGATGGAAATGTTATTGCAAAACCATTAGCAATCTCATCTGAAACTAAATATAGTTTACAAAATAATTTATTATTTTTTCATACCAATCTAACAAGATCATCTGCTGAAGTACTTAAAAACCAGCATGAAAACTCATTGAGAGATCCTGAAGTTTTTGAACATTTGAATAAGATTAAAGAAATTGGGTTAAAAACTAAAAAATGTTTTGAGAGTGGTGATGTTGATGAATTTGGTTTGTTGATGGATGAGCACTGGCATGAGAAAAGAAAAACATCAGAAAAAATATCTAATCCACTTATTGATAAACAATATGAGCATGCGAAAAACTTGGGTGCTTTAGGAGGTAAGATAATTGGTGCAGGTGGAGGTGGTTTATTCATGTTTTACGTAAATAATGATGATTCCAAGAAAAACATAAGAAAGGAGTTTACTGCATCAGGAATGAATGAAGTCAAACTTCCCTTTGAAGAAACTGGCTCAAATATAATTTTAAATTTATCACATGGTTCACAATGAATATGTTTAACGAAATAACAGATTACTTTGCAGAAGTAAAAAAGATTATTGAGAGTATATCAAAAGAAGATATCAACAATGCTATTCAGATTTTGAATGAAGCTAGATTAGCTGGCAAGAAAATTTTTATTATTGGTAATGGTGGGTCTGCATCAACCTCAACTCATTTTGCGTGCGATCTAAACAAGTATACTTCTGTGGAAGGGGAAAAACGGTTTAAAGCTTTGTCATTAGAAGACAATATTCCATTGTTAACAGCTTTAGTAAATGATGAAGGATGGGATAAAGTGTACTCGTACCAACTTGAGAATTTAATGGATGATGGGGATTATCTAGTAGTGATAAGTGTTCATGGTGGCGCGGGAAAGGACAAAGCAGGACTTTGGTCGCAAAATCTCACATTGGCTGCTAAAATGATTCACGATAGAGGAGGTAAGGTAATTGGTTTAGTTGGTTTTGACGGTGGAGCTATCAAATCTTTAGCTGATGCATGTATAACAGTACCGATTAATTCAACTCCTCATGTTGAAGGATTTCACTTAATACTTACGCATATGATTTGTTCAATAATAAAAGATCAATTAAATACAAATGAATAATTCCAACAAAGCAGTTTTTTTAGATCGTGATGGCGTTATTAACGATTTAGTTTCCTACTCGGAAGAAGGAATAATAGATTCTCCAAATTCACCGAAACAATTCAAATTAATCAGCGGTGTTGGTAAAGCACTAATGCAATTAAAGAAGACAGGGTTTTTGCTAATACTAATTTCAAACCAGCCAGGAATTGCAAAAGACAAATACAATTTTGGTGAATTTAAAAAAATAAAACAGAAGATGGAAAAAAGTTTGAAACAATATGAGATAATTTTGGATGGGCAGTATTACTGCCTACATCATCCTGATGCTACTAAATTAAAATATAAAAAAAAATGTAAATGTAGAAAACCTCAAAATAAAATGATACTTGATGCAATAAAAGATTATGATATTGACTTAACAAAATCTTTTGTTGTTGGAGATGGCTTAGTTGATATGCAATTGGCACAAAATTCAAAATGTCGCGGTATTTTTATTGGCAACATTAATTCAACTGTAAATAAATTATTTCTTGAAAAAAAAATTAAACCTTATTACATTGCTCACGATTTATTGGAAGCTGCAAACCACATAAAAGATTTAGAACATAGTAATCTGTAAATATCCCATTCATGACTGTCAGATATGGAAATTTTTCTAGACAGTGCTAGTATAACAGAACTTGAACATATTATTAAGTGGGGGATTATTGACGGAGTAACTACTAACCAAAAGATTTTCTTGAAAGAAAAGGGAGTAAATTTTAAAGATAGGATACTAGATATATGCAAAGTTATGGGTTCAAAACCTGTTAGTGTTGAATCAAATGGAGTCACAACAAACGAAATAGTAAATGATGCAAGAACATATGCAAAACTCGCATCTAACGTTGTTCCTAAAATTCCAATGCTTGCAGACGGTTCTGGTTTAGAGGCAGTAAGTATATTGTCGCGAGAGAAAATACCTACCAATGTTACTGTTATGATGAATCTTAACCAATTGATTTTAGCTACAAAGGCAGGAGCAACTTATGTTAGTCTGTTCTATAATAGAGCAAAAGATGCTGGTGAGGATCCAGTGAAGACAATACAAGAATATGTAAAATGGGTAGGCAGAAACAATCTTAGTACTAAACTGATTGTGGGTAGTATAAGACATATTCAAGATGTTGAAGACATAGCTGCCGCAGGAGCTCATATTATAACAATACCATATGATATTATGTTACAGTTACCTTATCACAAAAAAACTGAAGAAACAATAAAAGAATTTGATGCAGCATGGAATAAATTCTTGGCCGCAGATTAGAGAAAATAAGTTGGAAGAACTAAAGACTCACTCTTTGAGAACGGTTGAGTGGAAAGAAAACAAAGTAATCATGATTGACCAGACAAAGCTTCCGAACAGTTTGGAATATGTAGCCTATACAAATTATAATGATGTTGCTAACGCCATTAAAACTTTAGTTATTCGTGGAGCTCCGGCAATTGGTGTATCAGGTGCATTTGGGATGGCACTTGCTGCATTACAAAGCTCATCTGAAACTATAGATGGGTTCCTATCTGATTTGAAAAAGGCAAAAGAAATTCTCTTTGAAACAAGACCTACTGCAATCAATCTATCTTGGGGGTTGGAAGAAATGTATGACTATGCCTTTAGTTGCGCACAACAAGGCGCAACGGTTTCTGAAATAAAAAAAGATCTAATTATTCATGCAAAGCAAATGGCAGAAGATGATATCAGTATTAACAAAAAGATGGGAAAAAATGGCGCAGAATTATTTCAAAACAATGATACAATAATGACTCATTGTAATGCTGGTGCTTTAGCTACTGTTGCTTATGGTACAGCATTGGGTGTGGTTCGTGCTACAAAAGACAGCGGGAAAAACATCAAAGTCATTGCTACAGAGACAAGACCAATACAGCAAGGTTCCAGATTAACAGCATTTGAACTAAAGCACGATGGAATAGATGTTAGTCTGATTCCCGATACTGCGGTCGGTTATACGATGGCAAATGGTCTTGTCAATGGAGTTATAGTTGGTGCAGATAGAATTCTGCGAACAGGTCATGTATTCAATAAAATTGGAACATACCAAGTAGCTACTATGGCAAAACAACATAACATTCCATTTTATGTTGCGGCCCCATTGTCAACATTTGATCTTAAGAGTAATCCAGGGGATGTCATAATAGAACAAAGAAAAGCAAGCGAAGTCACTGGAATTGGAGATAA